>Ga0100393_10004056_pt1 | contig 13603 bp, 12 predicted proteins | sample CryGeymeta201517_FD_81546 | JGI IMG/M metagenome (GOLD analysis project Ga0100393, IMG submission 81546) | Groundwater microbial communities from Crystal Geyser aquifers in Utah, USA - Crystal Geyser metaG 2015-17 | ecosystem: Environmental > Aquatic > Deep subsurface > Groundwater | place... | reverse complement strand
CTATAAAGGGAAACGAAAAAGACCGATTTGCAAAAGCAGTCGAAACTGCTAACCAAGCCGATATTGTCGTTTTGGTTTTAGGTGAAAGTCTGGACATGAGCGGAGAAGCAAGATCGCGTGCAACGCTTGATCTGCCCGGTGTGCAAGAGGAACTTGCAAAAGAAATTCACAAAACCGGGAAACCAATTGTTGCGGTAATAATGAACGGCAGACCGCTTACTATCACCTGGTTAGACGAACATGTTTCATCTATTTTGGAAACCTGGTTTTTGGGTATTGAAGCCGGCAGTGCGATTGCAGATGTTTTGTTCGGCGATGTTAATCCAAGCGGAAAACTTCCCGTAACATTTCCAAGATTTGTTGGTCAGGTGCCAATGTATTACAACCATAAAAATTCCGGCAGGCCTTACAACCCTAAAGACAATTACACTTCCTACTACTCCGATTATAGTAATTCTCCCCTTTATCCCTTCGGATATGGATTGAGTTATGCTAAGTTTATTTACAGTAATCTAAAATTATCATCAAAAAATATCTCTAAAATCGAACCGTTAAAAATTTCTGTTGAAGTAAAGAATGATGGATTATACAACGGTGAAGAAGTGGTGCAGCTTTACATCCGTGATTTGGTTGGCTCGGTTACACGCCCCGTTAAAGAGTTGAAAGGATTTCACAAAATCTTTTTGACGAAAGGAGAAACGAAAAATGTTGAGTTTGTACTAACGGAAGAAGATTTGAAGTTCTACAACCTAAATATGAACTTCGTGTCAGAGCCGGGGATGTTTAAAGTCTTTGTAGGAACAAACTCGGCCGAATGCCTAGAGGATGAGTTTGAACTAATGGATTAAAAATTTTCTGAAGGAAAAAATGGAAAAGTTATTGATCTTATTTCTGCTAACCTCAATGATCGGTTGTACAACTGACCCGAAAAAAGAGGATTATCAAAATCCAACAACTATTTCGGGAGTTGTAAAAAATAGCGGCGGGAAAGTCGTTAGTGATTCGAAAGTCTCTCTGGCTACGGCACCAACATATGAAGGAGAATTAACGAATGCACAAGGACAATTTATTCTGCAAAATGTTCCTGCCGGAAAGCATACGTTAAAAGTTGAACATATCGGATATGAAACATACCTCGCCGAAGTTCCCTCGGCAATAAATGGTTACTCAACTATCAATCCGGTTTTAACGTTAAAAAATTATAATGTGCCCGATGTAAAACCGATGAGTACCGGTCCTGTCCGTATCACTAATAAAAAATTAGAAGTTGATTATGATGGTGACGGAAACTACTCGCCATATTATGTAAAAGGAGCTGCATATTCAATTACACCGATTGGAAATAAACCAATTACCTCAACGCTCGAAGACAGAAGTATTCAGTACTTGAAATATATGAATGCCAACACAATTCGAACATACTCAACTCCCGGCAAAACAATGTTGACCAAAATGGCGGCACAAAATATTCGGGTTATCGCAGGCTTTTGGGTAGAAACCAGTTATGATCTCACTCAGCCCTCGATGAGGCAGCAAGTAAAAGATGATTTCGCCAAAATGGTGGTTGACCTTAAAGATAATCCCGGTGTCTTGATGTGGAACCTTGGCAACGAACAAAATTATCAGAACGGAAACAATGCTAATTGGTATTCCCTTTGCCAGGAACTTGCCATTGTTGCTTATCAAGTTGAAGGAGAAAAATATCATCCGGTTTGTATAAATAATGGAAACATTTATAACGTTGGAAGCGTTTCGATGAACGCTGATGACGCGGCTCTTTCTTATGTTGATCTTTGGGCGACGAATATTTACGAACTAAACTTAACCCCGCGTTTTGATATCTACCGGACAAAAACCAATAAACCTTTGGTGATAACCGAATTTGGAATTGATGCGTTAGACAATCGCACAAAGCAGGAATATGAAACAACACAAGCGGTTATTGACAGTATGAATTGGTCACAGATACTTTCCGCAAACGATGTTGTAATTGGCGGAACTGTTTTTGAATACACAGATGAATGGTGGAAAGCGGGCGATCCGAATAGCCATGATTACGGTGGTTATACAACAGGTGCGCATCCTGACGGCTATTCGAACGAAGAATGGTGGGGCACAATTGCCGTAACGCAGGATCAAAACGGCGATGGTTATGATGAATGGAGACCGAGGCAGGTCTATTACATGTTTCAGCGAAATTGGAAATGAAAGCAGTAAAAAGTGGAAAGTAGAAAGTAGAAAGTTTCTTGACCAAAGTTTTATTTAAATTAAAAGGATACAAAATGAAAAAAGGAATCATTGTTTTGGGTTTTGCATTTGTCGGGGCGTTGATGTTTTCCGGATGCGCTTCATCAAAGAAAACGCAAGAAGAAGCAACTGGACAGCAAGCAAAAACTTTTTCAAAAGAAATTAAAAAGAAAGTGGAGATGAATTATCTTCTTTATCTTCCAAAGAATTATAACTCAGCTCAAGAAAAATTTCCGCTTTTATTATTCTTACATGGAGCCGGAGAACGTGGGAACGATCTAAATCTGGTAAAGAAACACGGTCCTCCAAAACTAATTGATCAAGGAAAAGATTTCCCGTTTCTTGTTGTGTCGCCACAATGTCCCGAAAATATCTGGTGGTCGGCGGAAGACCTTTCTGCTCTGCTCGACGATATAGTTCAAAAATATAAAGTTGATGAAAAAAGTATTTATGTAACGGGACTCTCGATGGGGGGGTATGCTACCTGGGCATTAGCCGAAAAATATCCGGACAGATTTGCTGCCCTTGCACCGGTTTGCGGTGGTGGAAATCCACTGACGATTTGTAAAATTGGAAAACTTCCGGTCTGGGTTTTTCACGGCGCAAAAGATCCAGTTGTTCCGATCAAAGAATCTCAGCAGTTAGTTGATGCTTTGAAAAATTGCGGTAATGATGCAAAGCTAACAATTTATCCCGAAGCCTGGCATGATGCATGGACGGAGACGTACAACAATCAAGAATTGTATGATTGGCTTTTAAAACAGAAAAGGCAGTAACTGAACATATCGCTAGAATTCTTAATCTTAATCATAATCTTTTTCTTCCTCTTAATCCGGCGAAAAACTGGATTAAGATTATGCTTAGGAGTAAGATTAAGGAGGAATATAACACCAAACATCCGCGAAGCGCGAATGCAATTGTTGGGAAGGAAAAACCTTTATAAAGAGTATTCGGGAGAAAAATTGTAACTTATTTCTATCGAGGTGAAATTTCCTTATTTTGCATTCAAAATTAAACACAGTCCCGAAAACCGCTAAGTGCGGTTTTATTTTATAAGAGTAGTATGAACAAACCTTTAGCAGTTATTGCGGTCAGCGGCGGAATGGATAGTTGTGTAACCGCGGCAATCTTAAACGAAAAATACGAATTGGCGTTTGCCCATTTTAATTATGGTCAGCGGACGGAAACGCGCGAGCTAAAAGCGTTTAATGATGTCGCTGATTTTTATAACGTGCAGCATAGATTGCTGATTGACTTTTCTCACTTTCATAAAATCGGCGGTTCATCGCTTACCGATTTTCATCTGGCGGTAGAAAAAGCTGATTTGGAAAATAAAGAAGTTCCCAGTTCGTATGTTCCTTTTAGAAATGCAAATATTTTATCGGCATGTGTAAGCTGGGCGGAAGTTATTAAAGCTGAAGCTGTTGGAATAGGCGCTGTTTATGAAGATGCAAGCGGTTACCCCGATTGCCGCCCGCAGTTTTATTCCGCATTTGAAAAAATGGTTGACGAAGGAACAAAACCGGAAACGAAAATTAAAATTCTTACTCCGATAATAAATTTATCGAAAGCGGAAATTGTAAAAAAAGGAACCGAGTTAAAAGCTCCGCTTCATTTAACATGGTCTTGTTACCAAAGTGAAGATGAAGCGTGCGGTGTGTGCGATAGCTGCGCATTTCGTTTGCGCGGCTTTCAGCAAGCAGGTGTTGAAGACCCGATTCCGTATAAAGTTAAACCGAAGTATTAGATAAAATATAACATGAAAACCGAATTAATAACAATTAAAGAAGCCAGTGAATGGATAAGTTTGGAGTTGAACCGAAAGGTCACGACTGCGAATATTTCTTACCTGGTTAATTATGGTCGTATTGAAAAATTCGGAAATAATGGGGATGCTTTCGTCTGCAAAGAGGAGTTAATTAATTATTACAAAGATTATTTGGGAAGTCGTCAGTCAAACTGGAAAGAAAAACTCGGTACTGATATTGACTGGCATTTATCTTTTGAGCAATATAAAGAATCCGAAACGACTAAACATGTTCATCGCTTGCATCCGTATAAAGGGAAATTCATTCCACAGTTGGTGGAGTATTTTTTAGATGAACACACAGATGAATTTAAGAAAGACGTTTATTTTCATAAAGGCGATATCGTGCTTGATCCGTTTTGTGGGAGCGGAACATCTTTGGTTCAAGCAAATGAACTTGGGATGAATGCTTTGGGAATTGATGTTTCGGCCTTTAATTCGCTGATTAGTAATGTTAAAATCGCTCACTATGATTTACCTGACCTTAACCTTGAATTAAAAAAAATAACAGAAAAACTTCGGCAATTTATTTTAGATTCAAAAACGGTCAAGTTTGAACAATGTTTACTAGAAAAACTTTCGGTTTTTAATAATGAGTTTTTCCCTTCTCCAGGGTACAAGTGGCAACTTAGGAATAAAGAAATTGATGAGCATATTTATGGAAAGGCAAAAGAAAAAGAATTTTTATCAATTTATAAAAAATTAGTTACAGAATTTGGAATAGAATTAAAACAAGAAAATGCAGAAAGATTTTTAGATAAATGGTATCTCAAACATGTTAGAACAGAAATTGATTTTGCATTTGAATTAATAAAAAAAATCAAAAATCCAAACACCAAGAGAATTGCTACAATTATATTAAGTAGAACAATTCGCTCTTGTCGGGCAACAACTCATTCAGACTTGGCGACACTGTTGGAACCCATTTCAACCACATACTATTGCTCAAAACACGGAAAGATTTGCAAACCGCTGTTTTCAATTATGAGTTGGTGGGAAAGATATGCCAAGGATACGTTGAAACGATTGGTTGAATTTAATTCACTAAGAACGGGGACTTATCATCATTGTTTTACCGGTGATAGTAGAACAATTGATTTGTTTAGTTCTACGGATAAAATAAATCCGGAATTCTCAAAACAATTGATGAAACAAAAAATCAGTGGTATATTTTCAAGTCCGCCTTATGTTGGTTTAATCGACTATCACGAACAACATGCTTATGCTTATGATTTATTTGGTTTTGAACGAAGAGATGAATTGGAAATTGGCAGGCTCTTCTCCGGGCAAGGACGAGCAGCAAAAGAGTCTTACGTTAGCGGTATTGCAGCAGTTCTAAATAACTGTAAAAAATATTTACAAGATGAATACAATGTTTTTTTAGTAGCTAATGATAAATATAACTTGTATCCAACAATTGCTGAAAAAGCCGGGATGACAATAGTACAGCAATTTAAAAGACCGGTTTTGAATAGAACAGAGAAAGATAAAGGCGCGTATTCGGAAACAATATTTTTATTTAAAAGGAATTCATAATGGATGCTTTGAAGAAAGAAAGAATTGCTTTAGAAGTTATTAAAACTTTAAAATCGAGATTTGATAATTTCCCTGAAGATGCGTTAAAAAATCGCAATGCACCATTTCATGCAGCTTTTTTAGAAGCATTCAAAGTAAAAATTGAAAAGTATGTTACAGATATTCCAATATTTGTTAGTTTAGCAAGTTGGATGCATGGACTGAACACAAGCGTTGGTCAGTCGTTTTTTGAAAATGTTGCCCATGTTTTATGTGATGGGGAAAAAAGAAAGTTCCATGGAATGCTTATCAATAGTCATCAACAATCGACTATTAGTAATATAATTTCCTCATTAAAAAATGGAAATCGCGTTCCAATTTTGTCTAAAGAAAATGATGAGATATTTTTTAGTTTGGCAAATGGGAATGTTGAAGCCCCAAATTTTTCGGCGGATGTTTATTACGAAGAAGAAGATAAAATAATAATGATTGAGTTAAAAACAGTAAAACCTAACAGCGATATCTCTAGAGAACAAAAAACTAAATTCTTAAATGGGAAGGCTTCACTTAGAGCCAAATTCCCATCAAAGGAAATATTTTTCTTTCTTGGATTTCCGTTTGATCCTTTACACAGTAAAAAATGTGGCTACGATAAAGATAGATTTTTCAATTATTGCGTGGACTTCAAGAAATATTTTGACCATGAAGAAATTTTACTCGCCGATGAACTCTGGAATTTCCTTTCCCAAGAGACTGGAACGATGGAAGTAATTCTTTCAATTATTAATGCTATTGCCAAACCCGACTTTATGGAAGAATTCAAATTTATAAATGATGCAAAGAATATTGAAATTGATAATGCAAAATATTCTTGCATTTTAGAAAAGTGGTTCCTTCAGAGAGAATTAAATGTTGTGAATAATTTCCGTGTGCTTAAGTCGCAATCCACAGAGAAAAAAAACATGCAAAGAATTTTGTCACAAAGTTTATTTGATTCTCAAAATGAATACAAAGAAAATAGAATAAATACATTACTAAATTATTTATAGTGTAATAAAAAGAGCTAATTGTGCGAAGAAATAAAATCATTTATTCGTTATGTGTCGCTGATCTTCAAGAAGTGGCTGGCGATGAATTGAATCGCAAACTGACCGAGGATGAGCTAAAAAGAGTTGTTGATAAAGTTGGAAATTATATCTCTTGGTATGACGCTATTTCATTAACATTTTCAGATTTAGGTCTGAAAGCAACAGAGGAAGATGAAGAAGAATGAACTCCAAACAAAAAATATTAGTCCTCTTTCCAAACCCGAACCCGGAAAGAAATTATAAAATTATTCATACAGCGCACGAATTCACTTCTGTTTGTCCTGTTACCGGTCAGCCTGATTTCGGAAAGATCACGCTTGAATATATTGCAGAGGGCTTGTGTGTTGAATTAAAAAGTTACAAATTATATTTGCAGTCTTTCCGCAACGACGGCATCTATTTTGAAGCGGTAACAAACAAAATTCTAAACGATCTTGTTGAACTGATGCAGCCGCGTTATATGAAGATCACCAGCGACTTTAATATGCGCGGAGGCATTTCATCCGTTATTGAAGCGGTTTATCAATCCCCTAATTTTTCCTTTTTAAGCAACGAATGAAATCAAAAGAAGAAATACAAAAAGATTTTTTTGCTAAGAAAGAAAAACTTTTCACCGCAGAAAATATATTGAAAGATTCGCTTGCTTTTTCTTTTGAGTACAGCGTTCTGGTTGAAGATTTGCTCAGACAGATTTCCGCAGACGTTCATTATCCGTTTGCACTTGCTTCGGCGGGCAGTTTCAGCCGGCGCGAGCTTTCTCCTTATTCCGATATTGATATTATGTTCATTGTTTCCTCCATGAAAGAATCAGAAGAAGGAATAAAAGATATTATTACCCGCTGCTGGGATTTTGGTTTGGAAGTTTCTCACACTATCCGTGAACTGCCAGACATCAAACGATTCCTAACGGAAGACCTGCACACTTTCACGCAGTTTTTTGAAACGCGCTATATTTTCGGTTCGTTAAAACTTTTTAACGAATGGAATGCGCTCTTGTTTAAAACCATCACCGGGAAAGTTAAAAAACAAATCTTTGCCGCGTTTCTTGCAGACCGCGATGAACGCTATGAGAAATATGGAAATTCACCAAAAGTAATCGAGCCGAATGTAAAACTCTCCGCCGGCGGTCAGCGCGATATTCAAATGATCGAATGGATTTATATTTTACTCAACAAAGAAATTTTGAACAAGCAGTCGGAGCAATCGCAAACAGAATCATTTATCGCTCTTCTTTCCGAGCATGAATACACAACTCCAAAAGAGTGTCTCCGTTTGTTAGCCGGCGTCAAATTTATTTTGAAGATGAGAAACCTGCTTCACTTTCTTCACAAACAAAAAAATGACCGCATGGAATTTGCCGACCAGCTTGCCATTGCCGACCTTTTACAATACGGCGATGACGGTTATAAAAAGTTGATGAAAGAATATTTTGATTCATCCAATGTTATCTACCGCTTCAACCGCTCCTTCACCAAAAAGATGCGCGCTACAATTTCTACATCGCTTCCCGATGTTCTTTCCATTGATCTCGACGATGATTTTAAATTAAAAGGAAGCATCATCTTTTTTACCGGGCAGCGCTATTTAACTATCTCCGAAATCTTTCGCGGCTTTTATTACCGCGGATTATATGACGCAAACTTCGATGAGCATTTTAGAATGCAAATTATTGACAGCCTTGATCAGCATACGGTTAAAGGAGATGCGGAATCTTCAACTTTTTTCCGGGAAATTTTTCGTCTCCCGAAAAATGTCGGGAAAACGTTATCCGTTATGAACGAACTCGGGGTGCTTGATGCTTTTCTTCCCGAGTTTCATGATTTAAGCGGATATATGCAGCACGGAGTTTATCATTGTTATACTGCCGATGAACATACACTGATGACCATTCAAAATGTTGAAAAATTAGAAAACGATGCTACCGAATTGGGAAACATTTATAATAATTTAAAAGAGAAAGAGATGCTTTTCCTCGGTTTGTTTTTTCATGATATTGCTAAACCGATTAACCTCGGCGGGCATGAAATTATCGGCGCCGAAATGGCGGCATCTATTATGCAGCGTCTCGGCTACGATGAAACCATCATTGATAAAGTTTCGTTTCTCGTTCGGTACCATTTACAGATGGAACAAATTGCTTTCCGAAGAAATTTAAATGATGCGGAAACTTTAAATAGTTTTGTCTCAGTTTTTCCGAGCGTTGAACAAATTGAACTTCTTTATCTGCTTACGTACGCCGATCTTTCTGCTGTCAATCCGGCTTTGTGGACATCGTGGAAACATGAAATGCTGAACGAGTTGTTCCGCAAAGCTAAAGCGATGATTGAAGAGCAGGTTTCAGGAGAAGAGTTATTATTTGCCTCAACGTTAGTTCAGCCGGAAGAAATTTCTAAATATTCCGACGCCATTTCCGAAGACAACGTAAAGGATCATATTGATTCTATTAACGATACCGGCTATGCTTCGCTTTTTTCGGATGAAGAAATTGCGTTTCATATTGAAGAAATACTTTCCGGCGTTCCGGTTTCGGTTTCTTTTAAAGAGATGGAAAGCTTTACCAACATCACCGTTATTTCAAAAGATTCTCCCGCTCTTCTTTCAAAATTATGCGGTGTGTTATCTATAAATGATTTGAACATTCACGACGCAAAAATCTTTACGCGCAAAGACGGAATTATCATTGATAACTTTAACGTAACGGATTTTCGTTCAAACGAAAAAGTTGACGCGCTCCGCTATGGCAAAATTGAAGAAGACTTTTCTCTTTTCCTTTCGGGTTTAAAAGAACTAAGTAGTGAAATGAAAAAAATGAAAACGAAATGGTGGCGCATCGAAAATAAATTTTTCAAGCGGCAGGGCAAAGTGAAAATCAAATTTGAGGAGCAGGAAAAATTTACCATCATAGATGTCTTTTCGCCCGACCGGCTTGGATTCCTGTATCATGTTACCCATAAATTAAACGAACTTGGGCTGAGTATTTATTTTGCAAAAATCGGAACACGCGGCGATGATATTATTGATGCGTTTTATGTTTTGGACAACAAACAAAAAAAAGTCTCAAAAAACTTTTACGCTTTCATTGAATCCGAATTAACCGAAGCCATCAATCAAATTTTATAAGGAAAACATTTTTGAACTTCATGGAAAAAGCAAAACCGATCGGCGTATTTGATTCCGGAATCGGCGGACTTACCGTCGTGCGGCAAATTGCCTCAACCCTGCCGAATGAAAGTATCGTTTATTTCGGAGATACCGCCCGCGTTCCGTATGGTTCAAAATCAAACGACACCGTTATTGAATATGCACTGCAAGACGCTCATTTCTTAATTGAAAAAAATGTAAAAGCGATTGTCGTTGCGTGCAATACGGTTTCGGCGATTGCGTTGAGTGTTTTAAAAGAAAAATTCACCGTTCCGATCATCGGGATGATTACTCCCGGTTCGCAGCTTGCGTTGAAGCATTCACGGTCGAAACGAATTGGAGTTATCGGCACAAGAGCAACCATTGCTAATCACGCCTATTTAAATGAACTGAAGAAAAACGACACGGAAGTTGAAGTATTTGAAAAAGCTTGTCCTCTTTTTGTTCCCCTTGCGGAAGAAGGCTGGATAGACCACGAAGCAACAAAATTAATTGCGGAAGAATATTTGAAAGAACTCCGCAACTTGAATATTGATACGCTTGTTCTCGGCTGTACGCATTATCCCATTCTCGCAAAGATCATTCAACAAGTAGTTGGAGATAAAGTTAAGTTGATTGATTCCGGTGTCGCTTCGGCTGAGGTTGTCCGCCGGGAAATTAACCGCATCGGGTTAGAAACAAATTCTCACGCGCTTGGTTATCAAGACTTTTATGTAAGCGATATTCCCACCACATTTAAAAAAGTTGCTGAATTGTTCTTGGGGCAGTCCATTCTTAATGTAAAAAAAATTGATTTGGAAGAGTTGCAGAAATAAATGAAAGATTACCTCTCCCTATAAAAATAAAGATATTTTCATTTCTTCCTTGACTTTCTTATTTATTCTCTATAATCTGAACTCAGAAAAAAATAAATTATTCTTACTCGTTCCTTTATTTGGTTGGATGGACTTAAGTTCTTGTGTTTAAATGACTCATAATTCTTAATTTATAACTAACGTAAAGGGGTTATATGATAACCTTTTTTAGAACTGTTCAAAATAATTTTTCATTATTAAAATTGTCATTATCTACGATACACTTTGTAGACCTTGGAACTTATATCCAAGATTTACAAGGTTTAGTTATGGATAATACGCAACTCAACTTTCAACTTAACTCTAGTTCCATATCTAATTCTTTCCCTTACAAATCTAACCCAAAAACCTTAATTGTAAAACAACACCATTGTTTATCATTGCTAAGTATTATGCTACCGGATGTCAATAACAAAAATGCAAAATTATTGTGCTACACCGAACAAATCATAAAATAATCTAATAACCAAATGAAAGGGCAACTTTATGTACAAAATTATCAAACTATATTTACAAAATAAGTGGAGTAAATATTATGTATAGAGTGTATTTTTATTTTATCCAAAACTTCAGTATACAAAAAGGGATGGATGGTTTGCACAGAATATTAGTCTTCTTATTTTTTCTCAGTCTCGGATTAATTAATTTCGGATGCACTGATTCATCCCAACTTCAAAATCCTAATTCTGATGGTGTAGAGGCCTATAAATTAGATGCCGTGGGCGAAAATAAATTGTTAACGGAATATCCGACTTATATTCTCACACCAAGGGAAGTAAGAAATATCTATGTACATGGAAACAACAAAGACTGGGAAGATGTTTGGACAGATATAACCAACGATTTTAGTGAATCCTTTACCAATGGGATTGGTAAAGGTAGTGACCAATACGCTGCGGAAGATGGAAATTTTACAACTTATATTACTATTGCCGCACCGGCTGATCCTAAAGATTATACATTAACATTTCATGCTGGAACAAATAGGGTTTCTAGTAGTCTACCCTGCAGTACAACTATAAGGGTAGTTGCCACTCGACAATTTGATATTCGTTACTGCTACATGACGGGGTATGATATTTTAAATGACGCAAATAATGTGATAAGTTACAATGCAAGTAATACAATGGTGAATGGTTTTGAGGACGCAAAAACTAGTATTAATATTCAAACCGGTATAAACGGTATTGATAAAGCATCAACAACCTTGATGGATCCGTTGCATACTAACTTAAAGCCTGAGGATCTATTGTATAGTTGGGCAATTAGCACAATACCTAAATCTGGTAATAGTGCAGCGAGAAATCATTCAACATGGCTTTTTTCTCTCTATTCTAATAATTTTACAATGGGAACTATTTATGGACTATCTCCTGGAGTTACGATCACACTAGATAATGGTCAAGATATTGAAATAGGTATTTCAACTGTTTATGTTGATAAATGTTTGACAGCTGCCGCTAATGTACTTGATGCAACACAGCAGAAGCAATTTGTCAGTCTAATGCTACTGCATGAACTTGGGCACGCAAGATCAACTTATTTAGGAGCTGATTACCGTTATCCAAACAATCTAACTGATGCTCCTCATACAGGCGGACATAAGGGAAATGGGAGTAAGTCATGTTGTGTGAGATATATGCCACTCAATACTTCTACTCCAGAGTTTGGTGATTTTAAATCTGGCTTAAAAAACATCCACTTTTGTAATGGTCATTTGCAAATGTTATTCAATTGTAATTTTATTGAGGAGTAAAAAAATGAAATACTTATTTATAGTTCTTGTGCTGTTTCAAAATTATTTTGCACAAAGTCTCTCAATTTCACTTTTTTTTGACAAATCTACCTATTTAGAATATGAACTGTGCCAAGCAGTTATTGAACTTAGAAATATAAGCCTACATGATGTTCGCATTACCCAACCATTTGCCACCGAGGCATATGGCAGCGGAATAGTGGTTGAACTGACAGACTTAAATAACAAAAAAATACCACCTCATAATATGGAATATGCAGATATTGTATTGACCAAGCCAATTATCCTTAAACCTGGAAATAGTTTGTTCACTAGCCTCCCATTTTCAGCTAAATTTGGGCGTAAAAGACCTGATGGACCGGTGACCTTTACTGAGAGTCGTTACCCAGAACCGGGAAAATATAAAATCCATGTTACATATACCTATACAGAGAATGATACAAGAACGACGATTGACTCAAAAATTGTCGAATTAGAAATAATAGAACCAACACAAGAAGATTTGGGGGTATATCGTGAGTTAAAAAATGCAAAATTAAATTCTTTGAGTGTAACCAACGAGCAAAAAATTGTAAATCTTCTTCAATTTATTAAAAAATATCCGAGTCACATTTATACGCTTGGTGCTTACAATGAGGTTTTAATTCTTGCTATAGTTTTCCCGGAACTTCATGTAAATACCGATGAACTTTGCCTCCAAATGTATAATAACTTTCCGACTTCGATTATGGCACTATTTGCTGTAAATCCTATACTAAAAAATGACAGTAAATTAATGGAATCTGTTATGTCAAAACTATCTAAACAGGGGAATGAAAAGAAGGAAATGTTTAAAAGATACAATGAATTTCTAGATAATCTCAAAAGTTTATATTAAGGAGGTTAAAATGAAAATAAAATATTTATATCTGTTTTTATTAGTTATGCTTGTTGGTTTTAGCAAAGCGCAAGTAAGCTCTATAAACGTTCCCATAGATATCGAACGAAATGCGATAGAATTGAAAGTTCTTCAGCTTGAAAAATGTCTCAACAATAATAACCTAAGTTCATTATCTTCACTTTTAACCGGTAATATTAAAGATGAGATCAGTAAGGCGACAGGTACAAATTCAAACATTCCAAATAAAGTTAAGTTCAAAGTAATAAACGTTGAAAAAGGTGATAAAACAGCGAACGTTATTTGTGATGTTACCAT
>Ga0100393_10004055_pt1 | contig 13605 bp, 10 predicted proteins | sample CryGeymeta201517_FD_81546 | JGI IMG/M metagenome (GOLD analysis project Ga0100393, IMG submission 81546) | Groundwater microbial communities from Crystal Geyser aquifers in Utah, USA - Crystal Geyser metaG 2015-17 | ecosystem: Environmental > Aquatic > Deep subsurface > Groundwater | place... | reverse complement strand
ATGTATGATATTGCGGATACAACTGAAGAGAGAATGAAAAAATCAACCGTTATGAATTTTTACCCGAAATATTTTTATTATATAAAACATTTAAAATTATATAAAAACAATTTAAGAAAATAATTTTGTTATATATTTGTTAATTTATTTTTTTCACTTTGTTATATACTTGTTATAAAATTATTAATTTTGTTATAATTTTGTTAATTTTTTTTATTTGATTTTGTATAACTGTCAATAGTTTTATTATAATCTTTAATAAATTGTTGTATTTGTTCGTGTGGATTAGGTTGATTATCATACAATATTAAATTATTTGGATTATAATAATCATAAAAATTTCTTCTAAAAGTTTTTGTTATATCATTAGAATTTAAGTCAATTATACAAGTAGAAAATTTATATTTAGTAGCGTTATTTATAATATCCTTTAATTTATTAATTTCAACATCATGAGGAATTCTAGAACATATTTGAGATAAATCATTTTTATTTTTCATTTTCAAGAAGATTAAAAAAGCAAATTGTTTTCTTATTTTTGGTTCTATTCCAAAAAAATCTTGGGCTAAATATAAACAAGTGCAATTTAATTTTCTACTTCTTGTAGCATAATTTATAAGTTCAGACATTACTTTTTTATTTTGAGCCATAAAGTCATCAAAAATAATAAGTTTTTCTCCTTCAAATAATTCTTCACAAGGTGGAAGTTTATCATATGTTCTAATAAAGCAATTTTCCTGTGCTGACAACATATTATTAATTTCTTCATCATCATAAGCAGTAAATAAATAAACATAATGAAACTTATTATAAAATGCTGTTCCAAGTAAATTAATAATACAATTTGATTTACCTGTTCCTGTTGGTGCAATAATTCCGTAATGTTGTCTTAAATTAAAACCTGTATTATATACATTATCAATACCGTCCCTATCTTTTAAATATTTCTTCATCAATTTCGTCTCATAAATATTTATCATTTTATTTTAGTATATATTATATAACAATAAAAAAAAACTCTATAATAATATTATATATGTCTATTAATAACTTTCCTAAAAAAATAGTTGAAACATTTATAGAAACTGATTATAATTTTGGCGATGAGCCTGTTTATGTTGAAGACTTGAAAAACTATATAAATAAATATGGCGATGTTGTGCCTGGTTCTATTACATTTTTAGAACAAATGAATATAACACAAATAAACGATATAACTGCTAATGAATTAAATAATTTGTCTGGTTCAAACGAAAATATACAAAACGCAATAAATACTGTAAAAACAAAAGTAACTGATATAACTTATGATAATACAACAAATACAACAACAATAAATAATAAATTAAATAGTAATGATGGTTCTTATAAATTATCACAATATACTGGTGGTTCAGATGATTATTTAAATGCTTATTCAGGGCTATTTAATGGTAACGCAGATGGTGTTGCTTACGATAAATTTACAACTTGTATAAGTTCTTTTAGGAGTATTGGTTTTTATAATTCTTCACCTTTTCAATTAGGCACTGGGTGTCATATGTATTTTAATGTTAGGACAGGTTCAATAACAATGAAAGGCAATTTAGAGTGTGGGAGTTTAACAATTCAAGGCGTGAATATAAAAAATAGAATTGATACAAACGAATCAAATATTACAAATTTACAAAATGAAAAAGCAAATATTACTTATGTAGATGATGAAATATTAAATTTACAAAATCAAATAAATAGTAATGATACTGATATTTTAAATTTACAAAATGATAAAGCAAATATTACTTATGTAGATGATGAAATATTAAATTTACAAAATCAAATAACAAGTAATGATACTGATATTTTAAATTTACAAAATAATAAAGCAGATATTTCTTATGTTGATAATTCTATTGATGAATTAATAGGAGGAGCACCGGGAACACTTGATACGCTTAATGAAATAGCAATCGCTTTAAATAATGACAATACAGTTTTTACAACTTTAACAGATATGATTAATTTAAAAGCACCACTCCTTAGTCCTACATTTACCGGAACAGCAACTTTTCAAAACGGACAATATAAATTAGCAAATTACGGAGGCGGCACAAATGATTATACAACGGCTTACAGTGGATTATTTAATGGAAACGCAAACGGGGCATCATATACAGAATTTACTACATGTATAAATTCCTTTAGAAGTATTGGATTTTACTGCACATCTCCATCAACAGCAGGATTGGGGGTTGGTTGTCATATGTTTTTTAATGTTAGGACAGGTTCAGCATCAATGAAGGGCAATTTAGAGTGTGGAAGTTTAACAATTCAAAATGTAAATATAAAAGATAGAATTGATGGAAACGATACCGATATTTTAAATTTACAAAATAATAAAGCAAATATTACTTATGTTGATGATGAAATATTAAATTTACAAAATCAAATAAATAGTAATGATACTGATATATTAAATTTACAAAATAATAAGGCTAATATTATTTATGTAGATGATGAAATATTAAATTTACAAAATCAAATAACCAGTAATGATGGGGATATTGTAAATTTACAAAATCAAATAACCAGTAATGATGGGGATATAAACACATTACAAATTAAAACAAATAATCTTACTTATAATTCATCAAATAATACTTCACTATTTACAGGAACACTAAAAAGCACTTATGAATTTGATGCTAATAATATAACTACAACAACGGGGCAAATAACAACTCAACCAGTAGCAAATACTGATATAACAAATAAATTATATGTTGATAGTGAAATAACAAATTATAATAATACGCTTTTAACATCAAGTAATTCTTGGTCTTCTTTACAATCTTTTAATGGTAATATAAAATCTCAACAAGTAAATAGCATAGACCCAACTTTAGATATGTTTATAGCAAATTTACAAACAACAGGTGATTCTTACTTAGGAAGTTCAAATATTTCAAGTAAAACATATATTCGTGGAGGTGATGGCGTCCAAGTAAATAATTCAACATTATTTTTATCAAATATTTCGTGTAATGGTAGTTATTTTGGTAGTAGTTTATATATAACAAATTTAAGAGCAAATAATCCTGCTAATGATTTAAATATATTTACAAATGGTTCAGGTGATATAAATTTTACAAACAAAGCCCCTATTTGTGCTTTTGACCCTATAAGTGGTGATAATTTAACCAGAAAAAGTTATGTTGATAATTTAATTCTTTCTAATAATAGCACTATAACAGGTAATAATACACATTCAGGGGAATTATCAATTACAAATCCAAAAAGTTATATTGGAAATAACAATGTTTTAAATCCTACAAGTATAAGTGCGCCAGTTGCTCCAAGTTGTTATACGAGTGGTAATGGTGATGGGTCAAGTTATACTACTAATAATTTACAAATTAATACTTGGAATGGGTTGGGTGTTATGAATACTTCAAATGGTGGAACTTATCCAAATCAAATATCAATGTTTTTAAGTGCTCGGGAGGGTGAAATAACAACAAAAGGAAAACTACAATCGGATACGGGACTAAAAACTAATTTTATAAATCCTATAATTTCTACTGATATATTAAATATAGGTAATGAGTCAAGTGGTAATATTAATATAGGAAATGTTGGAATGACTACAACAGAACTTAAATTATTACCATCAATTACAAGATGCACCAATTTAACATCATCAAATAATATAACATGTGGTAATAATGCTACAGTTTATCAAACACTATTTACGAATAATATAAAATCATATACAGGAGGAACAACATTTATTAATGATAATCTTAATATTGACGAAAATTTAATTGTTGATAAAGATTCGACTTTTGTGGGTAATATGAACGCTACAGTTGCAACGAAATTAATACAATTAAAGGGTTTGACTTATATACCTAATTTATGCGCTGGTGTATATTTAGCAGATGGTAACCAATTAGCCGCTGCAAGATTATACCCTATATACACATCAATACCAAATTGTGGAAATGTTTTTTCTCAATCACCTATTTCGGGTTCTCTTACATCGGGGCAATTGACACCTTTGGGAAATGGTTATTATAGTGGTGCAGTATATACAAATATTGACGACGCCTATTTGGTTATGCCTAATTATGGGGTTGTTGTATATGATGGGTTTGGTCCTGGGGCAGTTCAAAGATTAGATTTTAAAAATAGAACAAATAAGCCTATGTATGTAGCACCTACAGCAGTAAATACTTGTGACCAAATATACGTTTATTTTAATGATGTAATGATTTAATAAAAATAATTATATACAATAAATATATAATAATGAATAAAATTATAGATTCAAATTTTAAAAAAAATGTTAGAAAATTAAGACGAACAGTTGATAAAATTAAAAAAGATACAAATAAAACTATTTCACGAATTGAAAATAAAAAAAAATCAATTACTGATAGAGTAAAAAACACAGTAAAAGTTTTATTAAAGGGTCGTAATGGATTTTCACCATCAATTGTAAAATTTTTAGAAGCAAACGCCGAAGCAAATATTTCAAATATTACAGTTATAAGAACACCATTAAATTTTCTATATCAAGCATTATATAACACATTTTCAAATAAAAATTATGATGAGTTATTTCATTTAAGAATTCAAATTAATTGTCATAACGGCTTACAATTTACACTTGAAAAAAACGAAGTTATTAAAATATCTTCTTGGCGTCAATCTAAAAACGATGAAATAAAAATTATACCTCAAGAATTTAATATAAATATTATTGAGTTTATAAATAATGGTATTGAATATATGGGGCAGAATAAGTTTTTTAATTATAGCGTTATAAATAATTGTCAAGATTTTATTTTAGGACTTTTAAAAGCCAATAATATAATCAATAATGAAGTATTTGAATTTGTTAAACAAGATACAGAAAGTATTTTTAAAACACACCCTACATTAAGAAAAATAGCAAATTCAGGTGTTGATATTATGGCAAAAGTTATAGACCCTATTGTTGAGGGTGGGACTATAAAGAAAAAAAACAAATGGTTGGTATTTGTAGATAATTATAAAAAAAAACATAAAAATTTATCTTATAAAGATTGTTTAAAAAAAGCAAGTGTTGAATATAAAAAGAAAAATAAAAAGTAATTTATAAAAATGTTTAAAATACTCATTAATTGAATATTTTAAAAATAATTGAATTAAATAAATTTATCAAAAACATTGTCAATATCTTTTATATTTTTAATTTCTTCTACTTTGATATTTTCTTCTACTTTGTTAATTACAGGTTTTTTTCTAAATATTGGTTTTTTTGGTTTTAGAATTTCTTTTTCTATTTCTTCTAATTCTTTATCAGGTATTTTTTCTTCTTGTTTAGGTTCTTCAGTTTTAGTTTGGTATTGCGCTAACTGTTGTTTTAATAAAATTATTTGGTCTTCTAATTCATTTATTATATTTTTACTTTTACCAAATTTATATTCAGGTTCTTCTATTCCATAATCAAAGGGGTTAATTTCGGGCTCTTCGTTATATTCATCTAAAGCATGAACCCATTTAAATTTATCAGAAATTGCTTTTAATTCTTCTTTTGATATTTGATAATAATTTTTAGAACCAGATTTAAAATATTTTATTTGTATATTATCTAATGTTTTATTAAATTCAATTTTTCCTTTTGGTTTTTTTAATCCACAAAATTCACTATATTTATTATATAATTCTGACACTTCAATTTTATCTATTCCGCGACATTTTAATATATATTCTTCTTTTAAGAATTTATAAACTTCATCTAATCTTTTACTATAAGAATCTAATTTTGATTGAGTTAAAGGATATTTTTGAGCGTTATAACCTGTCAAATCTATTTCCATACAATAAGAATAAAACGCTTGACCCACTTCATCATTAAAACATTCATTATATAATTTATTAAAATATTCTTCTTTATTAATGTATTTAGCGCTTATGTCAAGTATAAAATATCTTCTGCCGTCGTCATCTTGTATAGCATCATTATTTGACAATAATATATAATTATTTAAATTTGTTTCTTCTATTACGCTTAAACCTTTTCTTTCAATCATTAATGTTTTAGATGTTATTTGTCTTTTTAATACTACTGATATACCCATCCAATCTCTTACTGAAAAATTTTCTAATTCTTCAAACATAACCATTAATTTACCCGATAGTTCTGCGTTAAATTTATTTTTTATAGGTCCTGAGCCACCTTGAAAAGCCAGAGGGTATCCGATAACAAACTCTCTTATAAATTCTAATGGTGTTGATTTTCCTGCTCCTTGAGGACCTTTTAAATATAACGCCGAATCATTTCTATTTCCTTTTATCATATTAGCCAACCATTTCATTAAAAAATTATAAATATCATCTTTGTCATTACATAGAACTTCTTTAATATGTTTTAACATTAAATTAACTTTTTTTTGTATTTTTTTATCTATAGTATCATATTTTTTATATGTTTGTTTTACTTTAGGACATAAATTTATATAATCTTCATAAAATGTATCTTTATTAATATTATAATTAATTGTTTTTATATCCTCTTTTTCTTTAAAATAATATTTAGATAATTCCATAGGCATTCTATTGAAATATACTGATTTTAATGTTGATTGTTCTACTATTTCAAATGTATAAGATTTTGTATTATTATCAAATTTTTTGAAAGCATGAAGACCATTTGATAAAGGATAAAAAAATTCATCTATATATTTTTTGGCATCAATAGGAGATAAAGTTTTGATTTTTTTAAGGCTAAAGATTTCAACTGTTTCTGTCATTATATAATTATACTATAGATAATAATTTTTTCTTTAAATAGTTTTAATTGAATTAAATTAATTTTTTATTATTCTATATGTTAAATAAAAATTAAATTATTTATATATTATATAATGAATAAAAAAAAGGGTAAATATGATAAAGCCTTAGAAGAATTAAATATAGATGAAACATTTTTAAAACCAAGAAAAACAAAAATAAAATATGAAAATATAAAACAGATGACTTATCCAAAAGAAGATTATAATTTTCAAGCCGATTTATTATTTCTACCAACAACAAAAGAAAAATACAAATATTTATTAACTGTTGTTGATTTGTGGAGTGATGAAATAGATGCCGAGCCTTTAAAAACTAAACAAAGCCCTGAAGTATTAAAAGCATTTAAAACAATATTTAAAAGAAAGCATTTAAACAAGCCTAAAGCAAGTATAAAAACTGATTCAGGAAAAGAATTTAAAGGAGAAGTATCAAAATATTTTTACGATGAATCTATTTTACATTCAGTATCACTACCGGGACGACATAGACAAACAGGAAATATTGAGAATGTAAATAAATTATTAGGGCGGTTTTTAATGTCATATTTAACAAATAAAGAATTAGAATTAGATAAAGAATATAACGAATGGACTGATATATTAAGGCCAGTTATAGATAAATTAAATAAAATTAGAAAAAGACCAAATGGTAATCCTTTTCAAACAAGAAAATATTTAGACCATGATTTGTTTTTAAACGCTAAATTTAAAGTTGGAGATTTAGTTTATAGAAAATTAGATATACCTAAAAATGCCTTAAATAATTGGGAAAAAGGAAATGTAAAATTTAGAATGGGTGATTTAAGATATGATATAAAAGAACCTAAAAAAATTAAAAAAGTTTTGTATTATCCAGAAAATGTAAGATATATGATAAATGGATTTCCTAATGTATCATATACAGAAAATGAATTAATAGGAGCAAATGATGAAGATGAAAAATGGGCTGTTAAAGCAATTATTGATAAGAAAATACAAAACAGACAAACATATTATAAAATATGGTGGAAAGGATTTTATAAAAAAAACGCTACCTGGGAACCTAAACAAAAATTAAAAGAAGATGGCTTAGAAGTATTAATAAAAGAATTTGAAAAAAAGAGAAAAGAAAAAACTTAATCTATAATCTTTTCATAATCATTTACATGTTTAAAGTCAATACAACCACTAATTTTTTCATCGTATAAAAATCCATCAATTTTAATTTTTAATTCTTCAGTAAATATTATACTATCAGTTTGAATTCTTATTACTTTGTCAAATAAATTATGTTTGTCAATTAATGAACCCATTTTTACACGACTAAAAGAAGTTATAAAACTTAATAATCTCAATGGTAAATTATATATTGGTTCTTTAGCATTAATTAATTCGTATATATCCTCACCATTAATTAATTTAATATCTTTAATAATATAGTCCATATTATCCCCGCAGTGAGCGATTCTTTTACCATTTTTTAATAATTCATCTACTTTATCTTCTGCTAAATGTAATGTTTTTAATTCGTTAAATGTCCCCCATCCAGCCGATGCTAACATTTTAACTAATCCATTTTTTGGAAGTTGAGTTTTTAAATCCCGTAATGTATAGAACCATTTACCAAAAATTTTATTTCCATGAACTAAATCTGTTTTATTATATACATAAGCATTTGGTTTTCCATCTTGTATTAATTCAATATTTATTTTAAAATGCTTTTTTAATTCAATCGCAAATCTTAAACTATAGTGTGTATAATAATGTTTTTTATTCGTTTCAAATATCATATTGAAATTTTTATCAATACATTCAATTTTAACTCTATAAATACCATAAGCCAAAAAGTCAGGTAAATATTTATATGTTTTTTCAACCCCTTTTTTAGAAGGAATCATAAATTTTATACTCGCCATATCAGTCGGATAAGACATTTTGAAATCATAACCATATAAATTTTCATATTTTTTATTATCTTTTAAATACAATAAACCTGAATTTTTACAATTTTTAAACCATTTATACTCATCATAAAATATATCGTCAAACTCCGAGTAATTTTTACTTCTACCACTATTTGAATATAACCCAAAAAAAGCATTAATATTTCTTTTGTGATTTTTATAGTATATACTACCACTTGTTTTACTTACTCTATTATCAAAATAATCAAATTTAGAATATAATAATAATTCGTTTCTCCATTCAATTAAACTTTCAGCATAATTTATACATTGAGTTCGTAAATAAGCATCGTAATCATCTTCTTTAATACCTGTTTTAGTTTTATCTTTCTTTCTCATTTTATAATTATTTGGTAAATAAAAACTATTTATATTATCGGGTAATTTTGATACTGTTTTAAATGTTTCATTATCGTAATTATAACATACATAAAAACCAGCGTAATCATTATACCAAACTAAAAAATTAGGAATTATATCTTTCATCTATATATTATAATGTATATAAAATAATTGTTCTTTAAATGAATTTAATTAAATTAAAATAAATTTAATTAATCTATATTATTTATAAAGTTTTTAAATATCTTATTTGAATAGAATTTAAGCGGTCAAATTTTTCTTTATTTGCAACTCTCCCTTCTAAATATTCATTAAATACATCTTCATTATATACTTCATCGCTTAAGCCTTTTAAAGTTATAGGATGGGCTAAATTTGAAAATACAATAATTGAATATTTTACATTTGTATCCTTATATTTATTACTTAATATATTATCTATTATTTTTACATCCTCAGTTTTCATTATTTTTTCGTCTTTGTGTTTTATTTCTATAACTCCAGTTTCAGCATTTGTTAAAGCCTTTTTCTTTTTTGATAATTCAGTAATTATATAACTATCCATCTATATAATTATCTATAGATTTTATTTTTTTATATTAATTTAATTTAATTTATTTTTAGAAAATATTTTTTATTTATATATAAGATAATTTATTTATATTTAATTAAAACTATTTAAAAAATAATATTATTGAGTATATATATATGGATATTGAAAACTTAAAATTACAAAATAATTTAACCCATTTTACTTTTAGTGATGATTTTGATAATAAAGTAAAATTGCCTAATAGTTTAGTTTGTATAACTTTTGGTGACGATTTTAATCAAAAAGTAAAATTGCCTAATAGTTTAGTATATTTAACTTTTGGTATTGCTTTTAATAAAACAGTAATTTTGCCTAATAGTTTAACACATTTAACTTTTGGTGACAAATTCAATCAAAAAGTAAATTTGCCTAATAGTTTAGTATATTTAGTGTTTGGTTATTATTTCAACAAAAAATTAAATTTACCCAATAGTTTAATACTTTTAACTTTTGATGACAGTTTTAATCAAAAAGTGAAATTACCAAATAGTTTAGCACAATTAACATTTGGCGAGAATTTTAACCAAGAAATACAATTACCAAATAACCTAAAACATTTTCATTTTGGCGCTATTAATTATACTAAAACTATTGAATTACCTTGGAATATAACATATTTATATTTACTTAATAATAATAATATTGTTGATAGATTGCCTGATAGTATTAAAGAATTACATTTAGATTACTTTTTTAATATGAAAATAGATAATTTACCATCAACTATTGAAAAAGTAACAATTGATAGAAGTGGACAGTTTAATCAAGATTTAAATTGCTTACCTAAAAAGTTGAAAACATTACAAATTCCCCGATATTACCAAATACCAATAACTGCTCAATACAATAATTTGACTTTAATTTGTTCTAAAATGTATTTACATAAAAAATTGTTAAAAGTTAAAAAAGTAAAATACTATTAAACTTTAATTTATATATAAGATAATTTATTTTAATTAAATTAATTATAATTTAATTAAAACACTTTAAAGAAAAAAATATAATATGTATTATAATTATATATAATGGAATTTATCAATGAAACTTATTTAACTTTTGATAATAATTTTAACGAAAAAATTAACATATCAAATAATATAACACATTTAACTTTTGGCGATAAATTCAACCAAAAAATTAAATTACCAAATAATTTAACACATTTAACATTTGGTGACAAATTTGACCAAAAAATTAAATTACCAAAAACCTTAATATATCTAAATTTAGGTAATGAGTATTCACATAAATTAAGATTTCCAAAAGGTTTAAAACATCTTTTTTTATGTAATGAGTTTAACGAAGATAATAAATTACCAAAAAATTTAACACATTTAACCTTTAATCGTTATATTAATAGATATTATAAAATACCCGAAAACTTAATATATTTAAAATTTGGTCATCATTTTAATTTAAAATATATTGAGTTACCAGAAAACTTAAAACAGTTAATATTTGGTAATAGATTTAATCAACAAATTGATTTACCAAAACAATTAACACATTTAACTTTTGGCGTTGATTTTAACCAAAAAATTGATTTACCAAAAACCTTAACTCATTTAACTTTTGGACTTGAATTCAACCAAGAAATTGATTTACCCGAAAATTTAACATATTTAAAGTTTAGCGATGATTTTAACCAAAAAATTAAATTACCAAATAACTTAACAAATATAATATTTAGTTGGTGTTTTAACCAAAAAATTGATTTACCAAATAATTTAACCCATTTAACTTTAGGTTATATTTTTAACCAAAATATAAATTTACCATCAAGCCTAAAAGAATTAACTTTAAATTGTGAAAATAATATAGTCGACAATTTACCCGACAACATAGAAGTATTATATTTAGATGAAATGTTTAATAGAAAAATAGACAATTTACCAAGTGCATTGAAAAAACTTATAATTATGAATAATAATTTTGAACATGATTTAAACTGTTTACCTCAATCATTGGAATATTTAGAATTACCAGTAAAATACAATAAACCAATAGTTACACAATACAATAATTTAATTGTAAAATGTAATGGCAATTATAAATATAAAGATTTATTAAAAGTTAAAGAAATTAAATAAAATTTTTAATATAATATAATTAAATTGTTTAAATTAAAACTATTTAAAGAAAAAAAATTAATATTGTAAGAATGAACCACCTTCAATCTTTTTTGCTCTTCTCATTTGTTTAGTTGTTTCTGACACTGACTTAACAATATCACCATTTCTTAACCTTGGAACTGAACCACCTTTAATTCCTTTATCAATACCTCTATTAATACGACTATTTAATTCTTCAGTTAGTTCAGGATTAACACCAGCAAGAGCACCAACACGATTAATTACCATATCAGAACCACTTTTTAATACTTCAGCCCCAACATTTCGTACATGGTTTTCAACTCCTCTTCTTACTTCTCTTACTATAGGTCTTGAGGCTTTTCTAATGCTTCTACCAATTTTTTTAAAATTAATTCTTCCCCCTTCAATTTCTTCTTCCGTTTCTTCTCTAATCTTTTTAATAATTTTTTTTGTTTTTTTACCAGGTTTTTGTGAATTAATTTTTGTCTCTGTCATTGGTGTATGTTGTTGTATTTTTGCTTTTGATGTATTTTGTTTTTTCTCTTTTGATGGTGTATAATGTTGTTTTGCTTCAAGTAATGCTTCTTTGTAAGGTAGTCCAGTTTTTTTTTGATACTCCTTAACGAATTCAACCCATTGATTTGCCATAATTGATATATAATATAATATAATTAGAAAATAATTATATTATAATCTTTATATTTTTATTTATTCTAAATCTTCTAAAATAGATATTGCTTGTTTAGAAGAAATTTTATTTAATTTCATCGCTTTGGATAATAATTTTTTTATTTGTGTTATAATTTTTTCATCTTTATTACCAGCCATATATGCCCCATATAATATATTTAATTGTTTTTCATCCTCATTTGTTTTATCTAAACTAATCCCAACATCTAAATGTGCAGAATTACAAAAATCAATAAATATTTGTTTATCTCTTTCAGATAATTTATTATACTTTTCTTTGTAAAAATTATTTTCAGTTATATCAATAATCATATTTTTAACATCGTCACTTATTCCTCTTTGAATAGGACAATTAGGCACTATATTTCTATTTTTAACATATTTTAATTTTAAAACATTTTTATTTAAAGCGTCTAAGTCTATATAATATTTATTTATTTGTGCTAAATTTTTTTTAACTTTTTCATATCCTCTACCAAATATTAATTTTTTTCTATAGCGTCCGCCTTTAATTTTTTTTTTTGGTGTGTTTGCATGTGTCATTATCTCGCCAAATAGGAATTCCCATTTTATAATAGTTTCTTCTGTAGTAGTTGTGTCTCTTGTTTGTGCAGATTTAATAGCACCTAATACACCATTTTCTTCTGATGTTGTTATGTTTTCAAACCAGTTATTTTTATTAAAATCACTTATTAAATCATCACGGCGTTTTTTTATACTTTTTTTAAATTTATCAAATATTATATCAACCTTATCAGTATAAATTTTAATAACTTCTTTTTCATTTTTGCCCTTGTGTGTATTATAAATTTCTTGTTTATTTTTTTCATCGCTTCTGTCAAGTGTTTTAATTGATTCTTCTATGTCATTCGCTACATCTAATGTTTTTTCTATCATACTGGGATAATTATTATAGGGCGTTATGTTAGTGGTTAATTTTATAACTGCATCTTGTGCTTTAGTTAATTTATATACTAAGTCTCTTTTTTCTTTTGCTATTCTATCACTTTTTACATCTATAACATCATCTACATTATTTGTTTCAATATTTTCAGTATTACTTGTTGATGGTGTATTTTCAATATTTTCAGTATTATTTGTTGATGGTGTATTTTCAATATTTT
>Ga0100393_10004032_pt1 | contig 13661 bp, 13 predicted proteins | sample CryGeymeta201517_FD_81546 | JGI IMG/M metagenome (GOLD analysis project Ga0100393, IMG submission 81546) | Groundwater microbial communities from Crystal Geyser aquifers in Utah, USA - Crystal Geyser metaG 2015-17 | ecosystem: Environmental > Aquatic > Deep subsurface > Groundwater | place... | reverse complement strand
TCACATTTTGACCTCATTATTATCATTAATCATTTATCATTCACAATATTCGCGCAACATCAAATTCGGGAAGGATGACGACTATTACTCTACCCAAGCTGCCTCTTGTATGTCTGAAGACGGCTGATGATACTACAACTATCGACGTTGTCAAGGGCAAAAATACTGTAATTGGTACGTTCGTTATCTAGTGTTCTTTGATTTATATCCAATATCCATTCATCGCACCACATCACTCACGCACTCTTGCCTTCCTCCACCCCTTCGAAATTCAGATTTCTGGACGACAAAATGCACGAGATGTCCGGATGCTCTGACAAAGCTCGACGAGATGGCTCAGGATTCAAAATATGCCAATATTCAATTCATTTCCATTTGCTGTGATAAATGTGATGGAGCAAGAGAAATTATTGAAAAGGACGATGAATTGCGATGGCAACACGTATCTCATTACTACATGTGCGCGAAAGACAAAGAAATCGCCAAAGAGGTGCTGGGCTTCAAGGCTGTACCATTTTATGTGGTCCTTAACAACCTCGGGGAGATTACACAACTTGGAGGGAGCAAGAAGATTGATTTTGATGCCCTTCCTGGAATGATCCGCAGCGAGGCCGAAAAGGAAAATGCAGAACCCCAACAACTACAAAAAAAAGAGCTAGCTGTAAGTAGAAAAGCGATGGAACCACAGGAGGAGAAAATGTTCATCTTGGAAGACCTGGACTTTTAAGAGAGGGAATAGTTTGGCGCAGAGTTTGGCGTGAGGAATTTCCTTGTCTCGTGGCAATTTCGGATGTTGAACAAAGAAAGAGAAGTCCAGGAGACTTTCATGATTATTTGATATCTCTTGAGCAAAGGCTGTTACTTTGAAAACTAATTTGGGCTACGTAAATTGTTTGGTAGCCAATGCAACCAGCCACCAGTTCATGAGTGGAAATCTTTCCTCAGACTCGAGGACGTAGCACGTAAGGCGCGCCATTGATATTATTATTTGATATCATTATTATTTTCGCAGCTAACAAATAATATGAAGCCGAAAAAGAGATCAGGAAGTTTTGCGAGGAGACTCTTGCGTTCAAGATATCTCCTACTAGCTAGTAAGCAATCGTTCGTTCAAGTCGATGTGAAAATTACTCTGTCACACAAGAAGGCATCCTTTGATTGCACAAGAAATTTCGACCAAGTAGTCTAGTCACAATCTATAAGAAGCTAGAATCATCCCTGAAATAGCGATGACGAACATGTGTCATCATGCTGATGTTGCGTCCATTCTACGCACAACCACGACCAATTTTGTAAACAATTTCGGCGAAAGACTGATAACTGGTACAGTCAGTATCATTAATATCGAATTCTTCTACTTGCTCTCGTTCAATCCCATCTTTCCGACCTTTGCGCCGTGTTCGTCTGTGTCTGATTAATCATTGCTACTACAGCTCAGCTGAGTACTGAAAAAGAATAGGACTAGACTAGTAGACTAGTGCTCAGTATGCACGACACGACGTAGCTAGACTACTCTCACTCAGCTCTATCATCGGTGTAATTCACATGAAGCACCTTTAAAAATCTATAGATTTGAGTGCCGGTGCAGTTAGATTATTTAAGGTCTGATCGCGCCAGACAGCACTTTACCCTCTTCAGGAAATCTACGACCACATTTTCACTGATTTTCGTTCAGGATTTTTAAGTTTGACACGATTTCTCCTCATCTTATCTACGGAAATCGAAACACACTCAGCAGACTTTCCAATATTGTTAAACATACCATAAAACCCCGGAAGTACTCGGAAGTCGTTGTGCCGTTTACTATTTTGATACGATCGATCCAAGAATGAGCTTCATTCTTTCGCATCGTTCCAACTTGATTGATGGTCTCACAAATTCGAAAATCCAAACCATTGATCAACTATCCAAAACAAGCAGAAATAATGAACACAAGCATGAAATTTTCCGTTCGCGCTGTTGCTCTTTTGGTGACTGTATGCCTCTTGTTCACGAACGTCGCTGCTGTCCAAGGAAACATCCGTGAACTTGATGACAGTTCTTCGAGTGACGATGTGGGCCGCCCCGTAGTTCCTCCCAGGAACCCTCCTCTAAGAGGCACAGTGCCACAGCCCCGTTCCAATGACGTTGCTGAAGTCTTGATCCGTGCTGGTGGATTCCAGACACTCATCAAACTCTTGTTCACCGCTGGGTTGGTGGATGACCTAAAATCCCCTGGCCCAATCACGGTTTTCGCCCCTAATAACCAGGGTTTCCCGTCAGGGCAAGCCTTAGCTGACTTTGTCAAATCGGAGCCATTGAACGAGTTGAGAGCTGTACTGAGCTACCATGTTGTTCCAGGTCTCTACCGTTCTACTGACCTTGTCGACGGCATGCAGTTGACCACGTTGCAGGGACAGGCACTCACTGTGTCCCTCAGAAATGGCGCTATGGTTAACAATGCTCGAATTGTCAGAGCCGACATGTCTGCTGACAATGGCATCATTCACACTATTGATAACATGCTGATGGTCTTTTAAGAAAATGACCACTACATACCTTTAGTGGATTCGACGCGCGCGGTTTGTATTGACTTGACAATTGCATGGACCAACTGACGCGCTATCAACTTACTCTAGTTCGGAATATATTGCGTGTAGCTGATTGAATAGTAATGCGAAGTTTTTATATGTGCATCAAGCGATTCTAATTTTGCCTTGTAGACGCACCTTCAAGTTTGCTGTTGACGTTTCTCCTTCTCAGCTTCTAGTCCACACCGGCGACGCATCAAATGACATTCGGTTAGTACGAAGGCCAATGCTGCCCGTCTTCTCGTCACCTGTACAACGATTGCCGCCAGTCCGAATACGGAATAGATAGTTCTATTATGCAAACGATTACTGAGCACTCTACCTACCTACCGCCTACAGACCAAAGTCTGCAGTGAAGAGCCGAAATCACTGCCACTTCCTAGCTACTCCGTTGTAAGCTGTAGTGCTACTTGATAGAAGTTAGAAAACCATCTGTAAATATATCCGTATTGTCCGCGCAAAACTATAGTAGAGGCGCAACCGGCAGAACACACAAAGCGACACGAAACCAAAGAACACCACTTGAGTCCAGTGCTAAAATTATCACGCTTTCAAATAATAATATTCACATAATGGCTGCATATAGCCATGAGATAATTTTTTGTCTATCGATTAGACTGGTTAACAAACAAACGGCATGAACCGAAAAAGACCTGAGATCTAAGATCATCTCTACTTCTTGACGACAGCATTTATGCCGACAGCATAGTCTTCATCCATTCCTCGTAATTGACATCTCCGGAGCTATCTGTGTCTACTAAAGCCATGAATTGATCTCCTTCCTCGTCCGTAAAGGGTTCGCCCATGTTTTTCATTATTCCAAGCAACTCGGTTGCCGAGATCTTTCCATTGCCTTGATTGTCAAAGATTTTGAAAGACTCCAAGATCTTCTCTTCCGAGTCGTTCTCAATACCATGTCCATCCATGGCCGTGAAGACAGCGTCCACTCCAATTTGGCCGGTACCTTTTGGATCGACCTTTTTGATCAGGGCCTGGACTTGCTCTTCGGACGGATTGAGACCCAAGGCTCGTACTATAGAAGCGATTTCGGCGGATTCAATCTTACCATCTTCGTCCTTATCAAAGAGCTTGAAGACTTCTTCGTATTCTTCTTTAATTTCGTCAGAGACTCCCATTGTGCAATATTATTAGTCTAGTTCTTGTGTTTGTGTGTGTTATGTTAAGCACTTCTTGCGTTCAAAGAAAGGTTATGACGACAAGTAAGTAGTTATGACTGCAGTCTACTGAGTGAGAAGATAGCCAGATCCTAGTCAGTCATTGTCAGAGTCATTTAGGTGGAGCTTGTTTGATAAGGTTCAGGACAATGCTCTAGTGGCTCGACTACTACAAGATACGACTTGTAGTCATCATGGTCTGGATACAGTACTAGACTACTGGTCCTGATAGTCTAGTAGACTACTCCATAGACCCTATTAGGGTGTAGTCATCATAGTCTCATTCGCTTTGGCCAAGTTTCTCTGTCAAAATCCTTGAAATATTACAGGTTTTTGAATACTACTAATCTATTAATGCTACTGCTACTACTACTAGTCAGGTCTTTACTAGTAGTAGTAGCTTTAAATTATTGATTTCAATTTGATTCTCGTTTTAGGTCCTGCAATGTTGGTTCGTCTTCTCCTGACTCAATTCTGTACTGTATCAATTGTTTCAAGATTCTTCCATGATAAACATTTTGATCGTGCCCTTCTTGGGCTTCATATCTACTTCAAATTTCTCCGTTGCAAGCTCAATTGCATGTCGTAGGGTAGCATTTTTCATGTTGTGACAAGCAATGTATGCACGCACCCATTTGCGAAGTACTTTGTCATTGGGAATCTTATCATCTGGCTTCAACTTGAGTTTCTTGGCTTTGGTACCGAGTTTTCCTTTGAGCACTTTGCTCTTGCCCTTTTCTTCGGAAGTATTTTCTTCTTCTTCTTCTTCTGCCTCCTCTTCTTCTTCCTCTTCTTCCTCCTCATCCTCGTCGTTGTCGTCGTCATCAGTTGCTTTCTTCTTGGAAGCGGATTTGGGCCTCTTACCTGACGTTTTTGTTAATTTCTCATCTGGGGCACTCAAGAAATCCAAAAGCCTGTCGACCAAGACATCCTTATTGACTTTTTCTTCGGCGGATCCGGAACGGTCGACATCTACGGCGAATCGTGAGCGAAGAGAGTGGTGATGAGGTCTCTGTTAGATTGTGGTACGATTAGGCGCAGACAGCTGCTCTGCCTGCCGTGACGACTGTACGTACCGAAAAAGTCACAAATCATTTTCAGAGCAGGTGTTGTGAGTTTGTAAGCTCTCTTGGAATATTTCGTCTGTATTTTTCATAGATACGACCAATGGGAGTGTGAGCCATTCTGATTGGTGAAGAGCGTCATTTCGCGGTGTAAAAACACACAAACAAGCAAACATACAACAGTAAGTACGCACTTCCAAGGCTTCTTCTTGCTTATCAATTTTCGCTTGGTCTGCATCCTTGTCAACTTCGGGTAGATAACCATCAAAATCTAGCAGTTCATCTTTGGCCGAGAGTGGGAGTCTTCCTCGGCCTGGAAACAAGAGGCGGTAGCCAGCCTGGAAGGCCTCCGAGGTCGTTTTGTACTCTTCAATAGATTTTCTGGTGGAAGGGATTGCTTTCAATTTTTTGCCCCGACCCTTGGTAGTTTCAACCTCCTTTTTCTCGTGAAAATTATCTGGTACGAAGACTGCAGTTGTCTTTTTTCTTCGCTTGCCGACAGACGAACCAACTCCATCTGCGGCGGCATCATCATCATCAGGCTCCATTTCCCTGGCATCTCGCTTTTTATTATTGTTTTTATTATCTGAGGTCTCGTCGGCTTTTACATTGCTGTTATCCGCTTCCTCGTCTCCTTCGGTCTTCTTGTCTGCTTCACCTTCCGCGTCATCTTTGCTGCTGGGACCTTCCGTCTTGATAGCTTCCGTCGATTCATCTGTCTTCTTCTCGGCGTCAACAGTATCAGTGGCATCGGCGGCTGCAGTGGTGACTTTCTCGTTGGTCGACATGGCTTCTAAGAATGGAGAAGGCAAATCAATTTATTGTGACGTAAGCTTGTGGCGTGATAAATAAATGAAAGGAGGTGATGAACAGAGTAAATGAAGGAGGTTGGTTGTTGGTTGTTGATTTCATGCGACTGATGATCGCGATCTTCATTGAATCTGTATACTCTAGGCGCACACATAACCCTTAATTGGTTTGCTAATGAACTACAGTAATAATTATTGTAACCCCTGCTAGCTAGGTCTACCTGTCTTGGTAAGTTCAAGATTGCATGTCTTGTCACTTCCTGGATATCTGCGTACAGATTCGATTGTGAGGATCGCAGCCCAATTTCCCAATCTGTGTTCGCAGCCCAAGTTCGGCAGCTCCGATGACAGTTTATATATATATTACGCCCTAACGGTAGTTGATAGAGACACACAGGAGTTCTCTTCTCATACTATCAAACACAATTGGAAAGAAACCTTTCCACATTTCCAGGGCAACTTTCTTCGTCCATTGTTGAGCAAGAACTTGATACGTTTTTATTTATTTTTATTTTTCATATAAACGTTTTGTCATTCTCGCCTGCCCCGGCTTGTCTATTTTTATTTATCAGCCTGCGTTCTACTAGAAATGAATTGTGCTGTGCGTAGTACTATGTTGCGGTGGACTCAGAGAAGATCACCATCAGCTCACAAAATATTATATGCCAAGGAGGAGCGCACTGTTGCTTCAAATGATACGTACCTCCTCGGAATCTCTCAAGTTGAGCACACACAACAACGCTTCTTTCTGTGTGGCTGTGCTCCTAAATACTGCAATAATAAAGTCTTTATTATTGCTACAACTCATTTGTAGCAAGAAAGGGTAAACATTCATGTACTAGTATGCTTTATAAGTTTATAAGGAAAATATAAAACTAAATTGAGACAAGCACTGTCTTGTTGTGGCGAATGAAAAAAATTGCGAACAGAACAAACGGCAGATCAGCAGGCTAGCTCCATAACAATGCAACGATGAACAAGGGACAAAACCAAAAAAGTGTGATAATGGTGGTTTTTATTATTTAGTCTTCCACATTATTTTTCCTTTATCAATCTTCTTCGTATGACTAATCCCTCATCGACCGTCCAACACTCCAACCGATACTAGGCCCAACAGTTGCATTCCATAAGTGCCATGCCATGTCACTGCGCATTTATTTCCAGTATCCTTGCTTGATTTGTTGGTGCCGCACACCAAGCGACATGAGACCCCATCCGGTCAAGGCAATACCAATCACCATAGCCGTAGTAACGGCAAAATTGTACGGAGGATGAAACATTAACTAAATGACGGATTGAGTAAAAAAAGAAAGAGAAATAGAGAAAGGGAGAGAGAGAGTGTGTGTGTGTGTGTGTGAGAGAGAGAGAGAGAGAGAGAGAGAGAGAGAGAGAGGGCAAATGACAGGATGCAGAATTGTATTGGCAATGGTTGAAGTTCGCATGGCACGCAAATCTTTGACCTCCAAATGGTCACACCTCCGTTGACTTGCGCACCAACGAAACAAGTCTCTTTCGCGTTGTGAAATGAAATACAAGACGCTATATTATTTTCTGGCGTTTTCATTCTCTCTCTTCCAAAAAAAAAAGAACTTACGTGAGTATCATCAGCATCAATGGGAGCACGAGTCGCTTCCAATTCTTTCCACATATCCTTAGCTCGATGTTGTTTGGGTGCAGCAGAACTCATGTGACGAGCTGCCATAGCACGAACTGCGGTAGTTCGTGCCAAGGGCATAGTCTTGGATGCAGCAGCAATCATATTTTTATTAAGTAGTCTACTACTTCGATATTTTATTATCTTACTGAATACTGTACTAGACTAGTTAAGATAATTTTTTTATGATGATGATCGTTGGGCGAAGGCTGTTTGATGTTGTTTAAGTTGGTGCTGCTGACCTTTTGTTTCACTCCCTAGCAGTACTCGTGAGCGTTATTTCTCCGTCTGTACATCGTTAGAAAGGCTCTGGATATCCTCATTATTTTTTATCATCACACAAAACACACAAACACTCTGGCTCACACACAAAACACAAACAGACAATTCTAGTTCTTTGCTTTGTCATCCACCAACCTCATCCCGCAATAGGCGACACAGACACAGTGAAATGATTGCCAGCATCTCATCACGACGATCACCATCCTGCTTACTGCTGCGATTCAAGAGTCAGCAACAGCAACAGCAAAGCCGGAGGTTTCGTCACACGTCATCGTCGTTGGCTATTCAACGGAGGGCTGAGGCTGTTCGACGCAAGGCTCAAGTCTTGTGTCATGCACCACCTTCCATTGCTTCCATTCCTACCGACGCGGGAGATTCTATCGAACACGCGGGAGCCGTCATTCGTCCCATTGGTTGTTCGCGTCGTGTCTTCTTACTCAAACCGTACTTGACACCCGACGAAATAGAAGGACTGGCGTATCGACTGCGCGTGCTGTCGGCCAACGAGGCTCTCAACAGCGTCCTGATCGCCACGGATGACGACGATCCCGTCAAGACCAATGCACTGCCCAGCATGGCTGTGGATGCCGATGCACTGCGACCGGAAGAAAATTTTGATGGATTTTTGCTAGATCCAGCACCGAACCAAATGTGGCACGCCGCTGGTGGCTACGATCCGGTCGCCTTTTACAAATCAGGACACTACAAAGATAAGGCTCGTGTTGCAAGTCTTTTGGACTCTGTACAAGATTTAGCCTTGGCGACGCGGGGACATGCGACCAAGTCCAGAATTCCCGTCATTACTATCCCACACGGATTGGTCAACGACGGTGGATACGCGTTCTGTTTGAGCACCTACATGATTGCCACGGAACAAACACACTTTCGCATCCTAAATCCATCGAGGGGACTGACGTTCGATCCTGTCGGATTTTCCTACATTTTGCCACGATTGGGTCACGAATTTCGACAAGCCAGTGCCGAGTACAGAGGCTGCGGGGACATTTTGGCTCTGACGGGTTACGAGGCCAATGCCAACGACATGGTCGAGACAGGATTGGCCACGCATTACATGGAACACCCCACTTCGGTCATGGGAATGCTCGAACGGACGCTGTCGCAGTTGCCACCGTGGAATCAACAAAATTACACCAAAGTGCCTACCAAAACAGAAGCCCAACGTCAGCAACTCCAGTACGTTCCACCCGAGGAACAACCAGATCATAATGCCCGGTTTCGTAACGTTGCAGTTGCCAGTACTATTCACGCTTTTACCAATTATCATGCCGATGCTCGTCAGGCGTCAATGGATATGGAAACACAAGATACCACAGCACCGGCCGCTTTTGATTACGATCCACTTCCTTGGCACGAAGAGCGTGAAAGTGATCTCGTGGACATTGCTGCTACGTTTGATGAAATCTTCAAACAACATTCCGTTGAAGGTATGATGGAAGGTCTTAATGAAGTTGCCACTCGTACAACGACAGATCCAGAAGTTCAAGAAGGCATCGATGTCGCTAAGGATCTTCTGCAACGAATGGAACGACAGGCACCCCTGGCTCTCAAGGTGACGCACCGATTGATGGAATTGGGACGTAAACCAGAACAAACCCTTGTATCGTGTATGAAGCGCGAAAAAATGGCCCAGATTAACATGATGACCAAACCGGATTACGAAAACTGGTGCAAGGCACAATTGACAACCACCGGATCACACAAGATGGAAACCTTTACCAAGTGGCAACACCGAACTGTGCGAGATGTGTCAGAAGATGAAGTGTCAGAAATAATAGCACTAGAGTAGTACTGTAAAAGGCAGCAAGAGAGATTTTATTTTGCTGCCGCTCGCAAGCTAATAGTAATACTTTAGCAATAAAACAACATTGATGGCTACAGGTGTTTCCGTAGCAAAGCTGTGTGTTAGTTATGCACAATCGCCTGTAGCAAAGTTAGTTAGTTTTGAACCTGCGACATTTGTTCGTAGCTTTGCAACACACGATGGCTGCGTTGAATTCAGTACATTTTTTTCAGAAAAAAACAGGTACAATAATTATTGTAGCGTTGTAGGGCTTGAGAAAAGATATCTTTGTAACTTCGGCACAAACATTCAAACCCAGAATCATTGGAATCAAGCTGTAGAATTGAAAAAGGCAAATCAAATGATGCGAAAGCCTGATTCCACATTGTTCCAGCCTTTGGATTGCAGAAAGTCGTCAACCCCATCATGACTCTTCTCGTCCGCTGCCTTGATGTCCATTTTGCCCCCACCCCAAAGGCGGAACCCAGAATCAACTTCGTTCCAGCCTTTGCGTTTGAAGAGGGCATTGTCAGACTTGATTTCCCGTCGTAGCATGTCATCATCCACACTCTCGTCCAACCAAGCACCTGGTCCACTAGACAGGACCGCTTGGATGGCTCTCTTTCGTCGCTCCAGCTGTCCTGGTCTCCATTGCAGCTTCTCTGCATCGCGGACGACACTGGCAACCAAATGGACGTCTTTCTTTTGCAGTCGACCAGTTCGGATGATGCATTTTAGTATTCTACAACAAATCGTCATAACAGAACCAAAGTCAGAAACAACAAAGTGCATACATTGATAGCAAATGCGCAAGCAAAAGAAAAGATGGAGTGTATTTCGCCGCGACACTTACAGGTCCACCATCTCATTGTCGGGAAATATGGAATGAAGAGTTTTCATCTCATCGTAGTATTGCTGCGCTTCTTTGGAGGCATTGATCGTATTTTTCTTCAAAAGACCAGAAATGATGATTGAATAGGAAATTACATCTGGGTCAAGTTTTGCGGGTGTATCTTTGCCGCCAAAATATTGGACAAAGGTTTTGACTGCCACCTGATCATTGTCGCAGCGAGTGCAAGCATCCAAGAACGAATTCACGGCTACCAAATCTGGTTTTCGCAGCTTTCGAAAAGCTTCAATGGCTCCTTCAAGGTCTTTGCTGCGTCCGCATGCATTTATCAAGGCCGTGGCAATCTTTTCGTCCTCTGCAGTTTTTACAATTCCATTGGCCTCCAGTTTCGCCACCAGAGCCTTGGCCTCCTCCACTCTTGCCAGTGGCTGGCATCGTCCCATGGCTAGAATCAAAACTGATACAGTAACTCCATTGGGCTGGATTCCCGATTTCATCATTGTGTAGAATACACGGAGCGCTTCGTCGACTTGATGGTCGGTGAGGGCAGCGGTCTCGTCTAGATGAGCATCAGAAATCAGTGCACATAAAAATGCGTTGTATGTAATGGCACTCGGTTTGATGCCAACAGTAGATTCCATGTAGCGCATCATTTTCTTCGCTTGGTCCACCTTCCCAATGCGCGCAAGGGCAGCAACCAGGCAGGTGTAGGTAAAGACATTCGGTTCGACGCCACGATCCTTCATGGTTTGCAAAACTTGCAAGGCCGTATCCAGTTCGCCGGCTTTTGCGTATCCGTCTAGAAGCTCTGTGTAAGCTTCGACATTCGGATGCCAACCAGTGCGCTTCGAGTTCCCTTGCGGGCTTCGGATTGTCGATGTGTATCGATCCAACAGAGATTGTGCTTGCTCAAGGTCTCGTGCCGTGACTGCGGCGTGCACTAAGGTATTTGTAGTAATGTCATCCCAGAGTCCTTTTCGTTCCATTTCTTGGGATAGCTCAAGACACTGCTTAAGCGAACCTGTCTTGGCCAAGCCTTTGAGCATGGTATTGTAGGTGCGCCGGTTGGCCTGCGGTTGTTGGTTGGCGATGGTAGTTCCATTCCAATAAAATTGATCCATTTCGCTCATTGTGCCACATTTCCAATTTGTCATATAATAAAATACACCTTTTGCTTTTTCAGTAGCGTTGCAGTTGATATAGGCATCCATCAAACTATTGAGCATAATTGTATCTGGTACAATATCATCAGCTTCGGCCTGTCTAACGATCAGTTCAACACTTGTTAGATCTTTCAGTCGACCGTATCCCTTCAAGAGAATAGAATATGCCACAGGAGATAATGGTGGTGCATGTTCCGTTCGTTCTTGCAGGGCAATAATTTTGTGGGCCATGTCCATTCTGCCAATATTGGAAAAGGAATTCAGCACCATATTAAAATCTTTCTCTTGTATGCTGCCATTGTTGTATTTTGCCTTGCTTATATCCTTTCGCCGAATACCAGCTCCTGTTACCAACCGCTGCAATATTCGAAAGGACGAATAACTCGAGTCATACTCCAACAAGGCACTGCGGTGCTGCAGTACTTCGTTTATACCCGTCAGAGCTCCGAGAGCTTTCAAGAATACTCGTTTCTCGACGAGATTGTACGGAAATGCCAGTTGCGACGATAACTGTAATGTCAAGGCATCCATACCTAGCTTCACCCGACTTTGTGCAGCATTGCCTTGGAAAGGAAGTTGAAAGGCACGACTGGTAAATGTCTCCAATGCTTGATCTGCCTCTCTGCTTGCCTTCTTTTTTATCTCTGGATTCGTCTCGGCTTCAACCATGACGACCATTTCCTGGATACCTTGCAAGGCTCGCTGTAGCTTATTGTCTTTGATGAATTCCATTATAGCTTTTTTGCGCCATTTGATTTCGTCATCTTGTACAGAGGTAAAACTGTCGCATGGTTGTTTGGTAACCCCCAAGAGATTCGTATAGCGTTGTCTGCAGGGCGAAAAAATGGTTCTTCTGAAAGAACACAGAGTATTGTCGAGCAGTCGTCGCTGACATTTCGGGTGTGAGTGTAATCGACGTTGCAAGGTAGAAAGTGCTTCGACGCCCCATCGCATGGATGTCGGGTATGTCGTTACTACTATCAGGAGGAAAGCAACATACATGATACTACTACTGTAGGACAGCGTTTGTCTTTGCAAAATTGTGCTCTTCTTGCTGCTTCTTTCTAGTGTCAACCTTCTGTTCCGCCGTCTTCGTCGCTTGTAATAGTTGGAAGGTAGCATCGTTGCTTACCTCAGCACTGTTGGAAAAATTGTAGGATTTTTTAAAGATCAGATGATGATCCTTGCTGCACTCGATGAGAGTACTGTATTATTCAACAAATCCAATGGATCTCGACCTCTTTGATTCGACGTACAGTGTGGGCGGGTTGTGATTTGTGATGGGTGCACCTTCTCCTTTCTCCTCTACTAGAACAGTAAGATCCCCTCTTAGACACACGAATGCTTCCTCACTTGGATGGACGATCGAGCGAGACGATTGATTGATTGATCGATCGATCGATCGTAAAAGCCAACAGAAGAGTATTTCTGCCGGGTCGACTACGTAGACTACTACTCTACTGCTTGTGCGATTGCCAAAAAAAAAAGGTCAGGTCGGTTTCCTCACTACTCGTTCCCTTTGTCTTTGTTGTTCCTTTCTATCTGCGTCTCTACAACATGTTACGATATACTAGTAGAGTAGTATCGCTACGATCCATTCGAGCTTCTCTGGCTGACGTATTCGGAGGGAGTAGTCTAGCTACTCGTACTAGCTAGTAGGAGTAGTCTAGTAGTAGTACTGTAAAAGACGATGCCGACTAAAGTTAAAGCTAGAGTTAATTGTGAATCCAAAAGCCCGACTGAAAACCAGTTGGAATTATTTTTTAGGGTTTGGGACCTTGAAGTAAGGATGATGTCATCTTGACTCTCAAATTTTTCGTGACTCATAGTCCAGTAAAAATTATTATTATGCCGATTGATGACGAGAATCATCATGTGCAACGTATCCAAATGACGTAAATTAATGGTCACCTTTGATTTTTTATTTGAGTAGCTACAGTGCTACTGCCTACTATGGTATTTGAGTACCTAGTACCTGGTGGTAGCTAAAGCTACGTACTTTATGTCCAGCGACATGATATGGTACCATTTTTTCAGGGGTACCTGGTAGACTACGGTACTAAGCTCGAGCTTGATTGTGCGAGGTCGAAGAATCTAATAATACAAGTATCTAGTACTGGTATTGCGGTTTTCACGAATGTTCATTCTTGATCCTACATCGCCACGATTGTCTTTTTACCACTGGTATCCCATCAAAAGACGAAAGAATTTTTAAGGCCTTGAATTAACTACAACTACTAGCTACCAGGTACTGTACCAGGTAGTACTAGTAGCTAGTAGTACTCTCTAGCTA
>Ga0100393_10003986_pt1 | contig 13751 bp, 15 predicted proteins | sample CryGeymeta201517_FD_81546 | JGI IMG/M metagenome (GOLD analysis project Ga0100393, IMG submission 81546) | Groundwater microbial communities from Crystal Geyser aquifers in Utah, USA - Crystal Geyser metaG 2015-17 | ecosystem: Environmental > Aquatic > Deep subsurface > Groundwater | place... | reverse complement strand
TTCGAGGATAAGGCAGCACGAAGTTGCCCCGGCATCCAAAACTCCGCGCGAACGTTCGCCCAAACGGCTTGAACGGCCAATTTTTGCTATCATTTCTTTGGTGGAATCGCGGCCTGCAATTGCAGCAATTTTCATTTCAACCAGTGCTTCATCAAAACTTTTTTCATCGTCAACTGCTTTTTTAAATGCAATGACAGCCGGATGAAGTGTGTCAACCAAAGTTTTATCGCCGGGTTGGGCGGGCGAAATGGATTGAACGGCAGCGAGCATCGCATTCAAAGCTTTCCCAAATTCTTCAATCCCGATTTCATTTTTACCTTCCAGTTCGGCGGCAAAACCTTTAAACATTTTGCCATAGAGCGGCCCCATGGAACCACCAATTTTCATCATCAGTATTTTTGATAAAACTTTGACAGAATATGCCAAATCACCCGGATTTTTATCCAGTTCTTCACGGCACATCGTGAAGCCTTTGTTCATGTTTATGCCATGGTCGCCATCGCCAATCAATCCGTCGATATCGCTCAAATATTGTTTGTTTTCCTGAATGGCTGTAATCATTTTATCAATGATAACGGCGCCTTCGATATTTGAAAATATTTGCATTTTTTTAATTTGTTTCAGGTTTAAAAACGGTTAAAAATTAAAAATGTCGGAGTTGCAAACTCCGACTCCCGGACTAACGTTGAAACTGGCGCAACCCAATTGAATCACATTCAAGGTCAATACACTGTTTCAGTTCCTCATCCAGTTTCATCAAAGTACAGGTGATTCCGGCCATTTCGAGCGATGTAAAGTAATTGCCCACGTAGGAATGGTAAATTTTAATCCCTTTTTCGGTAAGTATTTTTTCCACGTCGTTATAAACTATGTATTGTTCCATTACCGGGGTTGAACCTAATCCTGAAATGAGCACAACCACCTCATCCCCGCTTTCGAAGGGTAAATCGGGCAATATCACATCGCAAACGCGTTGGGCTATTTTTGCTGCCGGTTCCAGATCGGCAATTTCAATTCCAGGCTCTCCATGATGCCCGATTCCCACTTCCATTTTTCCTTCTTCGATGGTAAAATTCGGGTGCCCCACTTCGGGGATAGTGCAGGGAGAAAGCCCGATTCCCATGCTTCGGGTATTGTTGATAGCTTTTTGGGCAACCGCAATTACCTCATCGAGCGAACCGCCCAGGGCAGCTTTTGCGCCACCCACTTTCCACATCAGAATTTCGCCGGCCACACCGCGACGTTTGGCTTCCTTCCCTTTTGGCGCCGATGGCACATCATCATTGGCCACCACTTTTTTCACCTCAATTCCTTCATCTTCGGCTTCTTCCATCGCCATTGCCACATTCATGTTATCGCCGGCATAGTTTCCGTAGAGAATGGCAACCCCTTTTCCGGAATTTGCTTCTTTAATTGCATCCAAAAACATCTGAGCAGGTGGAGACGAAAAGATTTCACCAACAGCAACAGTGTCAACCATATTTCGACCAACATAGCCGATAAAAGCCGGTTTATGGCCTGAACCCCCGCCAGTAACAATTCCCACTTTCCCCTCAACCGGGGCATTTTTGAATTTGATAACCCGTTCATTTTCGGTTGGGCTAACCAGGTCGCAATGTACTTTTAGATATGCTTCCAACATTTCATCCACTACTTTTGATGGGTCGTTTATAAATTTCTGCATGAGGTTTATTTTTTAGGTTTCGGATTTTCCATTATTTCACGTGCCATTTCAGGATCAGTCTTTTCGATTCCGGTAAGCAGAAAAACAATCATTCCGGCATCCGACGGGTCGAAGTTTAGATCATTGTTTTTAGTACAGGTTTCAATTCGGGAATAGAGCCAGTCCCATGCACCAGGTTTGTACAGATTATTGTTACGGGCATCTGAAGTTTTTATCCAGTCGAATTTTGCTTTAGCTGTATTAAATGCAAGGTAATCGGAGCCACCGTTTTGGTCGAGAATCTTCACACATTTAAGGGTTCCGCCTTCAAGGGTTGAAAAATTGTCTTTAATTTCCTGGAAAGTCCAGCCTGAATGGTCATCCCATTCTTTCTTCGAAGGTTGGTCGGCATGGCGGTTATTCCATTCAGAATGTGAAATCAGTGTTACGAACTGCCGTTTTTCCCTTTCGGCACGGTTGATAGCTTCGCCCACCACCTGCATTGGTCCGGCTGCCACGATAAACAACGGATTTTCAGCCGATGATTTGTTGATCTCGTCTCGCAGGGCATTGTATGCTACAATGGCATTATCAACGGCACAGAGAAACCTTGAATTTTCGAAACCAAACCATTTTTGCCCGCCCTGGGCGCTTTCGCGCATGTGTTCGTAAGAGTTCAATCCTGAAGGAGAAGAAGGATGATCCTGGTTACTTCCCCAAATATGATCGCTGTAGGTATATAAAACCAATTTGTCCTGCAACCCTGAAGCTGCAAGCAGTGCCAGCGAAAGCGGCGTGGCTGCCCAGTCGTCATGGTCATGTTCATTTCCATCGGAACTGATTGCGATCCTTCCTTGTCCCTGCCAGAGTGGAGTTTGGGCCTGTAGTGAAGCGATCGTGATTAAAAAGGATAGAGCGATAATTAGTGTTTTTTTCATGATGATCTTATTTTTTTGGATGAAACGATTTTTTTTCAAGTTCTCTCATTTGTTCAACTTTTGGGGTTGAGCCACCTCCCTGAAATTCGGAAACCAACCAGGCGTCGATGATGGTTTTGGCTAATTCGGGGCCAATTACGCGTTCTCCCATGGTAATTACCTGGGCATCGTTGCTTTTTCGCAACCGTTCAGCGGAAAATACATCGTGACACACCCCGGCAAAAACACCTTCCACTTTGTTGGCGATCATGGCCATACCCAAACCTGTTCCGCAAATGCTGATTCCCCGGTCGTAGTTTCCGGACTGAATTTGTTTGGCCAGGTTGTAGCCTATTTCTGGGTACATTGCCCCGGGTTTGGTTGCGCTGTAATCCAAGTCGGTAATGTCAACACCTTTGTTTTTCAGATGGTCGAAAAGGACTTTTTTCAGGTTAACAGCGGCATCGTCGCAGTCGATACAAATTTTCATTTCTGACAGATTTTTAGACATTAGTATTGAGTATTGAGAACTGTAACCCCGAACTTTAACGTGTTAGGTCGGGCATAATTTTCGCCAGATATTTAAGGCTTTCTTCCACCCAGAAATCCGGGTCTTCAACAAAACCACCACTGGCCTCACTGCCCATTTCAATGCCGGCCACGCAGGGTTCTCCCAGTTTTGCACAGTTTTCTTCAATTCCCAGTTCAATCAGTTTATCGACATAAGCTTTAAAATCAACCGCGCCAGTACCCAAAATGCTGTTGGTGTGGGCAAACGATTCTGTTTCACTGAGGTGAACATGCAGCAAGCGGCTTTTCAGTTTTTCCAATTGTTCAGGCTCCTCGCGGGTAATTACCAAATGGCCAACGTCAACATTGGGATAAAGATTTGGCATATTGATATCTTCCATAGCCTTGGCCAGTTTGTAGGTGTTGTTGCAGATGAAATAAACGTGCGGGTCGAGTTCGATACCCACCAGCATATTTTCTTTCAGGCAATATTCAGCAAAACGACCAACGTTATGCACCATAAATTCCCATGATTGTTCAGGGCGGGTTCCCAACTCATAAAGCCCGCCGCCCCAGCAAACAAGCAACTGACGGCCACCCAAATCTTTCTGATATTCAGCACAAGCTTTCATATAATCGAAAACGGCATCGCGTTTTTTCGGATCAGGATGGGCGGTATCTTTGGTAGCTACCATTAACATTTGAGTGCAATGAATGTCGTTATCCTTAACCATCCGAACGGCTTCTTTTCTCTGTTCTTTGGTCATGGTCAGCGGGTTTCCTTTTCTGATTCCCGCATATTCAATATATCGGAATCCAAATTTAACCGCCGATCTCAACGATTCATCGGGGCCTTTGTTCCCCACTTCGTAAACGAGCGTATTTAAAGCTAATTTCATTTTAAAATTCTCCTGTTAGTTCTTTTACTTTATTAAAAAATGCTTTTTTGTTCTCCGAGTTAATCCTCCAATCAACCGGTACACTTTGGAACCCTTCCTTAGTATCAGAAACACCCTTTCTTCTGTAATCAAAATATCCCCAGGAAATGTGGTTTTTTATGGCAATTTCGAAATGACAGGTGTCACCCACAAAACCGTAATTATCGTCTTCATTAATCACAATGGGCATTTTCCGGTTGCCTTTAATTTCTTTTGCTTCTTCTATTTTATTCTGAAATTTTTGCGTTGTGCGTAACGCGTTGGCATGAAAAAGAATCAGATCAGACTCATCCACAACACTTTTTATCAATGGCAATGGTGCTGGTGAACTGGTAGTTACAAGATAGCGGTAACCTTTTTTCTCTTTGTTCCGAACCATTTTTACCAGTTCGTAAACCCGATTAGGTTTTAAAATCTCATGGTCATAACTCTTCGGATTGGTTTCGTTATTAATTTCAATAATTACATTCCTATATTCTTTCTCGAATAACCAATCGACTAAATTATTTGTTGCGACAATAATTGCTTGTTCATCTTTTAGATTTTGGTCCTGACCGAAATAAAAAATCCCCAGGAAAACTACCATCTGCAGTTCATCTGCTTTTTTCAGAATTTTATCCAACCGCTTCATGTACGGTTCCATCAATGAACCATCGGGATGAAAACCAGGATTTAAAAAATTGAAATTGCCGTAACCGGTGGGGCTTCCTCCCTGCATGTTTAATGAAAATGAATTCAATCCGTAGCTTTTCCAAGAAGGCATTGCAACAATAAATTCGCTGGTATTTCTGTCAGCATCCCATTTCTTTGTATCAGGATAGGCGAACGTATCAACTGTTGCCTGATTCAGATCATCAAATATCCCCTGAACCATGCGTGAATTGATTAGCAGACCTTCTACTTTATATCCTTTCCAATAACGTCCGGGATAGGTTGGTTTACCGTTAATCAGGAAATCATCATCCTGAATGCTCACAACCGTTCTGTCTGATTTTTGTGTTTTATTCTCTGTATATGCTACGATTAAAAAAGAACCAAAAACCAATGACGCTAATATGAAAAGTGATTTTCTCATTAATAAGTTTGTAATGATTTCATATTTTATCTACTTTAAACCACCCGTTATTTCTTCCAATTTATTAAAGAACCCTTTTTTGCGGGAAGAACTGATTCCCCAGTTTACCGGAACTGACTGATAACCTTCGTCAAATCCTTCGTCTTTCATCCTGAAATCGAAATACCCCCATGATGCATAAGCTTTTACAGCTTCTACAAAATTATTAGATGGTTTATCAAAATCGAAATGGTCGTCTTCGTTAAACACGATTGGCATTGGACGATAAGAAGGCAATGCTTTTACCACTTCAACCATTTCCCGGATACGTTTTGGATCGCTTACCCCATTTCCATGAATTAATACATAGTCCGAAACTTCAACTACCTTATCGGGTGGAATTGTGTTGCCATTAAAACTTGTGGAAACCAATAATCCAGGGGCATTTTTCTTTACTCTGAGAATTAATTCGTGTATTCGGTCCTGTTTAATAATTGGGTGATCATATGCCCTATTGTTACATTCATTTGCCACCTCAAGGATGATGTTTTTATATTTCTTTTTCTGTATCCAGGCCACCGTGTTATCAACCGCTGCAATTACTGCTTTTTCATCCTGAAGTCGTTGGTCCTGTCCGAAATAAAAAATACCCAGATTTACAACCATTCCCAGTTTGCTGGCTTTATCGATAATTCGTTCCATCCTTTTTACGTAAGCCGGGCGAAGTGTTCCATCCGGTTCAAAAGCATTGTTTTCCCAGGGTTGAGATTTTGAATAACCTTCGGGGCTTCCTCCCTGAAAATTAATATTGAAGGCAAGCAAGCCTTTTGCATACCAGTCGTCCATTGCTGCTATAAATTCGCTGGTATTTCTGTCGGCATCCCATTTTTGGGTATCCGGGTATTTCCATTTACCAACGGTTTCGGGGTTCAAATCGTCGAAAACCCCCTGCACCATACGCGAGTTCATCAACAGTCCTTCGATTGGATAACCTTGCCAGGTGCGGCCTTTATACGTTGGCTTGCCGTTTATCAGGAACTTTTCCCCATCGATGCCAACTGTAGTTGCAGACTTTTCGGTCTGAATTTCTGCACTAAATCCCGGAACCGATAAAACACAAAATGTTAAGATTGCCGGTAAAAAAAGAATTCGTTTCATGTGATTTATTTTAATTGGTCTAAATTTCGGTTTGAATTGGTTTTTCCGGATTCATGCTGGCCCACATCACAATGGCTACCAGGCTTAATCCGGCACAAATAATGAAAAAAGGTTCGTAATGCCCAGTCCATTTAAAAAGGTATGGAAAAGCAATAATGGTGACAAATGCCCCCAGGTTACCGGCCATGTTCATGGTTCCGGAAACGGCGCCGGCATTTTCCTTGCCAACATCGATGCAGAACGCCCATGAAGGGCTCAATGTCATATCGGCGCCAAAAACTGCCAAAGTCATGAAGGCTACCGAAAGAACCGGTGAAGAAACCTGCGTGACCATGATCATTCCAACTGCAGAAATAGCGAAACCAATAATTGCCGGAATTCTTCTTGACAATTTCCATTTTCCTTTACGGTAAATAGCATCGACCAGAATACCTGCAAGCCAGTTGCCTGCTGCACCGCCAATTAAAGGAATGGAGGTATAAAATCCGGCTTCGACCAATCCAAGCTGGAATCGTTCCTGAATGTAGGGATACATCCAGGTGAGCGAGAAGTAAAACGTGAAATTGCTGCAAATGTATTGTACCATGGTTTTCCACATGGTAGCCGATTTGAAAATGGAGCTTAGTGGAAGAGTTTTTTTCACTCCGGATCCAGATTGCTGACGGGTTTCCTGAATATATTTGACTTCATCAGTCCCGATGAACCGTGCATTTTCGGGTTTGTCCCTAAACAACAAATACCATAAAATTCCATACAGAATGCCAAAACCACCAAAAACCAGGAATGTATGTCTCCATCCAATTTCCTTTATAAGCCAGGCTACCAGAGGCATCGCAAAAGCAGCACCGATGCGCGATCCTGAAAAATTTATGCCCTGTATGATGCCGCGTTCACGAAGCGGGAACCAATTGTAAACCACTTTTGATAGCGCCGGAAAAGCGCCTGCTTCGCCTGCTCCGAATAAGAAGCGGATAATGAGCATGGACGTGTAATTCCATGCAAAACCGGTTAGCGAAGTTAAAAGCGACCAAACTGTTACAATTCCTGCAATAATGCCTCGGGTGCCTTTGCGGTCGGCTAATTTGCCCGAAGGGGTTTGGAACAAAGCATAACCTAAAGTAAACACAGCCATAATCCAGCCAAATTCAGTCAAGCTGAACCCAAGATCGGAACTAATATCGCTTTTGGCAGCAGAAATACAGGCGCGATCGATATACAGCAAAACGGTGAGGAAGAAAGTAAAAAAAACCAGTACGAACCTTACCGGTATGATTGTTTTTTTCATTGAACTTTTTGGTTTTGTACGTTCATGGTTCCCCCATTCTGGCCTGCGGCAAATTTTTCAATCAGGCATTTTTTCGATTTTCCCGAATGTTCACGGGTTAGTTTCTCGGCCAGTGCGGCATCCTTTTTTTCAATCGCATCGATAATGGCAAGATGTTCCGGAAGTGTTTCTGCGGGCGTCCTGATTAACCCCCCGCGATAGGTACGGTAAGTGATGTTGCTGATTACCTCAAATTTTTTCAGGATTTCGTTCCGGCTGAACTTTAAAATGCTGTTGTGAAACTCCTGATCGGCATCGATGTATTTTTGTTCATCGATTTTTGCTTTGCCGATGAAAGGCTTAAACAACGACTTCAGGTAAGCCAGTTCTTCCCTGGTAGTTATCTGGGTAGCCTGGCGAACGGCAACACCTTCGAGCCCCTCGCGACATTCGAAAGCATCAATTAGTTGTTTGTTGTCGATACGGGTTACATAGAACCCCCGGCGTGGCAGGTTTTCAACCAGCATTTCGTTTTCGAGCATCTGAAATGCCTTGTGCAAAGGCATCCGGCTGATTCCCAAACGTGCTGCAATGTGCTCCTGTTTTAACTGTTCGCCCGGTAAAAGTTCGTTGGACAAAATCATGGCTTTTAAACGTTTATATACTTCGTAACTTAAATCCTGATAATGAATTTCCATAACCAAATTGTTTTTTGAATACAAAGGTCAAAAATAACCAATTAATCAGCCATTACACAAAAAATCAACATATTGTGTTCAGGTTGTTTACAATCTAACTTTTCTAAATAATGTTTAACCCAGTTTAAAGTAAAGCCCTTCAGATGATTTCTCTGAAGGGCTTTATCAAAGCATCATTAACTATAAATTAACCTCAATTTGATTACTGTAATTCATTAAAGATGAACTTCCTGCCTGCGCCCCAATTCTGACATAATATTTTACTCCGATTCTTAAACTATCAATTGTCATGGTTCCTACATTTTTTGTTAATGCAACAGTTTTTGTAATATATACGTTTGTTCGCGAGCCTGTTGCAGCCGTTGGAAACTTTACCGTGCTGCAGTACACTTCCTTTTTCTTTATGGTATTGCCTTCATTGGCAATCAAAGAATAATCAATGGTTAGGGAAGTACCGCTGCCGGTTGCCGAATTCAGTTTAGCTGAAATAAGCGGAGTAACCGTGAAATCCAGCACCTGATCAGGATTTGCTCCAAAATCGATGGTTACCTTTTCGCTGCTGACAATAGGGCCTTCGAGCCAGACTTCGTGTTTTTTTGGAAACAGCTTGGTATTTTGGTAGCGGCCTTCACCATTCACGCGAATTTCAATTGCCTGCTCGTCATTTTCACCTAAAAGTTTTACTACTAAAGTATTGCTGTTGATATCGGCAAAAAGTGGTGTTCCGTAGTTGTCATAACTGCATGTGGCAGCATGGTTAGTTGTTGCACTCCATAATTTCCATTGTAACTGAATTGTGCATCCTGTGCCTTACCACGTTTTGTTTTTACAAGTATTACCCCGTTTCCTGCCCTTGCTCCGTAAACTGCCGCCGTTGCAGCATCTTTCAAAATATTTAATTCGTCAATATCGTTCGGATCAAGTAGTAAAAATTCCTTATTGGATGCAGGCATACCATCAATAATCAGCAGGGCATCGCCAAATCCGCGAATATTGTAAGATATACCGTTGTATTCCCCGGGCTGTGCATTTCTGGCCTTTACATATACACCGGTGGTACGTCCCATTATTGACTGAGCAATAGTGGGCGTTGGTACTGTTTTCAGCTCTTCGGTTTTAACCGTTGAAACCGAACCGGTAACATCTACTTTTTTCTGGCTTCCGTAACCTGTTACAATTACTTCTTCCAAACCCACTATATCGGGTTTAAGAGTAACTTCAAGACTGTTCCTGTCGCCAACATCAATGGTTTGCGACAACATTCCAATAAATGAAAATTTTAGTTTGTCGCCAGGTTTGATCCCCAACAATTCGAATGTACCATCGACATTCGAAACTGTTCCGGTAGTTGTGCCTTCGATAATTACAGAAACACCGGGAAGCGGTATCTGATCCTGGTCGAGGACTTTGCCTGATATGACCCTTGATTGTGCTAATGCCAGTTGAGCCATCATCGTCAAGATTAACAATAAGGTTAAAAGTTTTTTGTTCATAGTATAGTTTTTAAAGTGATGGCCAAATATAAAAATATTTTGCATACAATATACTATATATTGTATTTATTATACAATAAATTCATCGGTATTGCGATTGGCATCTCACACACCTGTGTCGGGGTATTTCCATTTCGTAACAGTTTCCGGGTTCATATCGTCAAAAACCCCCAGTATGTTGTATACAACATGCAAAGACAAAGATTCATAGAATCCTTACGGTTTGATATTTCATTAAAGATTTACAATTATTCCCAAAGCAATTGCAATCGCAAACTTAACATTGTGCCAGCGGCTAAGCCCAACACGAATTAAAACACAATTGAGCGCGGTTACTGATAGCCGCAGCTACTTAAAAAAGGCAGTAAGTATGCAAACCTACTGCCTTTTTTCGGGGCTCAACTGTGCCTTAATTCCTAAAATGTTGTAGTGCGTTTTTTATTCATTTTCATTCTTTTATCGTCCATGTTGTGCAGTTTAAGAGTCCGCCATAAAATCCAATTTCATTGTAATTAATTGTCTCTATTTTCCTGTCTGGAAATATCATTCTGAACTTGTCGTAAACTTCTTGGTCTTTGTTTTTTTCTGTTTCAAATATTGGAATCACAATCAAGTTATCAACTTCCAAATAGTTCACATAGCAACCAATCGCATGGTAAGGGTAATTCCTTTCTTTGTGTTCAAGAAATGGAATGTCGATATAATCAAGTCCGTAATTTTTTAGGGCTTTGTTAATTCCGTTCTTCCAATATTTATATTCCTGTTCTCGGTCGTTTCCTATCAATGTGTTTCTGTCAACAAATCGAACCATTCCGTCTGCATGACCTGTCATATCAGATTTTATTTGTGGAATAACGATTATCTCAACTTCAAGAAGTTTTTCAATTTCCGCAATCAATTTGTTTTTGCTTGAATACTCTGGGTTCTCGTCAAAAACTCGGTCTGAAATTATTGCTCTGTCTGACCAATTCACAACATTGCCACCGTCAAAGTTAATTTTTGAAAAAATAGGATTAATGTTGTTGTATTTACAAACTTCTTTTGGTTCTGATTGGAATTCTAATTCGTCTTTCAAATATGAAGGTTCATAGCGGAATTGAACAAACTTTCCTTTGCCTGTTTGGATTGGCATATAGTCTCTGCACCAAATGTCTTTTGTGGCTTTTAAGAAATCATATTTTATTGAATGCTTTTCAAGAAACTCAGTCAATGCGTTGCAAGTTTTTGCAAATCGCTTGTCAGAACTTAACAATTCGGAAAAATAGACTGAGTTTGTTTCTTTACTTGCTATCATTATTCAAAATCGAATTAAAGTATTCTTTCATTGCTGGTACAAAAAAAGCACGCCAATCATCTTCCGAAATCAAGTTACTTTTGGCATTATTACAGAAAGGACAGGATAAAACAGAATTTTTGAAAGTATACCCAAGATTTGGATTTAATTTTTCAATTTCCAATGTTCCTTTTGACCTTTTAGTTTTTTGATTAAGTGTTAATTTTCCGTCTCTTAATTTTACAATTCTGTGAAGTTCAGATTGAGTTATAACGCAATAGTTACAGGATTCTTTGTGCTTGTCATACCAATCTAAAAATGCTTTTGGTTTTTCAAAGAGTTCCTTTCTTTGCTCGTTAAAATATTTTGAATACAAGTCGTTAAATTTCTTAAAATCAGTCCTTAGATGGTTTAGTTCTTCTTGGCATATTTCAAGTTCTGCTTGATAGAATTCGTCCAAAGACTTGTATTTCGTTCGAGCCGTTCCAACAGCCCATTTTTTATATTCGTCTGTTTTCGCGAATTCATGAATCCGTTCTGTGTAACGCAACTTAAAATATCTATCATTTATGCTCATGCGTGTAATTATTAAAATGCACTACAACGTAGGAAGCTACACGCAGGGGCGGACTGCGGGCGATTTCCTGTCAAGCCGAAAGACGGCACGAGCGGAAAGATGCCCACCGAAAACCACCGCTGCCGCACTTGACGGGTAGCTGAAGTTACCAACAGTTATTTTATTTTTCATTAATACTTGTCAAACATAAATCAATTAGCGAAAGCATTCTAAAAAATAGATAGTCCAAATGCTTTTTATTAAGAATCTCTTTTTTGTCAGTTTCATGATGCCTAATCCTATAGTCATTGCCAATCTTTGTTAGGATGACGAATTCATTGTCAAGTAATTCGGAGTTAAAATCTTTTGAAATTACAGAAACCAATTTCTCAGATGATTGCTTTTTGTTTCCTTCATAATATGTTTTAACTCTTTCAAATGCATCCCAAAGCTTCTCAAGAGCTATTTGCTTATCTTTTGGATTAAAGTATCTGTCTTTTGCCTCCTTTATTAGTTTGTCTAACTCTTCATCGTCAGTTTGCGCTTGTTTGTCAAATAACAACTCAATATTCACATTAAAATCAAGAAGATAAGCCAAATCAACACCTGTGTCAATATTTAAACTTTCGTCAAAGAACTGTTTAAATTCTTTAATCGCATTTTGATAATTTTTTTCTAATTCAGAGTTGTCTTTTGCTTCTTTTCTAAAATCTCTTTTGTTAAATAATCCTTTTTCAATTACTTGTGAGAGTTTGTCTATAGGCAATTCGAGTAAAACATCACGAACCCAGAATCTCCTAGTTGTTCCATCATGCTCATATTCAAAACCTAAGTCCTTAAAAAATTTTGTTAAGAAAAATGAACTTCTATAAGGAAAGCTATTATTTGGTTCACCACAAATAAATACGGCTAATTCTAATTCAAAGTCGGGATTTTCAAGTCTAGCTTTTAATAGCTTAAAATATTTTAACGCATCTGGTGAGTTACCATCAAATTCGAGCTTAAATATAGAATCACTTATTTATGCTTCTGCTTGTCTAAATCCTTTTTCTATTACTTGTAAAGACATTTAGCGTTATTTTAAAATGGTAAATCGTCAGACTCGTACTCAGTTATTATTTGTGTGTTGTTGTAGAATTCAATTTGATTAAATCTTATTTTTTCATTTTCATCGAGTAGGTCAGATATTCTTTCCTTTAGTTTATCGAAATCAACAAGTGATTCATTTGACAAGTTTGATTTATAATTCTTTAAATCAAGTAATTGAGTTTTTAATAGTTCAATTTTTCAGACTTATTCATAAGGTTCGTATGTCGCAATTATAATTGTTGGTAACTAGTTAATCCCCCGAAGTTATTATACTTTTTTTTAAATTATTCAGTCTTCGTAATCACTTCAATCGCCACCAATTCCAGTTTTCTGAATTCAACTTCGGAGCCTTCGGCCTGAACGGCAATCTGGCCAAGGGTGGTAGTGCAGTTGGTTCCATAATTTACAAGTATATCGTTTACCCAAACTTTAATGGTATCGGCCACACATTCAACAACCATTTTATTCCATTCGCCAACGGGTTTTTCGGAGCCATCGGTGAGGTTGGGAATGCGGCGCAGTTTGCCTTCGGTAATCCCCCACTCTTCTTTCGGGCCCCGGCGGGCTTCCATGTCGGGCACAACAATATCCTCAACAATACACCAAAAGTCGCCGGCATTTTCGTGCATCATCTGCACTTCGAGCGATTTCGGGAACATACCGTACAAAGCACGCGGAGTGGATGCGTGAACCAGCAGACCACAGTTTCCGGGTGTTCCGGCAAAACGGTATTCGGCTGTAACGCGGTAGTTGCTGTAAACCGAGTCGGTAATCAGGTGGCCGCCGGGAGTGCCAAGACTTACCAGCATTGAGTCACGGACAATAAACGGGTTGATGGTGTCGGGGTTTTGGTCCATCGCCGGAACATCGACATGCCATCCGGTTAAGTCAATACCGTTAAACAACGAAACGGGTTTTGGTTTTTCGGGTGCAAAACAGCCATAAAATGCTGCAACAATAAATAATACACTCAGGACTTTTTTCATGATTTTAAGATTTTACTTTTGATTAAACGATTATTTTTCAGGTATTTTATATGCTTTCGAAAGTACAAATTTATCGAACCGGAAACCATCTTCGCGCATTGAAAACGAAATAATATGTTCGCCTGCCGAAGGAATTTCGAGATAAATAAGCT
>Ga0100393_10003980_pt1 | contig 13759 bp, 12 predicted proteins | sample CryGeymeta201517_FD_81546 | JGI IMG/M metagenome (GOLD analysis project Ga0100393, IMG submission 81546) | Groundwater microbial communities from Crystal Geyser aquifers in Utah, USA - Crystal Geyser metaG 2015-17 | ecosystem: Environmental > Aquatic > Deep subsurface > Groundwater | place... | reverse complement strand
TGCCTGAATACCGGCAGCGACGCCATATTGAATAAACAGATCCATTTTTTTCGCCTCTTTAGCTGAAAAAAATGGTTCCACATCAAAATTTTTGACCAATCCAGCAAATTTGGTAGTGTAAGCACTGGTATCGAAGTGTTCGATCAGTGAAATACCACTTTTACCCTGCTGTAAACCTTGCCAGCTTGAGGCTACATCATTACCCAGCGGCGTAAGCATGCCTAAACCGGTAACTACAACACGACGTTTTGCCACAACACCCTCCGCCATGGAAAATACTTCTATCGTAAAACGAAAACGGGTAGCCTAGCTACCCGTTCTGCAAGCAGTGAGCTTACTCTGCGTGTGCTTTGATGTAATCAATAGCAGACTGAACAGTCGTAATTTTTTCAGCTTCTTCGTCTGGAATTTCAGTATCAAACTCTTCTTCCAGCGCCATTACCAGCTCAACAGTGTCAAGTGAATCCGCACCTAAATCATCAACAAAAGACGCTTCATTTTTTACTTCGTCTTCTTTAACGCCCAGTTGCTCAATAATGATTTTCTTAACGCGATCTTCGATGTTGCTCATCTTTTCTTCCTTTTTCTCATATAAATCGCAACAATTCGTGCAATTTTGTGTGGCGCTAGTTTATGCGTAAGCTTTCAGGGTTGCAAGTAATCAAAACAGCATTTTATGCTGGTCAAACCTGCTTATTTATCCCCAGCTTACACCATATACATACCGCCGTTTACGTGAATCGTTTCACCGGTAATGTAAGCTGCATGGGTAGACGCCAAAAACGCTACCGTTGCCGCAATTTCTTCTGGCTGGCCTAAACGATTAGCTGGCACTTGGCCGAAAATCGCTTCTTTTTGTTCATCTGACAACTCTTTTGTCATGTCAGTATCAATAAAACCTGGCGCTATAGCATTGACGGTAATACCACGTGATGCCACTTCTTTTGCCAGTGATTTAGTAAAACCCAAAACGCCGGCTTTTGCTGCAGCATAATTAGTTTGCCCCGCATTGCCCATAGAGCCTACCACTGAACCAATACTAATAATGCGACCAAAACGTTTTTTCATCATACTGCGCATTACGGCTTTACTAAGACGAAACACCGATGTCAGGTTGGTTTGCATTATGTCAAACCACTCGTCATCTTTCATCCGCATTAATAAATTATCACGCGTAATGCCAGCATTATTAACCAAAATATCAATATCGCCAAACTGGTTTTTAATCTGGGCTAAACACTGCTCAATTGATTCAGTGTCACCGACATTTAACACCAGACCACAACCTTTGTCACCTAAATAACTGCTAATGGCATCAGCACCTTTTTCTGAGGTTGCTGTACCAACAACCTTTGCGCCCAGCGCAGCAAGTTGTTCAGCAATAGCTCGGCCAATACCGCGACTTGCACCAGTAACTAATGCAACCTTGCCATCCAGTGAAATAAAATTCGTCATGCTCAACCCTTATTCTGCAGCCAGTGCGGCGTGAAGTGATGCAACATCGCCAATTGAAGCAACGGTGACGTTTTTGTCGATCCGCTTTATTAGTCCACTTAATACTTTACCTGCGCCAAGTTCAAGTACTTGTGTAACGCCTTGTGCAGCTAACCATTCAATTGTTTCTGTCCAGCGAACCGGACTGTGTAACTGCCGTATCAGAGCCTCTTTTATTGCCGATGCATCAGTCTCAATTGCAACATCAACATTATTCACTACGGGTATGACAGCATTGTTAAACTGAAGTGCCGCCAGATCAGCAGCTAATTTTTCCGCAGCAGGACGCATTAAGGCGCAGTGTGATGGCACACTAACAGGTAAAGGTAAGGCGCGCTTAGCTCCGGCGGCTTTACACAGTTCACCTGCGCGTTCAACAGCTGCTTTATGGCCAGCAATAACGACCTGACCTGGCGAGTTATAATTCACCGGCGATACCACTTCACCTAGTGCAGCTTCAATACAGGCTTTCGCAATAGCCGCATCATCCAAACCAATAATCGCTGACATGGCACCAACACCTGCAGGTACAGCTTGTTGCATGTAATGCCCACGTTTTTCAACCAGCATTACGGCATCAGCCAAGGATATCACCCCAGCACAGACTAACGCCGAGTATTCACCTAAGGAGTGACCGGCAAAATACGCTGGTGCAGTACCATGGCGTTGTTGCCATAAACGCCAAACAGCAACAGATGCCGTTAACAATGCAGGCTGAGTACGGTGAGTTTCATTTAAACTGTCTTCGGGGCCATTGGCCGCTAACGCCCATAAATCATAGCCAAGCGCCTCAGACGCTTCTGTAAATGTATCTTTAACGATATCAAATTGCTGATGTAACTCAGCAAGCATTCCGACTGACTGAGAGCCCTGTCCCGGAAATACTATTGCTAATGTCGTCATTATTGTGTCCTAAAATTAACTTATGCTAAACATTTATCCGTACTTACGGTAATGTAATTAATAGCGAACCAGCGCAGAAGCCCAGGCAAAACCACCACCAAAGGCTTCGAGAAGTAATGTCTGACCACGTTTTATCCGGCCATCACGAATAGCTTCGTCCAGCGCGGTTGGGACTGTGGCTGCAGAAGTATTACCATAGCGGTCTAAATTAATGACCACTTGTTCCATTGACATATCGAGCTTACGCGCCACCGCCGAAATAATTCGTAAATTTGCCTGATGTGGTACCAGCCAATCAATATCAGATTTATTCATATTGTTTGCCGCCAGCGTTTGCTCAACGACTTCAGACAGTTTAGTTACGGCAACTTTAAATACGTCATTGCCTTTCATTGAACCCCATGACTGATGAACAGATTGCTCATTACCACGTATTGGGTTATCAACGTAAAGTAATTCAGAATATTTGCCGTCGGCATGAATATGGGTTGATAAAATACCCGGTTGATCTGATGCTTCAATGAGTACAGCACCAGCAGCATCACCGAATAAAATCACCATACTGCGATCTTCGGGGCTTACTAAGCGAGATAAACAATCTGAACCAATCACCAAAATTCGTTTGGCAATACCAGTTTTAATATACTGGTCGGCAACACTGAGTCCATAACAAAAGCCCGCGCAGGCGGCGGCAATGTCAAATGCTGGAATGGCTGGAATTTCCAGTTCACGCTGTATCTCACAGGCAGAACTAGGTAAGGAGCGCGAGCCGCTGGTTGTAGCACAAATAATCATATCGATGCTATTTTTATCAATACCTGAGGCTTCTATAGCTTTCAATGCAGCCTGCGCGCCCATCGTTGCAACACTTTCGTTGTCAGCGATAATACGACGCTCTTTAATTCCTGTACGTTCTATAATCCATTCATCGGTGGTTTCAACCATAGATTCTAAATCGGCGTTACTGCGAACTTGCGACGGGAAATAACTCCCGGTACCTATAATGCGTGAATACATGAGGACCTACGCTTTATCAATTAATACGTGTTCCAACCGGTCTTTAATTTTTGCGGGAACCTGACGTTCAACTTCGCGTACTGCTTGCCGGATGGCACTGAGAAATGCCTCTTTAGTCGCATTTCCATGACTTTTCACTACAATTCCGCGCAATCCTATCAGACTTGCGCCGTTATAGTGGTCGGGGTTCACGCCCTGATAAAGGTTTTTTATAAAAGGTTTGATTAGCCAGCCTATTAATTGCGCAGTGGCCCGCTCTTTAATACTGGATTCAAAACGTCGCAGAATGAGTTTTGCTACACCTTCACAGGTTTTTAACGCAACATTTCCCACAAAACCATCACAAACGATGACATCAGCTTTGCCTATAAAAATGTCATTCCCTTCGATATAGCCAATGTAATTAATTTCTGCGCAATCAGCTAATAGCATCGCCGCACGCTTTATCTGATCGGAGCCTTTAATTTCTTCTTCACCGACATTCAGCAGCGCAACTTTAGGCTTACTAATACCGATAACCTCTTCGGCCATCACCGAACCCATAACGGCAAACTGAAATAAGGTGTCGGCGTCACAATTAACCGTTGCACCTAAATCCAGCATATAAACCGGGTTGCCTTCAATGGCAGGTAAGGCACTGATCAGTGCAGGACGGTCAACACCATTTAACATTTTCAAGACAAAATGCGCCATAGCGATAAGTGCACCGGTATTGCCAGCGCTAACACAAGCTTGTACGTCACCTTTATCCACTAGATCCAACGCCGCACGCATAGATGAGTCACGCTTAGAACGCAGTGCTACCGCAGGTTTTTCAGCCATGGAAACAACCTGGCTGCTATGACGCAAAGTTAACTGAGGATGAGGAAATACGCCATGAAGCTTCAACTGCTGGGTAAGCAGCGCTTCGTCACCGCATAATATTAAATGGAGATCAGGGAATTCGCAGATCGCAGCCAAAGCGGCTGGAATAGTAGAATGGGGGCCGTGATCGCCCCCCATCATGTCTAAAGCTAAGGTTAGCTTTAGCGGCTGCACAGAGTGCATCCAGACTTATTTTACTTTACGGCCTTTGTAGTAACCATCGGCAGTAATATGGTGACGACGGTGCGTTTCACCAGTAGTAGAATCAACTGACAGCGTAGGGCCAGTTAATGCATCGTGTGAACGACGCATGTCGCGGCGTGCACGTGATTTTTTGTTTTGCTGAACAGCCATGGTATTTCTCCTAAACTCACTTTTTCTTTAATTCTGCCAGTACAGCGAAAGGATTGGGTTTTTCCGGTTCTGGGCCTATATCACCAAAGCTCATCGATGCTGAACTAACGGCGCAAGCCGCTTCGTCGTGCATTGGGAACAAAGGTAAAGCCAGAATCAGCTCATCTTCCACTAACTGCCGTAAATTTATTTCGCCGTGCTCGTTTTTATCGATCACGTCGTAACGCTCAGGAATTAACTCCAAAGCAGCGTCATCATCCGGTTTAACCGGAGTGTATGCAAAATTGCAGTCCAGCGACACTGTCATGGCTTCGCCACAACGTTCGCAGGTTACACTCACTTCGCAAGAAGCGCTACCCTGTATTACAGTTAGGCCTTGCTGGTCAGTACCGCATTCAACTCGTACCGCGACTTCACCCTGCGGGTTAAGCAGACTGTCAGTTAACCGGGTTAAGGTTACGAGTGGTACAAAACCTTCGTAATCAGAGCGCTTTTGCGCTGCTTTAACCGGATCTATAGTAACGGGCATTTTTACTTTTTGCATAAGGCGCGCATCATATAGAAGCGCCCCCTTGCTGTCAAAGGGATCTGACAGATTTTTGTCGTTTTTCTCGCGCATTTTTTCCATTCTGTTTATAGTGCGTCACACTTTTGAATTTTAAGGTGATTTAACAATGACCGCGCGTTCTTATCCAACGATATTTCTTGCCTCAACTTCGGTGTATCGCCAGCAACTATTAGCCAAACTCATCCCAGTATTTAACACACAAAAACCTGACGTCGACGAAACCCCGCTAATCGGTGAAAGCGCTGAACAGCTAGTAAAACGTTTAGCACTGGCAAAAGCACAGGCTGTTGCCCAAGGATTGTCTGAAGGGCTTGTTATTGGTTCAGATCAGGTCGCCGTATTTAATAGCGACATTATCGGCAAACCACACAGCGTTGGCAATGCTGTAGCGCAGCTAACACGTTTTAGTGGTCAAAGCGTAACCTTTTTAACCGGCTTAGCCCTGGTAAATGCACAAAGTGGAAATGCTCAAGTTATTGTAGAGCCATTTAATGTCTGTTTCAGAGACTTATCTGACGCTGAAATAAAAGCGTATATCGAGAAAGAGCAACCTCTTGATTGTGCCGGCAGCTTTAAAAGCGAAGGCTTAGGCATTAGTCTATTTAACAGATTAAGCGGCGATGACCCCAATAGTCTGGTTGGTTTGCCGCTTATCAAGCTAAATCAGCTGCTACTGAATGAAGGCGTTAATGTGCTACTCAAATAATGTGTTGAAGAGTTAAAGCACCTGCAACAATTCAGGGATAGAATCGATAATGGCCTTAGGTGCATACTGACTTAATACGTCGCGGTCATGCACTCCATGAGTAACACCTACTCGCGGCATAGCTATTGCCTGTGCCATTTTCATATCGTGGCTGGTATCGCCCACCATTACTGCATGCTGTGCTTTAATATCCAACTCCAGCAAAATTTGTTGCAACATATCTGGATGCGGCTTAGATTGCGCTTCATCAGCACAGCGACTGGTATCAAAGTATTTCTCCAGTCCAGTCTCATCAAACATACGCGCTAACCCTCTGCGCGCCTTGCCCGTGGCAACCGCCAATTTGATATTTTGGGCTTTTAGCTGCTGCAATACCTGCTCAACACCGGCAAACAGCGACGTGGGTGTGGTGTCATGCATAACATAATAATCACGATAATAATCAAACAATTGCTGACGTTGCGTATTCCCAATGCCCGGAAACAACACATCAAATGCCGGGTCAAGGCTTAAGCCAATAATCTGCTTTACCGCAAACGCACTGGGCACAACTAAATTCGTCTGTTTAGCCGCAGCTTGCATAGATGACACAATACGGCCAATAGAATCCATTACCGTACCGTCCCAGTCAAATACCACCAAAGATACCTGTTCTTGTACATCATTCTGCATCGCGCTATTTTCTCGTTAATTTGGCAAGTGCTTGCTCTAACACCGGGTCTAAAGGCGCTTCTATCCGCATGGTTGTTTCCGTATTAGGGTGCATAAAACTTAACGTTTTTGCGTGCAAGAACAACCTGTTTAAACCTATTTGCTGCATCTGGGCAGTAAAGGTGTTGTCACCATATTTGTCATCACAAGCAATAGCATGACCTTTACACGCAGTATGAACGCGGATTTGGTGAGTACGACCAGTTACCGGAAAAGCTTCAACTAATGTGCCTTGCTGATATCGCTGCAATATACGGAAGCGTGTTTCTGACGGCTTGCCTTCTGCTTCGTCTACCCTAACAACCCGCTCTCCGGATTGTAGAGTATTCTTTTTAAGCGGTTCAGTAACTTTACGCACTTTATTATCCCAGTCACCTGCTACCAATGCCCAGTATTTTTTCTCTACCGTTTTATTACGCAACTGCTCGTGCAAATGTGTCAGCACCGATCGTTTTTTCGCAATCATTAAGCACCCAGAGGTGTCACGGTCTAATCGATGAACTAATTCTAAATGCTTAGCCAAAGGCCTGAGCGCTCTTAATGCTTCTATCACACCAAACTGCAAACCACTACCGCCATGCACTGCCATGCCTGAAGGTTTGTTAAGTACAATCAAGTCGTTATCTTCAAACAGTATGTGCTGTTCCAGATTCTTGACCATTGAAAGCTTAACCGAAATAGGTTCGCCAGCAGCGGCAACAGTTAAAGGAGGAATACGCACAACGTCAGAGTGCTGTAACTTATATTCAGGTTTGATGCGTTTTTTGTTTACTCGCACCTCTCCCTTTCGCAAAACCCGATAAATAACACTTTTTGGTACACCTTTGAGCCGCGCCAGCAGAAAATTGTCTATCCGCTGACCAATAAAATCAGGTTCTATTTCAATTATTTGCACAGGTAACTTGATTTCATCAGTCATGGGTTTTGAATACTCTGCTAATATTAGATTTCAGTTGCTATCGGCTGCTTATTAGTGGGATAATCATCCCGCTAATTATGCCAAAAATGGCAATTAGGGCGCTCAAAGTGACGTAAGAGAATTTGTGCGGCAGCGCTTGGGGGAGTGATCATACCGAAATCGTGGTGAAAACCAACGTTTTTTATACCCCTAACGTAAACCAATCGCCATTTGCCTGAGATAATGTTGCGTAATTTATTATCAACAACGGCAAAACATGAATTCCGGTCAACCAGAGCAATAAAAGATATTGCTATAACGCAGCGCTGCAAAGCGGTGTGTTTCAGATCCAAAAACGAAAACAGCATACATGGTACAGAGGCCGCTAGCCCGTATTGTGACAATTTGATTTCATTCAGACATTCCAGTCGTGAGACTGCACCCATTAGTGTTTGATTACGTCTGAACACGCATATGCCCGTTGGGTTGCGTTGTGGCTGCAAAATGCGAGTCACTAATAATGAAAAGAATGTTAATTAACGCCACGCAGGAAGAAGAAATCCGCGTAGCACTGGTTGATGGCCAGAAACTGTATGACCTGGATATTGAAAGCCCTGGCCACGAACAAAAAAAAGCCAACATTTACAAAGGTAAAATCACTCGGGTTGAACCCAGCCTGGAAGCGGCTTTTGTCGACTACGGCGCTGACCGTCATGGATTTTTACCGTTAAAAGAAATTTCCCGCGAGTACTTCCCTTCTGGCTACAGCTTCGACGGTCGACCTAATATCAAAGAAGTGGTAAAAGAAGGCCAGGAAGTTATTATCCAGATTGATAAAGAAGAACGCGGTCAAAAAGGTGCAGCGTTAACCACTTTTATCAGCCTGGCGGGTTCTTATTTGGTTTTAATGCCAAATAATCCGCGTGCTGGCGGTATTTCACGCCGTATCGAAGGCGACGAACGTCAAGAATTAAAAGACTCTTTAGGCCAATTACAAATGCCTGATGGTATGGGTTTAATTGTCCGTACAGCGGGTGTTGGTAAATCGTTTGAAGAATTAGACTACGATTTAAAGGCATTATTAAAACACTGGTCAGCCATTACTGAAGAAGCACAAAAACGCTCATCTCCGTTCTTAATTCACCAGGAAAGCAATGTTGTATTCCGAGCGATCCGAGATTACCTACGCCGTGACGTTGGTGAAATATTAATCGACAATCCACGGGTTTTCGAAGAAGCCAAGATATATATTCAGCAGTTCCGCCCAGATTTTGCACATCGCGTTAAGCTGTATCAGGGCGAAGTACCGCTGTTTATGCATTTCCAGATTGAAACTCAAATTGAATCTGCGTTTCGTCGCGAAGTGCGTTTACCCTCAGGCGGTTCTATCGTTATAGACAGCACTGAAGCCTTAACCGCTATTGATATCAACTCATCTAAATCTACCAAAGGTGGCGATATTGAAGAAACCGCCTTTAATACCAATTTAGAAGCTGCCGACGAAATCGCCCGTCAGTTACGCCTGCGTGACTTAGGCGGTTTAATTGTCATCGATTTTATCGACATGACACCTGTTCGCCATCAACGCGAAGTAGAAAATCGTTTAAAAGATGCCGTTAAACATGACCGTGCCCGGGTGCAAATTGGCCGTATTTCACGCTTTGGCTTGCTGGAAATGTCACGCCAACGTTTACGCCCATCTTTAGGTGACTCGGCGACACATGTTTGTCCTCGTTGTCATGGTCGTGGCACGATTCGTAGTACAGAGTCTTCAGCATTATCAATTCTGCGTTTAATTGAAGAAGAATCGATCAAAGACAATACCAGTCAAATACATGCTCAGGTACCCGTGTCGGTTGCAACCTATCTGATGAACGAAAAACGTGAAGCCGTGCGTCGTATCGAAAAGCGTCAAGGTATCCGTGTATTCGTTATTCCAAACGAGCATTTGGAAACGCCTAATCATGAAGTTATCCGCATTCGTATAGACGAAGAAATTGACGACGCTAGCTACAATATGGTGAAAGCCCCAGAGCTAACACGTAGTTTATATCAACCGACATCGGATGCCGTTAAAGAAAAGCCGGCCATTTCTGCCATAAATATTGCAGATAGCAGTGCACCTCGTCCCGCCGCCAAACCGGAACCGGTAACCGAACAAAGCCCTGGCTTATTTGCCGCTATTGGTAATTGGTTCGGTAAGTTATTTGCTCCGGCAGAAGAAAATGCGACGGCCAAACCCTCAATTAAACAAGGTGAGCGTTCAGGCACGCGCTCTGGTAGTCGTGAAACAAGCCGTGACGGCAATCGCGAAAATCGCGATAACAGCCGTCGTCGCAATAAGCCGCGTCGTCGTAACGAAAACGAAGATAAGGTAGCAAACGTTCAAAAAGATGAAACAGTACAAACAAAGCCTGAACGTCAGCCGCGCCCAGCACAAGAGCCGCGCACTCCTCGCCCAGCACATGAAGCGAAGAAGCCTGTAGAGCGTGCACCTGTGGCAAAAGATCACGACGATGATACTGCGCCACAACGTGTAACTGAACGCCGTCAGCGTCGCAATATGCGCAAATCTGTACGTATGGACAAGCCTGTAACTGCAACCGTTGAAACAACGGCAATGCCTGTAATTTCTGAAGCCGTAGCGCCTGCAGCACCAATAGCAGAAATTACCACGCCAGCACCAGCACAACCAGAGACTACAGCTGCGCCTTTAACTGCTGCGGAACCCGTTGTTGCAAAGAAAGTTGTAACTGAAACTGCGGTTGCGGATACGGCGGATATTGCTGATAGTAATTCAAGTGCAGCAACAGAGACAACAGACGCGCAGGATGGTACTGAGCCTCGTAGCCGTAATCGCCGGTCACCACGTCACTTACGCGCTGCGGGTCAAAAACGTAAAAAAGATCATGACCAAGCCGATGAAACGGCACAGAGCACTGATACTACAAGCGCAGAAACAAGCGAAAAAGTAACAGTCACCAGCACTGAGCCAACTGCGGTTGAAGCTACTGAGCAGCAAGCAGATAAGGTTCCTGCACCAAAAGTTGTTGCAAAAGAAACAGTATCTAATGACGTTCAGCCAGTTGAGGCTTCAGAAACCATTGATGCTAAGCCCACAGAAGCAGAGCTTACAGACAAGCCGAAAAGTCGCAGCCGTCGTAAGCCTGCTGTGAAAAAGGTAGATAAAGCCGTAACAGAAGCTACTGACGCTGATGAGTCTGCGCCCATTGTCAGCGTAGAAACTAACGTCACTGCCGCTGATGCAGCTGAAGTAGTGGTAAAAACAGCTGATAAAGCTGTGGTAGCGACTGCGGAATCAGTAAAGCCAACTGAAGCTGTAATTAAAGTTGAAGCAGAACCCGTTGTTGCTGAAAAACCAGCAGTACCAGCGCCAGTTGCAGCTGAAGAAACAAGTGCCCCTACAGTAAGCGCACCTGCAGTTAAAGTTGAAGCTGTTGCCAAAGCTCAGGCAAGTGCTAAACCAGCTGGCAGTCGTTATGCACAGATGGTTGTTGCTACGATGACTAAACCCGAAACGGTAGAGAATGCTGACACAGCGCCTGCTGCATCGGTTGCGATGCCTGCAACAGAGCGTCCGGTTGTTGCTAGTTCTGAGCGTCCGGCGGGTTCAGCCTTTGCTCGTCAAGCAGTATCAGCACCAATGACTAAACCTAAAGCCAGTGAATAATCTGCTTTAGGAAGTTTAAATAAGCCAGACAGTGTCTGGCTTTTTTATTATGTACTAACTGAAATAATCGTATTTATGTAAAAGGTTTATCTAACTCAGACTAAAAATCGTATTTAGCACTGAACTGAATGCGGTTCATATCGCCATCTAAGCCGGTTTCAACCTCGCGGTTAGCGAACTTATATTCAACACCAAACATCAACTTCTTCGCCGCTTGGTAAAGTAAGTTTGTCGTCCAGCTACTGGTGGTTTTTGTTACAGAGCTACCTGTAAGCGCGGTATCATTATCAACACTCAGCATGGAATAAACTAAACTACTACGCCATTGGCTGTTCCAGTTATGCTTATACGCTACTGCAAAAGCGGTAGAATCAATGGCTTCTAATTCATTCTGTGCATCGAGCACTGCACCATTAACCGCATTTAAACCAATATAACGCCCCACACCAGAGCCGGTTGTTGCGGTCAGACGAATGTCATCATTATTGCCAAGTAGAATTTTCGCTGTTGCGCTTACGCCAAAGGCTGATGTCGTCGTATCTATAGTAGCTGTTTCATATGCTAACTGTCGTACTAATGCTGACACAGACCAGGTCCCCCAATCTGCTTTTTGGCCGTATTTAAATACTAAATCAGGCATAGCATTGTCGTCGGTAGTAATGCGGGCACCACCACCAAAAGGAGTAACTGTTGTTTCAGGGTTTTCAATGGCCACTTGAAAATTGCCACTTGTGTAGCGAATTTGAGCCTGGCGGGCAAAGGGCATTGCATCAGTATTACCGATAAAATCTAATGTATCTGGTAACGCATTAAGATCCATAAAAGTGGACCATGACTGTCCAAATAACCAACCATCATACGTAATGAAAGCCTGACGTAAGCGTGGTGAATAACTATTTGTAATACGTTCGTCACCACCTGCTGTCGCCATAAAATCTAACTCAATATGACCACCAATGGTTTTACCGTTTTCTAGCTTAGTACTGGTTTTAAAGAAGAAACGGGATTGACGTGCGTGAAAGTCAAAGGTACCACCTTCGTCTGCTCCACCAACCGGTGTCAGGCTGGGAATGTAAAAGTCACGGCCAATGCCGGTTGCTATTTGACCATCTGAACTATCAGTGTACATTGCATCCAGCTTGACATAGCCACCAAAGGTTACGTCAGTATCGCCAATGTTAAAGCCTGTCGCCTGGGCACTGCCTGTTGCCATAACAATACAGGCTGCGAGATAAGATAATGTTGTTATTTTTTTCATTCGCCGTCTCTCCATCTTTGTTCTTTTAATGGTAATTTTTTTGCGTTTCAACTTTGGTTCACGCTTGTAATCTGCGCAATTAGCCTTTAGTCGCAAATAAGCCACCGCTGCTATCCATAACAACCCGCGTAAGTATGTTTATTAAGGCGGGGCAACGCACTGAATTATTCGCTAGACTAAGGTCTAATTCCAATTGCCTTGCGGCTTGTATAGAAAGGCAGTATTAAAATTTTAAGTTTAGTTTAGGGGAAGTTATGTCACATCAATCAGTCTATCCGGTTCCGGCCAGCGCAGCACAGCGTTCGCATCTAACCAACGAGCAATATATGCAAATGTATCAGCAGTCGGTAAGTTCACCTGATAGTTTCTGGGCCGAACATGGCAAACGGCTACACTGGTTTACCCCATTCACTAACGTAAAACAAACCAGTTTCGTCAGCGGTAAAGTAAATATTAACTGGTTTAACGATGGTGTATTAAATGCCAGTTATAACTGCCTTGACCGTCATTTGCCCGAACGGGCAGATCAAGTGGCGTATTTTTGGGAAGGTGACTCACCTGATGTACAAAAATCACTAACCTACGCTCAGCTTCATCAACAAGTATGTCAGTTAGCCAATGGCATGAAAGCCTTGGGTGTTACCAAAGGCGACAAAGTAACCATTTATCTACCGATGATCCCCGAAGCCACTGTCGCATTACTCGCCTGTGCTCGCATTGGTGCCGTGCATTCGGTAGTTTTTGCCGGATTTTCTCCGGATGCTTTAGGTAGTCGAATTGTTGATTGTGACTCCAAGCTGGTTATCACAGCTGATCAGTCCTTACGTGGCAGCCGGGTAACAAACCTGAAAGACAACACAGACATGGCGTTGGCGCATTTGGGGGATAACTCACCGGTACAACATGTGATTGTAGTCAAGCATGTTGGCAAAAATGTTGATATGAATGCCGGTAAGGATGGCAGAGATGTCTGGTATCACGACTTATTGAGTAAGCAAAGCAGTGACTGTCCTGCAGAGCCTATGAAAGCAGAAGATCCGCTGTTTATTTTATACACATCCGGTTCTACGGGTAAACCCAAAGGCGTGTTACATACTACCGGTGGCTATATGGTGTGGGCATCGATGACACATCAGTATGTATTTGACTACCACGAAGGTGACATTTACTGGTGCGCCGCAGATATAGGCTGGGTAACCGGTCATACGTATATCGTATATGGGCCACTAGCAAACGGTGCTTCCAGTGTTTTATTTGAAGGGGTGCCTAATTACCCCAGCGTTAAACGCATGGCA
>Ga0100393_10003973_pt1 | contig 13771 bp, 7 predicted proteins | sample CryGeymeta201517_FD_81546 | JGI IMG/M metagenome (GOLD analysis project Ga0100393, IMG submission 81546) | Groundwater microbial communities from Crystal Geyser aquifers in Utah, USA - Crystal Geyser metaG 2015-17 | ecosystem: Environmental > Aquatic > Deep subsurface > Groundwater | place: USA... | reverse complement strand
TATCGTTTTTGTTGTCTGTCTTGGTGAAAGCCATGCTCCCACTGACATCCTCTTTGGCTTGCTCTTCAGTGTATTCTTCTGCATGATAGGCAATAGAAGTGGTTGCTACGGACTGTTTCTTGACAATCCCTTCAATCTGGTGGTGCTGTTCCTGTTGTGCTTGCCTTTCTTTCTTCTCGTCACTTTCCTTTTCTTCCTTGGGTACTTTGGTCGAAAGAGCATAAAGCGTGGACATGTCATCCTCTTCCGATTGCTTGGTGGGGATTTTGGAAGGGATTCTGCCCTTGAACACATCACGACAACCTTCGCTGTCAAGTGATTGAATCGTCGAAAGATCTCGATTCGTAGAGGCACTATCAATCTGTGATATATAGTCGACATTGTTCAGCTTGGGAACATCCTTTAGTGTTTTTTCCTGTCCTTTTGTTTTCTTTCTGTCGCCGGATCGATGTTTATCCCTTGTTTTTGTTTTCCTGGATTGCATCGTTCGGTGGACACGTTCCTCGGTATATTGTTTCTTTTCTCCCTTTGTGGACGATTTCGATGGCTTGTTGTTAGAATCTCTTTTGGATAATAGAGCTGTCGTTTGTTGGAACAACGATGATGAAGCAATGGATTCATCGCCTGACTCTGCAACCAAAAAGCTGCTGGGACTGTTCCCTTCGCCACTGGTAGCGGTGCTTATGGTCTTGTCCGAACTCTGAATAGGAGACAATTTGATGTCCTTCAAAATGCTCTTCATTTCAGGTTTCGTACGTCGATAATTCTTTTTCTCTACAGCATCTCTGGGCTCGTAAGGCGATTGGTAAGTATCTGCCTCGTCGCTATCGTACACTACATCGACTTCGGTAGAAGAATCTTGCCACATGATGTTGTCGGATTGTCGAGTAGACATACTTTGTGCACTATCAAATCCTTTGGATCGCTGTTCTTGGAGACCTCGCTTGATACTGGAGCGTACCGACGAAAGAATTGATTCACCGTCATCGTCTTTGTTGTTGTTGCCATCGTCGTCGCCTGAATGGATATCGGAATCTTCATCGTTGTCGTCGGATCCGTCACAAGAAGGTTCATAGACGTAGTTACGGAGAGAACTCTCTCCTGTTAATATGGTATCGGTGTCGGCTAGGTATCGATTGGACATGGTTCATGTGCGTGAAACGTAATATTTGTTGGGATATTTGTACGGTCTTGTATATGTTCTCGTACTTTCTTTCGAGTACTGTAGCGCACTCGGCACTCGGTATGAAATAATTCAATAAAGGATGTGTTAGATGTTGTGAGCGTTGAAATAGAAATTTGGTTTTGAATCATGTGTGCGTGACTAGGTTTATGTTGTGTCTTACTGGTACTCAGTACTCTATTCTACAGCAGGAGGACTCATCAAAAGTACCTTGGCATGAAATAATGATGATGTGTGCGTGTGTGTGTTTAACTGGCTTCTTGCCATGGCGTTGGTCGCCGGGGATATCAATACTCGACCAGTGTGTGCCATGCGATGTCATTCATCAGACACATACCCTTCCTTGCTAGTTGTAAATATTTTTGAATATAATTTTTGGGGTTGTTTGGTTCTGCAGCAACCTACATTTTATTTTATTAAGAAGCGCACATTTTGATGCACAGAGCCAGTTTGCGCACGCACCTCCCTCCTGCCAAGCACTTCTTGTGGGAGTAAATTTTCCTTTTCAGAGAGCTGATGTGCGACTCATGAAAACAACTACAAGGGTGCTATGTAAAAATAAGAAGCACACTTGTTCCTTGCTCACGCAAAATGCTCCTTGAGAGAAGATCATCATCGGTTTCGTCAGCTTTCGCAGTCGTCACACACAGGGCACGAGCAGCAGCATGCGACTGGCACAGGAAGAATGAAGTCTTAATGGCGACATCATCCAGCTGATCGGGTGTTACAAAACAAGCAAATTCCGAATAGCAAAGCAAAAATATGGAGCTGGTATGCTCTGCACGGTAGAAGTGGTGTGATCACGAGCAACAGTAGAACACTTTTTTAGCAGCTGGTGTGACAAGGAGGAGGACTACACACAAGAGCCTAGTAGAAAATTGCGACACTGCCTACCACTGAATCAACTGCAGCATTACTACTACTCCTTTACTGATGCTGCGTACAAACATGATGCAGGTTTCGCATATTATTAATACTATTAAAGTAGAAGAAATAATAATCGTTCTCGGCAAAGCTAATATTTTTTGATAGCCGTAAATGCTGCTACAAAAAACTGCACACACAAAAATTGACCGAGCATGTAGAATTGGGTCCCGTATTCCATTTTAAGTCACGATGGCACGCTCCCAGCACGAGACATTTGTCGGCAGTTTGTCCGACCAACTGGCAAAATGCGTCCTTTCAGCGGAGTTTCTCTTCAAATACACGCGTTCCGGCACCAGCAGAAGGCTTATAGCACGAGTTCGGTTTTCGCCACCGTTCATCAGTTCAACCTGGCTTTTCAATGCCTGTTCTTCATCTTCAATTCTTGGTTTTCTATCAAATTTTTATTGTTACTTGTTCACGATCATAAAACAAGAAAGACAAGCGAGTCGTATTATTAGAAGAGCACAGGATTAATATTCTTTTGACTCTCTTGCATTGACACAATAACTTGAAGTACCACACTCCTTTTATTATTATCAATCCCCATCAACAATTGAAACCATGGCCATTGGCTCAACATCTGATCCAGCATCGACCATGATGCGAACTTCACTGGACCAACAAACCAACGGGCATTTCCACGGAGGACGCAGATCCTCTTTACTGGAGCTAACTCCCGGCGAATTCTGTGATGCTTGTCCAGACTGTGATGATGTTTGTGACAAAGAAGGTTGCATGGCGTGTCAAGAAAAGACGAGGAAACGATGTCCCTCGTCGCCCGTTTGCAGCGGCGAACCAGCCTATACGATGTGCCAAATTCGAAGACACCGGACAACCGACTCGGCGTGGTTGGTAGCCGACGGATACGTATACGATGCGACTACCTACATGAACCTGCATCCCGGGGGAATTAATTCTATATTACGAAAGTGCGGAGGCACTTGTGACTGTACGGCCGACTTGAACTTTCATTCCGTGAAGGGCCGAAAGCTTTGGAAAAAGTACCGAGTGGGTCGAGTAAGACCGTGCTGTCAGCATGAAGGTAAACCATGGTGGATGATCTGGAAGTAACGACGTCACAGTACAGGGTATACTATCTAGAAATGAGCATATTATTATTATTATAGAGTACAAGGACATAATAATATTATTATCTTGAAGAACGGATGAAAGCTGTGACCTTTTTGAAAGCATGACCTTCTAGTGAAGTTTCGACCAGTCATTGTCTGGTACACGTAGTCCACTTTGCTCCTACTACTTTCGATCGCAGAAAAACATCAACGAAACATAACCATTTAAACCAAACTTTGATTTCACACAAACAATGAGAGTTGATTAGAGTTATTTTGACAGATTACATCAACAGAGATAGCAGAGGTCCAACGGTAAGCGTCTTAAAAGGAAGGCTGTCGCAATTTGGCTTCAATACGAGCCTCCACTTGTTCCAAGATATCGGATGAGATCCCCATGGTTTCCATTTCGTGTCGCCAACGGCGGACTTTATCGAGCAAATGAGCCGAGTGGACGGCCTGCGACAATTCGATCGAGGCTTTTTCGGATGTCATGTTGGCCGCAACCGTGACCCAGTCTTCCAAGAGAGAAACAATGGCCGCCAGTTGGCTCTGGCGTAATTCTTCGCCACCACCCAAGAGACCACCTTGGATGCTCATTTGTTCAAAAGTTCCAATCACAGACATGTAAGGTACTCCAGCATTGGCCATGGTTTTCAAGGCCCAACCGGCGTCTAAAACAATGCTCTGAGAAGGATTGGCTTGAACGCAGACTTTGCGAAGTGCTGCAGGAGAGCGTTTGAAGAAAGAGAGCAACAGAGAGGTTAGACAAGAAATAACTTTCAGCAAAATAAATACGAACGACACACATACATCATACGTACTGTCGAGTTCATCCAGTAGAAAATGGACGGGAAAGACACAGTCGTATCCGCTTCCAAACAATTGTTTGCCCAACGAAACAACCTTCATCTCGAGTTGAGTTGCCCAGTCGCCATTTTCAAATACCATTCCCTTAGGCTGCGCATCGCCGGAAAGTAAGGTGATAGATTCATCGTTGTCAAACTCCGAGCTCAGTTCCTGGAGGTGGGCGTAGCAGTCGTGACTTCGAGTCGAGCAAGGAAATATGGATTCGCACAAGATTTGCTTCCAACTGTGCTCAATCACTCCCTCCTCTGAAAAATGACAAGTATGCTGAATGAGCAGAACATTCTCGGCTTGACCGTTTGCGATAGCAATATCAAATAACTCAGTGACGTCTTCGAGTCTGGTTCGCAATCGCTCTACTAGGCTGGGGTCAGCGCCGGGAGAAGTGGACAAAGTCGTCAAGATCTTGTATTGAATCTTGGCAATATCGAGCATCTCTTTGGCCTCAACGAGGCTGGCGTGTGTGCCATCCCAGGTACTGTTGGTCAGTTGAGGAGCACCCCAACCGCTTGGCTGCGGTTGCGGCGTCTTCAACGCTGATGTGAACATGTTGGACGCCTTGGAAAGGTTGTCAATGCGCGCCTCGAGAGAAAGCAAACTTCCATTATCCTTGGCCCGATCCGCATAAACCCGACCGGCATCAAAAAATCTATTTTGGACGACATAATAGGAGGGCAAGAGGTCTTGGTCGTCGGCAACATCTTTCAGCCATAGTTCCAGCTCTGCACTCGCGACTCTCAGCAATATACTTGTGTTGCCACTGTTCATCATGTGTTGAAAGAATTCGCGAAGAAAGTCCTTGTCCGACTCACCGGCGCACTCAGAGACCATTTTCACCCCCAAAGGCTCATTGTACTGCAACAAACTTGTCAAATGGAAAAATATCAGCGACCAGCAGGTTTTAATAGCATCCTCGGCTGTAACAGCCGACGATGAAGTATTCTTGGAAGAGTTCACAACATCATGTCTCTTATGGTAGAGCTGGTGTTCCCAAGGAAGTGTTCCTTGGGGGAGATTTTCGTCTTCCATGATTCGGCGTAGTCTCTTGCCACTAAAGTTATTAGCAGTGGTCAGACAGACCTCGACGGCGCACTTGACGTCTTCCAATTGCACAAGCATGCTAGTAGCTTTGGCAATTGGGCTGCCACTCTTCATGGCCGCTTGCGCCGCCTCTTGGTATCCGGCTTGTCCTTTAGCCTGGATTGATCGGCTTGCAACCATGGACGTTTTGTGCCAATGGGGAGCAGCAAGCCGGAAGCATCGGGTTGCCTTCGATGCAAAATCAGTATACTGGACAGACCCGCGGGCCGACGACAACGCGCGGCTTCCAAAGCTGAATCCAAGGTACGCGTAATGAGCCCCAGGAGAGAAAAAAAGGTAGCAATCCTTGGCAAACTCCTTAGCTAACGTATCCGCTTCAAGAGATGGCGTTGAAAACCCAAGGCTCAGGTCTGAAGCAGAAGTCACAAGAGAATTGAGAGTTTTTTCCAGACGATCTTGTCCCTCACTTGTTTGTACTAGTTGTGACACAGTCAAGCCATGGAGGTTGCCCCATTCGACTTCCGGAACTCCCGGTCTACTGTTGGCCCTGGCGAGCAACGCCACAAGACGTAGCAGCTGTTGAACTCGGGTGACTAAACGGAAGAGTGAGTGAATCTTTCTTTCTTCCGTAAGAATGGCGATACGTTCCGCCTCGGCGGATGAAAGTTGGCCGTTTCCCTCCCCATTGCTGTCTCGCATGTGACTTTGGTGAATGAGACCATCGGTAATGTACAAATGCTGTCCATCATCGCGATCAATGTCCATCATTTGGGTGTCTTGTCTTGATGCACCAGGGCGGCTGTCGATAGCTTTCTTGAATAAGTCCTTCATGAGGATTACCAAAAGCGAAAGCGTGTTCAAAATCTCACTAACCGTCTCATCGTCGAGGAGCAATTCCACCTTGGCTGGTGTAACCTGTTTTTGCGACTTCCATCGCAGTTCGATCGTTCGCCCTTCTGTCACAACCACAAGAGGCTTGTGCCAGACTGGGCGTAAGAGTCGTGCAACAACTTTGATCACACCATCAAGCAACGCCGATGAGCGAAATGTGTAACCCGGTGGTAGAAGGGGATCGGCACCAGAGACGGAATCGGTTACTATACCGCCATTGTATCCTTGGACAATCGGCGATAAACTGGGTGTATAGGCCCGAGCAAGAGCTGCACGAGCAGCTAGGCTCTTCACATTTCGATTTACGTAGACAGCAGCCGGTCCTTGGTTGATAGCGAGTAGGACGCACATGGCGCAACCTTCGGCGTGTCCATAACTTCGAAAAAAAGTGGTAACCCTTTCGTCATAGTCTACATTCTCTCCTGCCGCCGTCAGAGTATCAGCGAACTCAGACAGTATTGTGGTAAACTGAAAATACTGAAGCCCTCCCGTATTCATGGCCACCACCTGACTGGATGGCAATAGATGTTGCAGCGTAAGCGGATTCAAAGGCACGACAGACGGACGCAAGAGCCAAGGATTCAATCTCGCTGATCGTCTTGTCATGGACGCATCCTTCTTGTTGGCGGCAATGTCCGCCGCAGTGAGACTAAAACCACTTGAGCCGTACCGCGTCGAGATTTTGTAGCGTTTCATTGCGGTTTGGGATCTGCGAACCTCCGAGCGTGGCTTTTGGATGGGAATACCAGATATCAGAGGACGCGACAAGAGCAAATTTGGAAGCATGTTCCAAGCAACAGCCATAGCGGTAGAAGAGAAGCTGGATTTCCAGGTGGCAACAGCTGTGCTATTGGAACTGCCCTTGGAATTTGTTTTGGATGAAACAGGTGCTGTCGAAGGAGTAAATTCTGGAATCAACCCAACGCTCAGTTCAGAGTCGGTTGGAGTCTGAGAGCTGAGCATCAAATTGAGAATGTTCCGCTTCGCCGCAGACGATTTAGTACGAGACTCGGCTATGTCTGACACAAGCCCACCAGGGAGAATCGGAGCATTATCAATCGATGAGGAGGAGCTGAGAGGTAGCGACAAAGTCTCCGTGACACCCCCAGGTGCTCGTTCCCCACCTGCAGTGAGACTACCTTTGCGATTGACAAAGTCGGGTGCCGTCGCCACAATGTGGTCACCGATAGCTTCACTAGTAGTTTGCCGTGGATCTGTGCGTTGCTGTCGACTTTGATTACCGGCACTGTTTTTGACTGCCAACACCATCGCTCCCATTCCGTAAAAGCTAGCATCAACTTCGGGCATTCGCTTGTTGGACATTTTAGGAGCAAAGCCACCTACCGGGAACCCATCATCGGGTTCCATACTGGAGGATAAGTCCTCTGACCTTCCTTCATCCGTCAAAGGCGGTGGAGCTCGAATATGACACAGAAACAGTGTATTGCATGGTGCCAGGTCGTCCTTCTTCACACTGGTTCTCGATCCTCCGTACGAAGTGTAGTTGGAAATAGGCAAAGAACTTATGTAATAGCGCAGTCCTCCTTGGGTTACAGCCACCAGGGTAATTTTGGAACTTTCTTTGCGGGGAACCACGTGCATAGAAATGGGTGTCAAGACCGTCTTGACATTTTCACGCTTGGCGTTGCCGGTACTATTTGTTTTGGCGAGGGACACAATGCTGCGAGCACCCTGCATGCCCCCAACTCCCTTTTGGGCGGTCGTTCCACCACCAGGAAAGAAAATGGAGCGAGAGGGCGGTGTCATGCGTTGTTGCGAAACGGCGTCCAAAAAGGTCCGGGCAATGGCCGGTGTATTCATTACGGCTGCCAGCTTGACCTTTCCTTCAGAATTTTTGGCCCGCAAATTGTAAGAACATATCCATCCCTTGGCTCCAAGGGTGTACAGACAGCCTCGCTCTTCATCTACAACCATCTTCTCAATGCTGCCTCCAACTTTGGAGGACCTGCTACCGCCGCCCAAAACGAAGGATCCTGCCTTGATTAGAAATTCCGGCAGTAACGTTGTGGCCAAGACTGGAGTCTTGCTGGATCGGTTCAATTTACGACATTTCGTCGGTCGGACGGAGTGTCCATCTCCACCAGCAGTACTCCTAGTACTGAAATCTCCAAAGATACTGGACAAGACGCGCTTGCTACCCTTGATCAGCATTTGTTGAACTCCTGCTTGCCCGTCCTCGCGAAGAGTCGCTGGAACGGTGCGTTGACTGTTGTAAAACAACTCCAAGCGTTCATCGACACTCCTTTTGTTCAATGATGTTTGTTGCCTGGTAATTTCTTCCGCATAGGAAACTTCGTAAAGGCATCCATCTTCTCCGCCCAAAAAGATGCGCCCGTCCAGCGTGCCACACACACTGATCATCCGAATGCCGTCGGTGGGTACACTGAAGTGCGTAGGGACCAGTCGCAGTGGACGGTTGTGGCTATCATCATTATTATCATTATCAATATCTTCATTGTTGTTGTTGTTGTTTGTGGCCAAGGCACACAATATGACTTCATCGGCTGTGGTTACCACGAGACACCATTGTACCATGGTCCGAAAGACACCAGGTTTGGGTTTGGCCAGTCCTACACTGAGAACGCACTGTCCGTGAGGAACTTGAAAGGAACAAAAGGAAGGCCCTCCTCCATCCTGGTGACTGGCGTAGGGCCACAAAAAGAGTTTGTCGTCCACGGTCAACCAGGCCAATCCTGCCTGAGTCAAAAGTCCCATGAGACTAGTCGATTTCACCGTCTGAAGTTGCGCCGCCATGTACGGAGGTAGAGGCACCGATCGCTCATGTTTCATTGTAATGGTCGGAGGTGGATACGAAGGCATAGTTGCGTTTGCATTTGCGTTTGCTGCTGCTGCATCTGCAGTGTTATCCTTTCCACCAGGTGTGGAGTAATTGTTGTTGATAGGGGTCGATGGAAAAGGAGTGCTAGAGCAGCCGCCGTTGCTGCTGTTGTTGTTGCTGCTCCTATCGTTGGTGGAACTTGTTGAACTGACGAGAGGATCCAAGGCGGAAAAGTACCGATGTGAACCATTTCCAGAGGTTCCAATACGACGGCACAAGTCGGCATCGACAGCATTTTCATCTTCACGGAGGGCCACCAACAAGTCTTTGGCCGCATCCTGCAGTGGTTTGTAATCATCCAACCAGTAGTGATCCAGGCTCGTGTACGAGCTGTGGCCTGCTGACATGGTGGTTGGTGGTTGCTGCTGCTGCTGCTGCTGCTGCTGCTGCTGCTGTTAATGATTTATGCGCAATCTATTACGACTACTTTGGTTTCAATGTTAGCAGCGTAGTAGGATTTACAATGTTGTACTGTACAATGCTAGCTACTAGACTAGAGGTATCTATGGTGGTGTTTGCAATGCTGCTGTTGCTGCTGGGGTTTGATGGTTGATGCCGATCGCAGCGTACTAGCGTAGCGTGTGGAGGAGGAAATAATCAGATTCTGTTAACTGGGGGCGAGAACGGTAAAAGGAAGATACCAGTAGAGTACATTGATTTTTTGAAATTTCCCCCAAATGAAAGCGCGCGAGTCTACAGTAAAAAAAATACTCGAGGAAATAATTAATAGTAATAACCCGTCAGCAACAATGAAAGCACACTGGCCCCGATTTTTCGTTGATGTCTGATGTTTTGCCCTTTCGAATTTTTTTTTGATATTATTTTACGGTAGACTCAGTAGACTAGTAAAACCTAAAATAAGAATGACATTAATAACCAATAACCAATAACATCATGACATCACACTATTTTTACGTATCAAACCCCATAGAGGGCTCTGCATCGCTCAGAACATCATCGTTTTGTTGAAAAAAGCAGCATGCTTCATCCAGAAACCAACATTCAAGAGGCATCCATGACCAATGGATTTGGAGAGCTTCAACCACTGCTTCGTCTAAAAAGAACAAAACAACAACAACAACAACAACAGGATCATTATTATTATTATTATTTTTCTTCTGGCAAAAGAACGATAGAAGAAGATGATGACGACCACGATGAGGAAGATGATATTCTGCATCCAAAAGATGATGATATTCTTTTACCAAGACAGGAGCTTCAGCTCTATCGCATCGAAAATATGGCAGTTCCTGCTTGTTATTTGGCCGTGGGTATCGTCCAAGGATTGGTCGGACCCTTGCTGAACGTCTATCCGATAGATCTGGGTGCCACGGAAGCAGCACAAATGACTTTGAGTACCGTTGTTATTCTACCAGCAACTTTCAAAATAATGTACGGATTTCTCAGTGATTCTTTGCCCATTCGTGGAGCCAGACGCAAGCCCTACATGCTGTTAGGATGGTTGCTTGTTAGTGCGACCATGGTGAGCTTGTGGATGACATCAAATTTGAGCATGGACTACCAGTACGACGAAGAGGAACATAATATTCTGGAGGAAAATAAGGAAGGTAGTAACAGTTATGGGAATCATCTGTACCATAAACCCATTCCTCCATCCTTCGCTCCATCGATTGAGTCGCTTATGGGGTCGTTTCTTCTCCTCGGGGTGGGTTTGTGGATGGCAGATGTCATGGGCGATTCCTTGGTGGCAGAAAAGGCGCGACTGGAACCGGAACATCTCAAGGGAAATTTACAATCATCATGTTATGCTTGTCGATTCTTTGGAATGATGGTGGGTGCCCCTCTCTCGACCTATCTTTACAGTTCCTACGGACCCCAAAGCATCGTGATGACTCTTGTTATTGTACCTGTGACCCTCGTACCGTTGATACTGTTGTTGCGAGACGACAAGCCGGTGCGGACACAAACCGTGCAAGATCGAATGAACGATATTTGGACGACCGTCAAATCACGCGCTGTTTGGCAGCCCATGGCATTTGTTTTTCTTTTCAACTGTTTGCAAGTTCCGAACGGTGCTTTTCGGCAATTTCAAAAGACTGTGCTACAATTTACGGAAGCGCAAATGAACTATCTCTTGGTCGTGTCCTATGCATTGCTGTACCTAGGAACACTCATATACAAACACTTCTTCCTTAGGACGAGTTGGAGGCGAGTTTACGAAGTCTGTATTATACTCAACGGCATTTTTTCTGCCATGCAGTTACTTTTGATTACTGGTAACACCTTTGGGCTTTCACCGCTTCTGTTCGCTTTGGGAGACGACGCTTTCGCCGAGTTCATTCGAGGGATTCAGTTTCTGCCCTGTACCATCATGCTGGTGAACTTATGTCCAGAGGGTTCGGAGGGAGCTTCTTATGCTCTGTTTACAACCTTCAACAACTCGGCGCTGTTGTTGGCACCGGCCATTAGCACAACTTTACTAGGTATTTGGGACGTGAGCACTCCAGCGTTGGAAAGCGGTAACGTCTCCGGCATGTTCAAACTATCAATCTTGACGACGATCCTTCAGATGACACCTCTCCTTATCCTGTCCTGGTTGCCGCAATCCTCCAAAGAACTCGACGACTTGAATCACAGGCCTTATTCAGGGAGTGTACTTGGAGGCACAGTGTTTTTATCTGTAGCCGGTTTCTCAATGCTGTATATCTTTGTGGTGGCAGCCTTGAATATTCTTTGTCCTGGCTGGGCAGGAGAGTCAAGGTAAAGGATAGAGCGCATTCCTTCAGCTCAACCAAGCTTGCCTTGCAATGGTGTAAATAGGTAATAAAACTGAGGGCATGGATTGATGGATTGTCCTTGCTGCTATAGTGACTGCGAAGTTGACATTTCGGGATTGTTCTTGACAAAACGAAAATGCATATTTCAAGTCAAATGTGCGCGCATCACTCAAACATATTCTTTAATTTTTTACTTTTCTTAAGTAGACCCTTTTTATTATAGTAGTCTAGTCGCACCAAAATTAGAATGTATTCTACTCAATAGCTAGCATTCGCGTAGGTTTAAGTGGGCTCTTTTTGGAATGGACGAAAATGCTCTAGTCCCACCACTTGTCCATGCTACGTGTTGCTGTTCTTAGTCTATGATAAGCCCTGCCTTTTTGAAGTTTACAAAGGTTTTTGATCTTCCGGCAACTTGGCAATCAACGATTCTCTCACTCTGGCCGACAGTTCTGTTTCAGTGATTCCTTCTGTCTTCACTGGCACTCCAACAATTACTGAAGTTGTCCTTCGTGTTGGTCGGTAGGGGAACATCCAGTGAGCAGGGTGTGCCTTGTGGGCTCCGACAATGGCTAGGGGAATCACAGGAACACCAGCCTTGTGTGCCATCTTAAAAGCACCATCCTTAAATTTCATTAAACGTCCATCTCGCGATCGAGTACCTTCAGCAAATGTACAAAGATTGACACCATCCTTCAAGTATTGGATTCCCTTCTTTAAAGTAGTCATCTGGGAGCGTCGGCTGGACCGGTCTATTTCAATATTCCCTCCAACACGAATGGCCTTTCCGAGAATTGGGACCCTTTCTAATTCTTTCTTGGCAATAATTTTGTAATTTCTCCATCCAATGGTAGCCCCAACAAATGGGATATCATCCCAAGAGCAATGGTTGGCAACAAACATGGCAGGTCGGCCACTGCTAGGTTATCAAAAATAACGAGAAGTTAGAAGTCATCAGAAATCAGAAAGTCTTCGAGGAGCATCAAATTACAGCAGAAATTGATTTACCTCTTGTAATATTCCTTGAGAATTTCACGGCCGATCCTTCGGGGCAAACAGCCAGTTAATCGCATTAAAGTCGTTCCCCAAATGTGAGTAATGAGGATAGGTAAAGATCTCTGCAAATTAAAATCAAGGACAAATGCCGACAAGATAAAGTGTTAGCAGGGAAAATTATCGTTCATGGGGAAAAGTTCAAAGCGAGAACAATCTGGTCGGTTTCTCAGCAGCAGTAGCACTCACATGCTTGTCAATTCGGTTGCCAGTAATCTTGTAAAATAGTTGGCACAACGTCAACGCCAGATACCATGGAATTCCTAGAACGATGGCCGTCAAACCGTAGTAGATTGCGAATGGATTCAATGCTCCATATTTTGTGTCAAAAGCAAATCGTCCTCCCTCTTGACGGACCAGTGCCTTGCGCTCCTGTTTTTCTCGTTCGCCAGCCGTCAATTCCGTAGTACTGTCATCTGCGCTGGTGGCGGCTGTAGCAATGGCCAATGGCGGAAGACTCGAGGGCTTTGTCGTTTTCGTAGTGTGGCAGCCGACCAAACGCGCCGTGTTGGTAGCAAATGAGCTTGTCGATGTAAATGCACTCACAGCCGTCAGCTGCAAAATTGCAAAAAGACTAAACGTTAATCTCATGGTCAACAGAAGCAATGCAGTCAAACACTATTAATATTTTGTGCTTTGCAGCAGAAGGGAAAAATGGTAGCACGCCTATTAATAGAGAAGTAGGAGATTGTAATAAAACTCTACTACGTAGCAAGACTATAGTAGTACTGTCCGAAGGAACGACACTCCAAGCAATGATACTAGTAGACTACTACTAACTGAGTAGAGTACACGTCTTCGTTCTGGCCTGCAGCATCACAGAGTGGTACAGTAGTTCAGTGATGTCGTTGTTGACGTGACGTCATTTGCGTTCGACTCATCAACTGCGACACCCGAGCCTTCATTATGCTTTCTTAAACTGCCTATCGTTGCCAAAATTAAGTATGGATTGAATGGTGTATCCACGTCTCGAGCGAACGCTACCGCGTTCTCTCGACTATGCCAGCTCTCTAGGGCCACGTTCGGCTAGGTAGGGTGGTTTGGAGAAACTCGGCAATTTACTAGGGCCGACCTTTTCTCCGTTCCGAGGCGCCCGGGTGAGAGGGCAGACCGCTAGGGTTGCTCTCACACTCGGGTAGCC
>Ga0100393_10003969_pt1 | contig 13779 bp, 16 predicted proteins | sample CryGeymeta201517_FD_81546 | JGI IMG/M metagenome (GOLD analysis project Ga0100393, IMG submission 81546) | Groundwater microbial communities from Crystal Geyser aquifers in Utah, USA - Crystal Geyser metaG 2015-17 | ecosystem: Environmental > Aquatic > Deep subsurface > Groundwater | place... | reverse complement strand
TCGCTTGTGCTTCCGGCCAGAATGCGTTTGGCTTTTCCTGATTTTATACGTTCATAAGCCATTATTATGGCTTCCGTGCCGGTAGAACAGGCAGAGGAATTGGATGTAACTATATTACCTAAACCAAGAATTCCACCTAAATAAGCACTTACTCCGCTGCTCATGGTTTGTTGCACAGTGGTACTACCCAAACGACGGGTTTTTCCGGCATCGATAAAATGGATACTTTCACGAAATTTATCCACGCCCAAAGTGCCTACACCAAAGACAGTACCCGAATCAAAATCAACATCCCCCTTGTTTATACCCAATCCGGCGTGTTTCCATGCATCTAAACCAGCCATAACACCATATAAGATACCGCTACTATTAAAATTTTTTAGTTGAAGTTCGGTAAAGTAGTTTTTTTTTAAAGCTTCTGCTATCTGTGGCATCCCTCCTATTTGGCAGGAAAAATGTAATGTTTTTAATTGCGGAAAAAACCGAATTCCGGAAATCCCCTTTTTTAATGCATTTGAAAAGGCTGGCAGACCCACCCCATTAGGTGCGACAACACCAAGACCGGTAACCACTACTCTGATGTTTGAATTATTTTTACTCAAATTCCTATTATTATATTTTTTAGTAAAACGTAAATAAACCATCGTCCTCACGCAAAGCCGCAAAGTCGAAAAGAAAGCAGTAAACTACAAGCAAAAATCTTAATACTTTGTACTTAATACTCTTTTCTCTACTCTCTAATTTTTATTCTTTTAAAATCATCCCACTCAATACACCTTTACAAACCAGTTGCCCTTTGCTATTTTCCATTTTTACGTTACATTTTAATTTTTGAAATCGAAAATATACTAGTTCAGAAGTCACTAGTACTTTTTCTTTCGGATATACCGGTTTAAAAAATTCTACTTCTGAGGAAGCTAAAGCAAAATGAAAAGAAGGTGAATTTTCAGTATTAGAAATCAAATTATTTTGCAAAAAAATACCCAAACACACCAATCCAATTTGTGCCATACACTCGGTCAAGATAACTCCGGGTGTTATGGGAAAGTCCTTAAAATGACCACTATAAAACATCTCATCATTTCTAAAAGTATAACTACCAATTACTCCATTTTCAGAAACTTTTTCTAACAAATCTACAAACAAAAAAGGTTTGCTGTATGGTAATTGCGCGATAATATCCTCTTTATTCATAGGGCAGTTTTATTGTAGGCTTTCGCCTCCATCCGCTTTAATTACCGTTCCGTTAATCCAAGCTGCTTCGTCTTTGCAAAGTAAATACACTATATTCCCAATATCTTCTGGCGTGGTAAGACGCTTAAATGGATTTTTTTTTAGTGCCAACGCTGCAAATTTTTCATTGCCGGGTATTGCCCTAAAAGAAGGCGTGTCCACCGCTCCTGCTTGAATACAATTTGAGGTTATTCCTAAACTAGCTAGTTCAACCGCCATATTTCTGGTAATTGCTTCCAATGTTGCTTTTGCTGCTGAAACCGCTGCATAATAGGGCCAAGCCTTTGTGTTTCCCTCGCTGGTAAAAGAGATTACTCTGGCAGAATCGCTAAACAATTTTTGTTCTATTATAGCTTTTGTCCAATCGTACAGACTAATTGCCATTGCATCAATTGTAATATGAAAATCGTTGTTTTGCAAGCTAGAGTCATCAATGGTGACCATGGGTTTTAGGTTTCCTTTGGCAATGCTATGCACTAAAACACGTACTCGTCCACTTTTGCCCATCCATTCTTTCAACGTACTTAAAATGTGATTTCTTGTGTCTGCAATTAGTGCATCTGCATTAAAAGAAATAACATGAATATCATGCTCACGAAGCAAATCAAACTCATTTTTAATGTGTGGAATATTTTCTTTTCTATCGCGATGAACGATGCAAAGATTCATTCCTTGTTGCGCCAATTTTTTTGCAGTTCCAAATCCTAATCCACTACTACCGCCAAGGATTACTGCCCAATAATTTTTATTTTTAAAATTCATATGTATCTTTAATTACTAGTTTCTCAAGATTTCTATGTGCCTATTCTTCCCTGTTTTTTTACCATTGTAACAAAACCCGTTGAGCGGTAAATCCGGGGCCAAAACTTAATAGCAAACCATAATCTCCATTGGGCAGGTTTTTATCCATAAATCTTTCTAAAACATACAAAACAGTAGCACTACTCATATTGCCATACAAACGAAGGACTTCTTTAGTATCGTCGATATTTTTCCCCATAGCACCAAAAAGTTCTTCTACCGTTTCCACTATTTTTCGTCCTCCTGGATGAAAAATAAGATGGTTTATGTCTTCAATTTTCAATTTGTTTTTTATTAAAAAAGGATGAATTATTGCCGGAAAATGTGCTGCTATTTTTTCGGGTACTTGTTTGTCTAATATCATTTTCAGTCCGGAATTTGTCAATTGAAAACCCATCATGGTTTCGGCATCATAAAAGTGATACATTTCAGAAGCAATTATTTTAGGGCCAATAGCGGTATTTTCAGAAGAAAGTAAAACACAAGCAGCACCATCACCAAAAATTGCGGCACTAACGATGTTTGCCATGGAATAATCGTTTAATTGAAAAGTTGCTGTTGGACTTTCCACCGAAATCACAGCGGCACGTTTTCCTGGATTTGCTTTTAAAAACTGTTTCGCATAAAGAATTCCTGAAATACCTGCAGCGCAACCCATTTCAGTTACAGGAAGCCGAACCACATCTTGACGCATTTGCAATCGATTGATAAGATAGGCATCTAAGGAGGGAATCATAATACCTGTACAACTTACGGTAATTAAAAAATCAATATCTTTTGGTTTCCAACTTGCTTTATCCATGGCTTTTTGAAGTACTTTTTCTCCAAGTTGTATGACTTCCCTAGCATAAATAGCATTCTTTTCTTCAAACGATGTTGCAGTAAATACTTCGCTTGGTTCCATAATGGAGTATCGTTTGTTTACTGCTGCATTTTCAAATATTTTTTTTACTTTACGTTGAAAACGAGAATCTTGACCTTCTAACCAAAGGTTTAAAAAGGGAAGAATTTCGCTAGTCTTCTTCACATATTTAGGAAGTTGTTTTGCTACGGTAATTATTTTTACACTCATTATTTTTGTAATATCCATTGGTAACGAAAAGCCCATTTCCAATGTATGGTTTGTGATTTTATTGGTAATGGGCGTGCAAATTCTTCTAAATCTGCACGTTTAAATCCTCTTAAGATGGAAATTAATCCATCGTTTTTTGCTATTTTACTTTTAAAGAAAATAGTGCTAAAGACCTTAAAAAGTTGATATGCTAATACGTTTCTATGCAAGTCGTTTATTACTACCCCCACATTTGCTAAGGGAATTAATGTTTTTAAAAATTGTCTAATTTCAATTTCCTTAAAATGGTGCAAAGTAAGGGTGCAAAGAAAAATATCTGCATGGCATTTTTTAAAAACCTCTGAAAAGACATCTAAAGATACGAAAGAAATATTCGGTACCAATTTGGATTTTTCTTTTGCATTTATAATGGTGTGCTTGTTAGCGTCTAGTCCTATTAATCGAAAATTTCGATTGTTTTTTTGGGCATATTCAGCACATTTTAAGAGCATGTGACCATCGCCACAGCCTATGTCCATAATTACAATTTCTTTTTCTATTGGTATATTGGCAATCAATTTTTTTATACCGTTTATCGTAATTGCGTTTCCGCCAAGATATTTGTTTACTAATTTTAAATCTTGGAGCACCATTTTCAATTCTTCCCCTTGAAGTTCGAAATTGTCCATTATTTCCTTTTGATTGCTTCTATTTTGGGTATGGATAATCATGGATTTAAATCGTGAATGGTTTTCCCGTGGGTTTTTTGAATAATTTTAGGTACAATCCCCGGAAAACGAATGGCTGTTTGTATTCCAACATATAAAAACCCGGGTCGGATAAACATTTTTTGTAACACCGATGCTGTTTTTAATCGGCTTTTAAAGGTAGCGTTCCATTTTTGAGTATATTCCTTTTCCAGACTTTCTCTAGCGATTGATTTTGAATTATAAAAAGTAATGATAATTTCCGAAAGAATTTTAGCACTGTGTATGGCCATTGCCATTCCATTGCCACATAAAGGATGAATAAGTCCTGCACTATCACCTGCCATTAAAATATGGTTTTCTACCGGTTTTTTGGTTTCAAAAGAAATCTGACTTATGGTAAGAGGTCTTTCAAAAACCGGAATAGCTTGATGTAAGAATTCCTTTAAAAAAGGGTTTTTAGATAATTCCTTTTGTTCAAATTCCGGAATGCTTTTATGCGTTTTAAAGACATTGTAGTTGGCTAAATAACACATATTTACAAGGTTATTTTCCACTTTTGACAAACCACAATAACCTCCATTAAAATGGTGAAGCGCAACAACATCATCAGGAAAAGCAGCTTTATAATGAGCTTTTACTGCCAACCATGGTGATTTTTTGGATGCAAAATCCCTGTCTAAAGTTTTATCCATATTCGATCGTTTTCCAAAAGCTCCTATTACATATTGCGAGGAAAAAGAGGCTCCATCTGAAGTAATTACTGTAAATAGATTTTCTTCAAAATTAATCTTTACCACGGTTTCTTCTATAATTGTTGAAGTTTCTTTTACTTTTTTTGCGAGCAAATGATCCAAACAATACCTGCTAATACCAAATCCACCTAGTGGAAGTTGTTGTTGTAAATACGCACCGGTTTTAGAGGATAAAATAAGTTTATCGATTTGTTTTGCTTGGTGTTTTAGGGGATAAATGTTTAAAGAAGCTAAATAAGGTAAAACTTCATTAGACACATATTCACCACATACTTTGTGATTTGGATATGCATTTTTTTCAATTACCAATACAGAAAGGTTGTTTTTTGACAAGTGCAAAGCACTGGTTAAACCAGCAAGACCGCCACCAACAATAATGATATTGTAATTTGCATTCATAGGGGTTAAAGTAAACAAATAGAATAAAAATAGTTGCTTTTTTAAACAAAAAAAGAGACTAAACAGTTAAGTATATCACTTAGCATTTAGTCTCTTATAGTAGGTTAAATTAAATTTTTAATTTTCTCCTGCTTCTTTTTTAGCGTCGTCAATCATTTTTTGATTTGGAACGATGGCAACGTTTACACGGCGGTTTTTAGCACGTCCTTCAGCAGTGCTATTGTCATGTGTTGGTTGATCAGGTCCAAACCATTTTGTGGTAAAACGACCGCTGCTAATACCTTTACCGGTTAAAAATGCGGTAACAGACATTGCTCGATCTCTAGATAAAGTCATATTATATTCGTAAGGGCCAGTACTATCGGTATGTCCAACTACCAAGATGTTAGTATCTGCATATTCCTTCATCACATTGGATAACTTATTTAAGTTTTCTTGAGATTGTGCATTAAGATCACTTTTATTAGTAGCAAAATAAACACCACTACCCTCATCAAAAGTAATAACAATAGCATCATCAATACGTTCTACTTGAGCCCCAGGAATTTCTTCCTCAATTTTTTGTGCTTGTTTGTCCATACGGTTTCCAATAAGGACTCCGGCAGTACCACCTACAACACCACCTATTACGGCACCAATCTCGCTGTTGCCACCTTTACCAATATTGTTTCCAAGGATTGCTCCTATAACGGCACCTCCGGCAGCACCAATTACGCCACCTTTTTGAGCATTATTTGCATTTTTTGTTGCTTCACAGCTTGTTGATAAAGATATTAGTGCTATAGAAATAGCAAGTATACATGTGGTTTTAAATAATTTTTTCATCGTTGTGTTAGTTTAATTTATTAAAATTCATAAAAATGGTAAATGGTTTTCCGTCTACAGTTAAGTTTTGCTCCCAAACCATGTTGGTGTCATTAAGTTGTGCCAAACGTACTCTAAATCCTTGATTTGTTTCAGAGCGTCCACGCTCATCGGTTGGTTTAAGAAGAAAATCATATAATCCGGTAGAAGCATCTACTTGGTCTATGGTAAAAATAAAATTTCTTTCTCCCATAGAACAACCAGCGGAATTGATAGTATATTTTCCGGTATTGTTATTTGGTATAAAGCGCCAAGTACTATTTTCAAAACAATCTTTAGAAACGTCGTTAAAAATAGTAACGCTATAGCTTCCACTTTCACTGTAGGTAATGGAATTAATTGTCCACTCTCCTTTTATTATTTTTTTTGAGTCTTTAACTTCTTTTGGTGTTCCACAAGCTAATAACATAGCTGCAACAGTAAATAATACAATAAGTTTTTTCATAGGTAAATAGTTTAATAGATGTTAATTTAGTTAATTTAGTTAAATTAATAAAAGTTTTTTTAATACAAAATTTATTTTTTAAACAGCCTAAATACTAAAGAAATAATAAAAAGAATAATAAAAATGAAAAATATAACTTTAGCGATTTCTGCGGCACCAGAAGCAATACCACCAAAGCCAAAAACGGCAGCAACTAAAGCAATGATTAATAGAATTACAATCCAGCGTATCATATTTTAAAGTATTTTAAACATTGATACTATAAAGGTATGGTAAATTACACGAGCATATAAAACTGTTGGTAATCATTTAACCTTTTTTGTTAAAAGATTAATAAATTAAAAGGGTTAATAGTTCTTTTTCAAAACGCTCTTTTGGAAGGTATTGTTTTTCTAATGAGGAAGCAAACGGAATGGGAGTGTTTAAGCTACCAACACGTTTTACAGGAGCATCCAAGTATTCAAAACAATTTTCAGTAATCATAGCAGAAATGTCAGATGCAATACCTCCAAAAACAGCATCCTCTTGAAGAATAATTGCTTTACCTGTTTTCTTTACCGAGGTAAAAATGGCTTCATCATCTAATGGTTGTAATGTTCTTAAATCAATGAGGTCTGCGTTAATTTCCGGATGTTTTTCTAAAGTTTCTAATGCCCAATGCACACCTGCACCGTAAGTTATAATGGTAATATCTTTTCCTTCTTTTAAAAGAGAAGCTTTTCCTAAAGGCAACGTATAATAGCTGGTTGGCACATCTTGATGTACACTTCTGTATAATGCTTTATGTTCAAAAAACAAGACTGGGTTTGGGTCTTCAATACTTGTGGCTAACAATCCTTTTGCATCATAAGGAAATGCCGGATATACCACTTTAAGTCCCGGTGTGTGCGTAAACCAAGCTTCGTTTGTTTGGCTATGAAAAGGTCCTGCACCTACCCCTGCGCCACAAGGCATTCGCACCACCACATCCGCATTTTCTTCCCATCGGTAATGCGATTTTGCTAAATAATTAACTACAGGATTGAACCCAGAGCTGACAAAATCTGCAAACTGCATTTCTACAACGGCTTTATACCCGTTTATAGACAATCCCATAGCGGCAGAAATAATGGCGGATTCACATATAGGGGTATTACGTACCCTTTCCTTTCCAAATTCCTCTAAATAACCTTCTGTAATTTTAAAAACACCTCCATATTCTGCAACATCTTGTCCCATAATAACTAAATTATTATGCCGTTGCATACTTTGTCTAAGTCCATCAGAAATAGCATCAATTAGTCGTATGTTTTTTACTTCTTCAGAAGGCTTAACCTCCTGAAATACAATATCTTTATACACATCTTTTAACTCGTTACTTTCATCAGATTCGATAGCGTTTTCAGCGTATGCAAGGTCTAAGCTGTGATTGATTTCTATGTTAATTTCTTTTTTATAGGCTGCTTTTATTTCATCAGAAAGAATGTTATTTTCAAACAAATAATTTTCAAAATTTGACACAGGGTCTTTTAATGCCCATGCCTCCATCAATTCTTTTGGAACGTATTTAGTACCGCTCGCCTCTTCATGGCCGCGCATTCTAAAAGTAATAAACTCCAGCAAAACGGGTCTTGGCTTTTCACGCATACTTTCTGCTAAAGCCGAAACTTTAGTAAAAACTTCTAGGATATTGTTACCATCTATTTGGTGCGCTTCCATACCATAACCAATGCCTTTATCCACCATTTGTTTGCAGTGGTACTGTTCGTTAGTTGGTGTGGAAAGTCCGTACCCATTATTTTCTATGCAAAAAAGAACAGGCAAATTCCACACAGAGGCAACATTTAATGCTTCGTGAAAATCGCCTTCGCTAGTTCCGCCTTCTCCGGTAAATACAGCGGTAACTTGTTTGTTTTTTTAAGAAGATTGGCTAAAGCAATACCATCGGCTACTCCTAATTGTGGACCAAGATGGGATATCATTCCAACAATTTTATATTCTTGGGTACCAAAATGAAAAGACCGATCTCTTCCTTTGGTAAAACCACTAGCTTTGCCTTGCCATTGAGCGAATAAGCGATATAAAGGAATTTCACGTGCAGTAAACACTCCTAAATTTCTATGCATCGGAAGAATATATTCTTCGGGTGTTAAAGCAGCAGTAACGCCTACAGCGATAGCTTCTTGCCCAATGCCACTAAACCATTTAGAAATTTTTCCTTGACGAAGCAAAATGAGCATTTTTTCTTCTATTAATCGAGGCTTAAGCATCGTTTTATAAAGGTGTAACAGTTGCTCGTTTGTTACCTCATGTTTTTTATATGTAATGGCCGTTTTTTCAGAAATTTCAGTATGCATAGTTAGGTATATATTCCGCTTGTAAAAGTAGAAAAAAATGTTGTGTCGTATTAATTTAAGAGAACAAAAAATGAATGAAGTTTTTCATTTCAATACCCTTTAAATTTTTGGTATCTTTGAAGCGGTTAAACCTATAAAATGGAACTATGAATACGATACCAAGCGTTAATCTGGCCGATTTTTTAAGTGAAAATCCTTTGCAAAAACAAAAATTTGTAGAGGAAATAGGAAAAGCATACGAAGAAATTGGATTCGTATCTTTAAAGAATCATTTTTTAAGTGATGTTTTAGTAGAGGCTCTATATAAAGAAGTAAAATCATTTTTTGCACTTCCTGCAGCGATTAAAAAGAAATACGAACGAGAAGAACTTAGCGGACAACGTGGGTATGTATCTTTTGGAAAAGAACATGCAAAAGGTAAAAAAGAAGGCGACTTAAAAGAGTTTTGGCATTTTGGTCAAGAACCGGATGCTGATGCAAAATTAATAGACGTTTATCCAGATAATATATATGTAGAAGAACTTCCTAACTTTAATGCCACAGGAATGGAAGCGTACCGAATGTTAGAAAAAACAGGTATTTATGTACTTCGTGCATTGGCTTTGTATTTAGGATTGGATGAATTTTATTTTGATTATTGGGCAAAAAACGGAAACAGCATTTTACGCCCTATTCACTACCCCCCTATAACAGAAGAACCAAAAGGTGCCGTTCGTGCCGGTGCTCATGGCGATATCAATTTAATTACCTTGTTAATGGGGGCTTCTTCTGGAGGATTGCAAGTGCTTCGGAAAGACGGGCAATGGATAGATGCTATCCCACAAGAGGATGAATTGGTTATTAATGTTGGAGATATGTTAGAACGCCATACTAATAATAAATTAAAATCTACCATTCACCGAGTTATTAATCCTCCAAAAAAAGAATGGAACAAGCCAAGATATTCCATTCCGTTTTTTATGCATCCACGAAGCGATATGAAATTGAACTGCTTAGACGTTTGTATCGATGAAAATCATCCTAAAGCTTTTGAAGATATAACAGCAGGTGATTTTCTCTATCAACGATTGGTGGAAATAGGATTAATTAAAAAGGAATAACCTTGTGGAAAATAGTATCTCAAAAAATATAATTTATCGATTTTTAATCGTTACATAACATGGACTTAAAAGACCAACTCAAACAATTATTTCCAGACCACGAGCTTTCAGAAGCGGAAGAAAATGCCGAATACGAAGAAAAACAACCTTGGATGCAAAAAGAACCTTTGCTCTGTAAATATGAAAGGCGCAAAGGAAGCCCAACAACAATCATTGAAGGCTATACTGGTACTGCTGAAGACTTTAAAATTTTAGCAAAAGAGTTAAAAACTACATTAGGCGTTGGTGGAAGTTATAAAAAAAATCAAATCATCCTGCAAGGCGATTACCGAAATGAAATTATGGATCTTTTAAAAGACCGAGGGTTTAAAGTGAAACGCGTTGGGGGGTAATAAATTTTTGAATTATAAATTAAGCATTATGAGATATGGAAAATGAAATAATTTTCTCAAATCTAATATCTCAAATCTAAAAAAAAAACAATGAAAATAGCAGAGTCAGAACTAATATTAAATCCTGACGGCAGCGTGTATCACTTACATTTAAAAGCCGGGCAAGTTGCCAATACCGTAATTACCGTAGGCGATTCTGACCGCGTTGAAGAAATAACGAAGTATTTTGAAAAAGTGGAATTTACCATACAAAATCGTGAATTTAAAACACAAACCGGCTTTTATAAAGGGAAACGTATCACCGTTATATCCACAGGAATTGGAACAGATAATATTGATATTGTATTAAATGAACTGGATGCCGTAGTAAATATTGATTTAGAAAAACGACAAGTTAAAAAAACGTTGACTTCACTAGATATTATACGAGTAGGAACTTCAGGTTCTATTCAAGAAAATATACCTTTAAACTCTTTAGTTGTCAGCAAAATGGCTATTGGTTTTGACAGTGTGTTACATTTTTATAAAAATGAATCCATTCAAGAAAAAGATGCAACAGAAGCTTTTATAAAACACACGAATTGGTTTGCTAAAAAATCGGCTCCTATTGTTGTTACTGCTGATGATGCACTTTCAAACAAATTTAAATCTGAAAAAACTAAATTTGGAATTACCGCTACCAATGTAGGTTTTTATGGCCCTCAAGGCCGCGTGCTTCGCCTTCCACTTCAAGACCCGGATATTAACACAAAATTAGCCACTTTTACCTATAAAGATTTATTTATTACCAATATGGAAATGGAAACAGCAGGAATTTATGGACTTTCCAAATTATTAGGACATAAAGCGGTTTCGTTAAATGCTATTATTGCAAATCGCGTGACTGGTCAATTCACCAAAAAACCTGCTAAACTTGTAGAAGAGTTAATCTTGTTTGCTTTAGATCGTATTATAAAATAAAGGCATGAAAGAATTACGCATTGGTGGTGTACCCGAACATTTTAATCTAGCTTGGTATCTTACTCTTAAAGAAAAATCTTTTCAAAAAGAAGGAATTAATCTGCGTTGGAAAAATTATTTTGGAGGAACAGGTGCAATGAATAAAGGACTTCGAGAGAAAGAAATTGACATTGCCGTGATACTTACCGAAGGTATTCTGAGAGATATCATTCTAGGGAACCCCTCAAAAATAGTACAAGTTTTTGTAAAATCACCATTGATTTGGGGAATTCATGTAGCGTCTAATTCTTCCTTCCAAAGTCTTTCTGATTTAAAAGGAAAACAAGCCGCGATAAGTCGTTTTGGCTCCGGCTCGCATTTAATGGCATATATTCATGCAAAAAATCAGGGATGGGATACTACTAAAGACCTAAAATTTAGAGAAATAAGTGATTTAGAAGGTGCTTTAAAAGGACTACCTATAGGCATAGGCGATTATTTTATGTGGGAAAAATTTACAACAAAACCGTATGTTGATAATGGTGTTTTTAGAAGATTAGGAAACTGCCCAACCCCTTGGCCTTGTTTTGTTATTGCAGTAAGAAACGAAGTTTTAGAAAAGGATCCAAAAAGCATAAAAACAATTTTAGAAATTATTAATCAAGAAACCAAGCAATTTAAAAAACTTCCAAACATCGAAAACATCCTTTCTAACCGATATAACCAAAAAACTGAAGATGTAAGAGAGTGGTTATCCTTAACCGAATGGAGCCAAGATCAACTTAACGAGACCATTGTGCTTAAAATTCAAAGTCAATTATTATCAATTAATTTGATTGATAAAATAATCCCAATGGAAACTATTTTATATAAAATCTAAAAAATATGTTAACAAATACGCAACCTTTTTTTGTTTTCTACATCTAAGAGAAAACAAACCAACGTTATGACCACATTTCTAGTTATCATTGGGGCACTTATAGCATGTAATTTTTTGCTTTTGCATTTTAGCTGTAATGATGCTTCTGAAACACATACCCCAGACGAAGAATAAAAACAATAAAGCACCTTTTTATTTTTCATTACCTTGTTTTCCTCCATTACCAATTAATTTGCTCCCCCCCTCTTTCTTTTAAGTACTTATTTGTTGTACTAAAATGTTTGTTGCCAAACCAATAGCCTCTATTAGCACACAACGGCGATGGATGCCCCGAGGTAAGAACAAGATGTTTTGTCTGATCAATAAGTTGTATCTTTTTTTTAGCAAACTCTCCCCAAAGTAAAAAAACTACCCCATTTTTGTTTTCAGAAACTGTATTAATAACCCTATCCGTAAAAACCTCCCAGCCCTTTTTTTGATGTGAAGCCGGCTGATGTGCTCTAACTGTTAAAGTAGTATTTAAAAGTAAAACACCTTGTTTTGCCCATGGTTCTAAATTACCACTATGTGGAATTTCAACGTGAAGATCGTTCTTAATTTCTAAAAAAATATTTTTAAGAGACGGAGGTTTTGGAATAGTATCGTGAACAGAAAAACACAAACCATTTGCTTGACCTAATCCGTGATAAGGGTCTTGGCCTATAATAACCACTTTTACTTTAGAGAAAGGCGTTTGGGTAAAAGCAGAAAACACCTCTTCCAGTGGTGGAAAACACAAATGATTTCTATATTCTTCCTCTAAAAACATTGACAACGATTTAAAATAATTTTTTTCAAACTCCGCTGAAAGTTTCTCCCGCCAACTTTCTTCTATTTTTTCGTGCATATTGCGTACTTTTACGGTAAAAATAAGCAGAATATCTTAAATGATTAAAATCACACCAAAGTCTCTTCAAGATTTAGAATTTAACACCGTAAGAAAACATCTTGCCACTTTATGTGTAACCGAAACTGCAAGTGAAAGAGCACTGGAAATAATACCATTTTCTACTTTTGAAGAAGCTAAAATTGCTTTGCTCGAAGTTCAAGAATATCAAGCTTCTTTAAATGGTGATAACCGAATTCCCAACCATGGTTTTGATGCTATTTTTAGAGAATTAAAGTTATTTCAAGTGGAAAATAGCATGCTAGAAATATCTTCTTTTCGAAAAATTTTAGGGGTAACTGAAACCACGTATGCCATCTTAAATTTCTTTACAAAATTTAAAGAGTTTTATGTTTCACTTTATGCAAAATCATTGGAAGTGCCTTTCACCAATGCTATAGGAAATGAAATAAAAAGTATTATTGATAAATATGGCGAAATTAAAGACAATGCTACCCCTGGATTAGCAAACATAAGAAGAGCTATGCATGGGATGAAGGGAAAAATAAACGCCTCTTTTATGTCAGCTCTATCGCAATACAACGGGCTAGATTATTTGGATGAAATACGAGAATCCTTTATAGACAACCGAAGAGTGCTTGCTGTTAAAGCCATGTATCGTAAAAAAGTGAAAGGTGCCTTAATGGGAACCTCAAAAACCGGAAGTATCGTTTTTATTGAACCCGAAGCCACCCTAAACTATACGCGCGAACTCAATAACCTGCTTTTTGAAGAAAATGAGGAAATTGTAAAAATACTCAAGGAGTTAACTAACTTTATGCGACCCTATAAAGAAGAATTAACTACCTATCAGGAATTTCTTATTGCCATAGATATTATAGCAGCAAAAGCCAAATTTGCAAATCAATTAAACGCAGTTTTACCCATACTTACAAAAAACAGAACTTTACATATAATAGATGCATACCACCCAATTTTGTATCTAAGCAAT
>Ga0100393_10003960_pt1 | contig 13799 bp, 10 predicted proteins | sample CryGeymeta201517_FD_81546 | JGI IMG/M metagenome (GOLD analysis project Ga0100393, IMG submission 81546) | Groundwater microbial communities from Crystal Geyser aquifers in Utah, USA - Crystal Geyser metaG 2015-17 | ecosystem: Environmental > Aquatic > Deep subsurface > Groundwater | place... | reverse complement strand
TACTCCTACGACCATTGACTGGCCTGATATAGGGAGCTGGGGCATGGCCTGCACCAACCCCAGTAACCATTACGAAATGTGCATCAAAAGTAATGAGCCGGGGAGCTGTGACTACGTCGGTAATTGGAATCTAGGTACCACCTCACAGTACTCCTGGACACCGACAGTGGCTGATCCCAGCGTATGGATATATGCCGGCTCCCACAATGGCGTGCCACCTACAGTGTGGTCCAATTCGGTACAGGTCTGTGTCGAGGCCGTCTCGCCGACCGTCTCGACTTGGACAACGTGGCCGGCCACGCCAACCTATTGTGGCAATGTTACTCGAACCAGGACCTGTAGTGAAACTTGCGTCACAGACGACTGCAGCGCGTATTTTACTAGCAAAGCCGGCTGTGACGTAGCGGCAAATTGTTCCTATGTTGGAGATACTCAGACAGAGACCAGGTGTAATGAGTGTGGGCCGACGACCGTGTATGGGGATCCTGATCCAGTTACCCAAACATGTCCTCTTGAGTCTTGTACTGAAAATTGCGGCACCGATGATTGTGCAGCTGTACCATTAACCGTATCCTGCTGTGTCGCTACATACCCGGATACACCCACATTAGTTTCTCCGGCTGATGGAGCAGAAATCACCTATGGAACCAATGTCACCGCGGATTGGAATAGCATAGGGAGCTGGGGCTATGCTTGCCCTACAAATGACAATCATTACAAAATTTGTGTCTCTACCGTTTCAGGAAGCTGCAATTTGGAAAATACCAGAACAGACTTAACCTCACAAGCAACACGGCCGGCAGTTATCAAAGGAAATATTTATTGGTCGGCTTCAGCAAATAATGGGGCATTTGAAAGTCAGTCGCTAACCAGAAGCATCTGTGTCGAGGGTTTTGACTCAGTTGATCCAGCCTACGTCTCCGCCTGGAGCTCATGCAATTCCAGCCATCAACGAACCAGGACTTGTACCGAAGATTGTGGTACCAATAACTGCACCGGAACACCCTTGGTGGAAAACTGTATAGGAACGATCACCGGAACCCTCTTTGATGCCTCCGATCTATCCTCTTGCCCCGCTGATATTGGAACCAATCCTTTGTACATTTCTCTTAGATATAGTAACGCCAACTTTGATATCAATGGACCATGGCCTGTTATCTCTCTACCCGTTGGCACCGACGCCAGCGGCAATTATTCAGAGTCTGTTTATGCCTCATTAACAAATGGAATCTATTCTTTTGATTATACCGATCTGATTAGCTCAGGCAGAGCAGCAGGGATCAAGACCGAGTGCGGACCAGCAGCAGCCACAGTAACCGATCATGGACAAATTGTAGTAAAAGACACCGGTTTTTGGCGAAACTATGGGGGTTGGTGGCAAGCCAAAGGAGGCAGTGTCTATGGCGACGATGACCTTAGAAGTGTAATACCCTCTAGTTTGCCGACTGAGATGTCTCTCATTTTGCCGGACCCAACAGTGGGGAACAGGCGTGGTCTCCTTAGCTATGGTGTCCCTCAGCCGGCAAACATGCTAGGATCTAATCCAAACGCTAAGGTAAGCACTAGTCTATGGGAAATAGAAAGTAAATATTCCGGACAAATCTACGATTGGAGTTTTTATGACAACCGATTTAATCTTTTTACCACCACGGCTTGGAGTTCTGGTCAGCCTGTGAACTATACCGCAACAGATACTACTAACGGCTACAAGATCTTAAAGAGTGCCGGATCGGTGACATCTTTTAATTATAGTCCATCGGCCAATCAATTCGTCATCTTTCATATAAATGGAGATGTCACGGTGACGAATGATATCACGGTGCCCCAGGGTTCCTTCCTGTCCATTATTGCCAAAGGCACCCTTACATTTGATCCCAGTGTTACTAGGGCCGATGGGTGGTATGTGGGAGCAAGCCTTGCCTTTCCCTGTCATGATGTAGGTAACAATGGTTGCGACGAAGATGATCAGCAATTCCAAGGAAAAGGTAGCTTTATAGGTTGGAATAGCATTTCATTGGAAAGAAGTAATCAATCTCTAAATAATACACAACCATCTGAACTCTTTACCTACAGCCAAGACCTTTTTCTCAATGCCCCCAAACCAATGAAATACTATACCAAACACTACAAGCCCTTTATACCCTAGATTACACCAGTAATCCCATATACCAGCTCCATATTGGAGCACCCCATAACAAACCAATGGCAGTTCCCAGAATCAAAAATGGTCCGAACGGTAAATACTGAGACAACTTTTTCCTTTTCATGCCAATTAGTATCAGTCCGACCGCGGACCCCAGAACAAACGACGAAAACATCCCTGGCAGTATCCTGGGCCAACCCAAAAGTAAACCGAGTGATGGAGCGAGATAAATATCTCCCAGCCCAAATCCATCCACTTTCTTAATTTTTTTTGTGGTCCACTGCAACAATAAAAAAATCAGGCATACCCCAACTCCGGAGGCGATTGACCTCCACAGATCCGCGCCATTCATAATTCCAAAGCTCGTTAGTCCAATACGATAGGCAAGTGCCAAAGAAAATAGGGTTAAGTTCAGACCAAAAGGAATTACCATATACAGTAGATCAATTACCAGTATGGCAAACATGACGAGACCGGTAACCAGCCAAAAAACAGGCTGAATGAAGCTCCAGGGACTGCCGACAAGCTTAAAGAAGTTAAAACCCACCACGAACCACCAAACGAAGAACACTCCCGTCAGCAACTCGATCAGGGGATAGCGGATAGATATTTTTTTATGACAAAATGCACATCTGCCTCCAAGAAAAATAAAAGATAACACGGGAATATTCATATACCAGGAAATCACATGTTTACACTTGGGACAAATGGACCGGCCCGATAGGGGAGAGCTACCGTGTGACATCCGCCAGATAACCACGTTCAAAAAGCTTCCCCAGATCAGCCCCATTACGAACAAAAAAATTATTATCAGCGCCATACGATAGATTTTAACTCAAAACCCCCCGCATAGCGGAGGGTTTTCCCTTTTCTAATCTACGCTTCTTTATTCAAAACACTGCAAACACTTTCCAAGTAACCTGTCCGCATCACTACAAGCACTAGATACTGCCGTAGGGGCTGCAAGATCGTCTATAGAATAAGAAGTTTGGCCATCAGAAATGTTGGATTTACCTTCAGGGGGGAAACAAACTTTAACTTTGGTAGTACCTCCCGAAACTACATAAAGAGTCGTAGCCAGCCCATCAAAGAATGTGCTTTTGATTTCCCCATCTACACCTAGTGTGTCATCAACACACGTTTTCATCTGTGCATTGTGTGCTGTAGCAGTCGGCTTATTGACAGGCACAGCAGACCAAGGTGTAGTCGAATCAGCAGTTCTCAATAATGGAATTTGGGTATCAGTACCATCACAATCAAAAGTTCCAGAAACTGTTTCTTTATACCAGGGCAAGTAGCCGTGAGTAGCATAATACCTTTGTGAAGATCCAAGGAACTCGATTGCCGCACTACGATTATTTGTATCTCGAGCTTTCTTTAGCTGTTCGAACGGGTCGATGGCGGCCAGCAGTCCGGCGGCCAAGATACCCAAAACACCGATGACAATTAACAGCTCCATCAGGGTGAAACCTCTGTTTATTCTATTCATTTTTTTTATTTGTTAAATAATTAGTTCCTTAACACCTTAATAAACTATGAATGATTAAAACTGACTTGTCAAGTTATAGATAGGCATGATCACAGCAATCACCAAGAAACCCACTCCAATTCCCATGATGATCATAATTAACGGCTCTATCGCCGTAGTCAAAGCCTTAATTTTTATTTCACTTTCGGATTCATAAAACACCGCCAACTTGACCAGAACGGAATCCAGTTTTCCCGTTTCTTCTCCCACGGAGATCATTTGAGATAGGATCGGCGGGAACATATCCAGGCGTGTTATCGATTCAGCCAGACTCACTCCTTTTTCGACAAAAATCGCCGCTTGCTTTATCCCCGCGGAATATATACGGCTCCCCAGGGTATTTGAGACAATATTTAGAGCATCCAAAATCGGAATGCCCGCACCTAACAAGACACTAATTGTTCTGGCAAACTCAGTCAAAATGATATCCTTTTTCAGTTTTCCCCAAATCGGAATTTTAAAAGTTAATTGCTCTACCATCAAACCTCCCACCTCGGTTTTGGACCAATTAGTAAAAGTCACCCCCCCCACTACCAATACCATAAAAACTACATACCAATAATGAACGGTAAAATCGCTTACCCCCATCAGAATTTTTGTCGGACCAGGTAATTCTGCTCCAAAATCCTTATACATCGCTGTAAGCTTTGGCACCACAAAAACCATCATAATCGAGGCAATGGCTATCATCGCGAAAAAAATAATCGTCGGGTAGACCATGGCACCTTTTGTCTTACTTTTAAACTCACGCTGTTTGTCCAGCGTATCGGCTAGTTTTCCCATCACTTGATCCAATACTCCAGCCGACTCTCCAGCTCTCACCATGGCTATATAAACAGCAGAAAATCCTCCTCCCGAGCTCTCCACTGCATCGGCCAAAGTGGAACCGCCTTCTACTTCCGTCAAAATCTTTTCTAAAATTGGTTTGATACTTACACCTGACTGATTTTTCAATATTTTTAATGCCTCCACCAAGGGCAGGCCGGCTCCGATCATGGTGGCCATTTGACGGGTAAAATTGGTAATCTCATCCGGTTTCGGTTTAGAGAATCTCCCCATCATTACTTCGATGTTTAATTGGTCGGCTTCGTACAAACCGGTAATCAACAGCCCTTTGCTCCGTAATACGTTGGCCGCTTGTTTTTCATCAACCGCATCCAAAACACCAGCAGAGGGGACTCCTTCTCGATCGGTCACTTTGTATTGAAATGTTTTCATCCTATCTTCCTCCCAACAGTTTATCTAATAGAGACGGCCGGATAGCATACTCAAGTGCCACGGATCTATCGATAATATTTTTATTCACCAGTTCAGACAGGCTGTTTTCCATAAGCTTCATGCCCAAGTTACCGCTTGTCTGTATGATATTGTCAATCTGAAATGTTTTTCCTTCACGGATATTATTGCGGACTGCAGGAGTGACTACCATTATCTCGGAAGCCACCACTCGTTTGCCTTCAATGGTGGGGACTAGCCGTTGAGACAGTACCGCCTCAAGGATCATCGATAACTGTAATACTGCTTGAGCTTGTTGCTCCTCGGGAAAGCTGTCTACAATTCTTTCAATTGATTGGGCCGCAGAATTCGTGTGCAACGTAGCAAACACGAGGTGACCCGTCTCGGCCACCGTCATCGCCGCCTGCATGGTATCTGGATCGCGCATCTCCCCAATAAAAACCACATTGGGATCTTCTCTTAACACCGATTTCAAGGCGTTGCTCCAGCTTTTAGTATCCCCTCCAAGCTCCCTCTGGCTGATAAACGACTTCTTGTTTTCGTGCACAAATTCAATTGGATCTTCTATGGTTACCACATGTTCTGCACGATTTGTATTTATTTCGTCAATGATGGCCGCCAAAGTGGTTGATTTACCCGAACCGGTCGGTCCAGTTACAAGAATAAACCCTTGTTTTAGTTTGGCAAATGAATGACAAATTTCCGGTAAACCCAGATCTACAATCGTCGGTATTTTGTCGGGAATAAAGCGCAGAGAAATCGCCGGTGTCGCTTTCTGAAAATAAGCATTGGCTCTATACCTAGCCTTCCCCAACAAGTGGATCGAAAAATCCAGATCGAAATCTCTGAGAAATAACTCTTTTTGGTTTTGATTCATCACACTGCTGATCATGGCCATCAGCATTTCTGAATCAATTACCCCTGCCGGTTTATATGGCTCCAGTTTCCCCATCGTACGGAAAATCGGAGGAGTATTGGCTACCAGATGTATGTCGGAGGACCCCATTTCGGACCCTGCCAACAAAATTTTTTGCATTAGTTCAGCCGCTTTGTCCATTATCTATCTACACTTGAGCTACTCTAATAACTTCTTCCAATGTAGTAATGCCTTCAAGAACTTTTAGGTAGCCATCTTGTTTCATAATAATCATACCATTTTCCATAGCTTGTTTCTCGATAGTGGAGGCATCAGCTCGCTCCAATATTGAACGAGCTATTTTCTCGGATACCCTCAGCACCTCATAAATACCAATTCGTCCGAAATACCCGGAGTTTCCGCATTTCTCACAGCCGACACCTTTATAAAGCATGAATGGAACATTGTTCTTGTTGGCTTGAGCGGTTTTGTCGGAGCTGGATTTTAGCCAACCATCCAACATTTTTCCTAGTACTTGCTGAATATCATCAATCACCGACTGTTCGGGCGCGTAAACTTGTTTGCAATTGTCACAGATCTTCCTTAAGACCCGTTGCCCAATTGCGGCGGTCATTGACGAAGCCAAAAGAAATGGCTCGGCTCCCATGTCTAACAGACGGGGGAGGGCTCCGGAAGACGAATTTGTATGAACAGTCGAAAATACCAGGTGTCCTGTTAGGGATGCTTGGATCGCTAGCTGGGTAGTTTCTTCATCACGAATTTCACCTACCATAATAATATTCGGATCTTGACGGAGAAAGGAACGGAGCCCGGAAGCAAAGGTAAGACCTGCCTGTGGATTAACCTGGACCTGATTAACACCATTCATTTGATACTCCACCGGATCCTCAAGCGTAACAATATTCACCTTCGGACTATTTATCATGGTTAACAAAGAATAAAGAGTCGTGGTTTTACCGGACCCCGTAGGCCCGGTTGATAAAATAATGCCATGCGGAATATGAATCGCTTCTTCAAGTGTCGCCAAGGCTTTCGCCCTTATACCAAGTTCGGATAACGTCGGCACTTTCTCCGATTTTTTCAGAAGACGCATTACGATCTTCTCACCATTTACCGTAGGCAATGAAGAAATACGCAAATCCACTTCGCCATACTCCGAACTAAAATTAAAACGTCCATCCTGCGGGATTCTTTTTTCATCAATCTTCATACCGCTTAGGATTTTGATACGGGAAACCAAGGCGGCGTGATAATCCTTATCCAAGCTTAGTTTCTCTTCCAATATTCCATCAATTCGATATCTCACTCGGGTAATATTTTCTTGGGGTTCGATATGAACATCTGAAGCCCTCAAACGAATCGCATGTTTCAGGATTTTTCTCACAATCTCGACAATCTTTGGTTCCTTGATTATCTGTGAAATGGTGTCGGCAGTCACCAGTCTTATCCCAGTTTCATCCGTCTGCTCTTTCCCTCTGCTGAGGACCCCCGATATTTCGCCAGAAAGACTTTGACTGTAAACATTGTTTATCAGATTCTCAAAGTTTTCTTTTGATGTTAAATAGGACTTGATTTTATAACCTGTTCTTTTCTGAAAGAAATCAACTGTTGACAGCTCTTCCGGCTTGACCATCACCATACTCAAAGTACCTGCATGTTTATCCAAATCAAAAGGAACCACTTGATAGCTTTTGGCTAAGTCTACCGAAACGAGAGACAGTAATTCAGGACTAATAGAAACCTTGTTCTCTGAAAAATAGGGAATATTAAGTACTTTTGCCCTCGCTTGAGACAAATCTTCTTCATTGATAATCCTTCTTTCCATCAGCAAATCAGCCAAATTTTTTCCCATCGTCAGAGCCTCGACCCTTAGGCTCTCGGCCTTATCCGCCGCCAACCTGCGGGAAGAAACCAAAAAATCCAGTAGAGCCTTATCTTGATAATCCATATCTTAACTATAGCAAATTTCTCCTTTCTTGACCTGGACTTGTTTGGGTAGTACAACCATAATTAACCAACATTAGAGTTGAAAGCAAGGAGCAAACGTTTCCCAAAAAATTGTTTTCGTCGATTTTAACGGCGTCATTTCCTACAATACTTTCTGGAACAGTATTCGCAATCAGACTCATCCTCTCAATTCTTAATAAAATCCAAAAGCTAAAAAAATGGTACTGCATCTTAAGAACAGATAATTTGGATACTTTGCGGCGTTTTACCATACCGGCCAATCCCACATTGTCCCAATCGTTTGATGACATTCAGTGCTTGTATGAGATTGGAATTCTCAAAAGAGACAGGGGAGGGAAATTCTTCCTCACTACATTTTCTAATTTAGGATCCAGTATCAAAGACAGCATTATCATTGACGACAGCCAATCCACCTGCCAACTATTTGTGTCGCTCGGCGGCAAATCTTACCGCACTCGAAACGAAACCGAAACTCTCACCGCCCTAAACTCATAAACACACTTATAACAGTGTCACCTATAATCCTCAGTCACCTTCAAGGCACCTTCAAGGCCTGGCCTTGAAGTACCGGTTACGTCGTAAGCGATGCAAGCTGTGTAGAGTGAAATTATTGTTCCAAATCTATCATCTCAAAATATACCTTTGTTAAGCCACTTGCTTCTTCAACAAAAGATCTGTAACTAGAATTACCCATAATTTTCTTAAAGTAGGAAAGTATTTTCTGTGGCTTGACCCAGTTCTGACTGAACAAGCCTACATAATTACCACAACTCGAATATTTATATTCACAGACACCTTCAAGACCTTCAAGGCCTGGCCTTGAAGGTGAAGGAAAAAGATTGATCGGATTCCGATGAATGTATTTTGAAACGTAAACAAATTGTTCCTCCGTCTCAATCAAAACAGTTTTATACCTTCCCTGAAACAGACCTCCAACCCTTTTGTATTTCTTATTGAAGTACAGAACGTATTTAAGCACTAAAGATTGCATAAATTCCGCTATGCCTCTATCGGTAGATTGTTTAATTAGTAAGTGAAAGTGATTCGGCATCAAGCAATAAGATAGTAACTCAATTTGAGAAGCATAGTTCTTTGGTTCTCTCGAAGGAGAAATAACTTTACCCTCCGGATCCTTCAAGGCCAGGCCTTGAAGGTTTGGAAATTCCAAATAAAACTTCATATAGCCAAGAAAGACCTTATAGTCCTGTTCGTCTAGAAAAATATCTCGTTTCTCAACGCCACGATTGTAAATATGATAATAACCGCCAGCTCCGTATTCTTTACGACTATTTTTCTGTGGCATTTGTCACAATTATATACGCCTTCAAGGCCTGGCCTTGAGGATACCTCAACTTTTTATCATCCTCCATGAGCAAATCAGAAAATTATCTAGAATTAATTTTTTGTTGATATTTGTTTGTTTAAGCTCAGCTAAACTACTAATCGCTAGATCTAAAATCGTCAATCTTTTTTGATTGATCCCGGTAATAAAACTGGCTTGAAGTTTTCTCACGACTTCCTCCATCACCAGCGCGGCTTTTTCTTTGTCCAGTTGATCCACAAAGGCAATGCAGGCCGCCGGACCACTACTCCAGCATTTTCTAATTTCGTCCCAACATCCTTCTACCGGAAAGAAAAATTTATTGTAGTATTCCATGATTCCTCTGGACAAAATCGTCGATAAAAGTTGGTTTTCATTTTCTACCACCAAAATTAAATTCATCCGTTCTCCCAGCTCTTCCATGGGCTTCAATAACACCGCTTGGCACTCAGGGCTCATTTTATCGGCGTTCCAAATTACCATCGAGTATTTTGGTGTTGTTGTCAGAATATTAATTCCTGAGTATACCCATGTTCTCAAATCGTCTAGCTTTGCCTCCGCCCCGTCAAAACCCATTACCAGGTTTTCCGTCAAAGATAATTTGGCAAATAATTCCTCTTTATCATCAAAGAAACCTACGGCTATTTTTGGTATCATATACATATTCTAAAGCATGAGTTAAAATGAACCCCGTATGTCATACACAGCCAAAGATATCACCGTTCTCGAAGGATTGGAACCTGTCCGCAAAAGACCTGGAATGTATATCGGTAGTACCGACGAAAAAGGCCTCCACCATCTTCTTATTGAAATAGTTGATAACTCACTTGACGAAGCCATTGGTGGTTTTGCAAAAAATATTTTTGTCTGTCTCCACAAAGACGGCTCTGTCTCCATCTCCGATGATGGTCGAGGAGTACCTACCGATATGCATCCTAGCGGCGTCTCAGCGCTTGAGGTGGCTATGACTAAACTTCACGCTGGAGGTAAGTTTACCGAATCGGCTTACAAAGCTTCCGGGGGATTGCACGGAGTCGGTGCTTCGGCAGTCAACGCCCTCTCCACTCATATGGATGTGATCGTCAATCACTTGCCAAAGTTTTTCTTGCAATCATACAAAGTAGGCACTCCCGACTTCCCAGTCAAAGAAATTTCTCCTGAAAAAACCCGCGAACTACTTCCCGAATATCACCGCCATCTTCTCCACGCCAAAGCTGGAACTTTTACTCATTTCTGGCCCGACCCCACCATCTTCAAAATCAGCACCGACTTCAACTACGCCAACATCAAAGCCAAGCTTCAAGAAAGAGCTTATCTTGTTGCAGGCGTCTATGTTCATCTTTTAGATGAACGGACCGAAAAAGAAGCTAACTTTTATTTTGAGTCGGGAATTCGCTCACTTCTCTCTCACATGAATCGACACAAGAAAGCTCTTCACGAACCAATCTATGTTTCCGGTAGTGCCACTGAAGCCAACCTTCCCATTGGTGTCGAGGTAGTGATGCAGTACACGGACACCTACAATGATAATTTAGAGTCATTTGCCAATACCATTAATACTTACGATGGAGGTACTCACCTAACCGGTTTCAAAACCGCTCTGTCAAAAGTATTGAAGAACTACATCACAGCCGGAGAAACCGATAAAGAAAAGGATAAAAAGGGTAAGAATAAGGATATCGACCTTACTCCGGACGATCTTAAAGAAGGTCTCACCGGAGTTGTCTGGATCAAGATGAGCTCTTCCGAAATCCAATTTGAATCCCAAACAAAAACTAAGGTTAACAATGCCGAAGTCCAGTCGGGTGTGTATCAAATAGTCAAAAAAGGTCTTGAAGAATATCTTGAAGAACATCCCCAAACAGCTCAAATAATTATCGGTAAAGTATATTTAGCCGCCAAAGCTCGTATGGCCGCAAGGGCGGCGAGAGATGCCGTTGTCCGTAAAGGTGCTTTGGAGGGAATGACTCTTCCAGGGAAGTTGGCCGACTGCCAGGAAAAAGATCCGGCGATGTCCGAACTATTCATTGTTGAGGGAGACTCAGCCGGTGGTTCTGCTAAGCAGGGGAGAGATCGTAAGCATCAAGCTATTCTTCCCCTCAGAGGTAAAATTTTAAACACTGAAAGAGCTCGCTTGGACAAAGTTATCGAATCGGAAAGTGTCAAAGATCTGATCATCGCTCTGGGAATGGGAATAGGGGATACTCTCGATATAGAGAAACTTCGTTATCACCGCATAATTATCATGACTGATGCTGACGTCGATGGTGCTCACATCGCTACACTTCTTCTGACTCTGTTTTTCCGACACACCACTCAGGTTTTCGATAAGGGATATGTCTATCTCGCCATTCCTCCACTTTACAAAGTGAGCCATGGCACCATTAATAAATATGTTTATACTGACGAAGAAAAAGACAAGTACCTCGCTACCTTAAGTCCACAGGATCAAAAGAGATCTGGTATACAGCGTTATAAAGGTTTAGGAGAAATGAATCCAGAACAGCTTTGGGAAACTACCATGAACCCCGCCACCAGAACACTCAAACGCATCAATATCATGGACGCTGTACATGCGGACGAAGTCTTTACTACACTGATGGGCCAGGAGGTAGCCCCAAGAAAAAAGTTCATTCAGACCCATGCCACCTCGGCCAACCTCGACATCTAATTCCGTCATTGCGATCCCGCCGCGCGGCGGGAGGAGTGGCAATCTCACTCCACCAAAACAAATATAAAATATACAATTTAAAATCTAAAATATTAAATGAAAACCTACGTTTTTGGACACATCAAACCTGATCTTGACTCCGTCGTCGCCGCTCTAGCTTTTACGGAATACATGAAAATTCACTGGGATCCAAATTCAATCCCGGTAATAATTGATGAGTTAAATCAAGAAACAAAATTTGTTTTCGAAAAATTTGATCTTACCCCTCCGCAATTATTAAAAGTAGAAGACATTACAACAGAAGATCGTGTTGTCCTAGTCGATCACAACGAAGCCGGACAGCGTCTCCCTGGACTCAACCAAAATCAAATAGCCGGAATCTTTGATCATCACAAGGCCAATCTCAATTTTTCCTCGCCGATAGAAATAAACATTCTACCGGTCGGCTCTTCCAATACTCTGGCGTGGATTTTATTTAAAAACCTACAACATCCTATCGAAAAGCAGTTAGCTTCATTAATGCTATGTGCCATTTTATCTGACACCGTTGGTCTAAAGTCATCAACAACCACTAAATCTGATGAAGTCGCTGTTCTGGAATTGGCCTCAATTGCTAGTATCCAAGATATTTCCGCTTTGACACTTGAAATCTTCAAAGCAAAATCAAACATTAGTGCCTTATCGGACGAACAGGTAGTTCTTAATGACTACAAAGTTTTAGATATTACCGGTAAAAAAGTTTTGTGCGGTCAAATCGAAACTGTCGAGCAAGAGACACTACTCACTGATAGAAAACAAGGACTGTTATCAGTACTTCAATCAATCAAATTACAGCAAGGTGTTGATTTTATAATGCTAGCGATTACCGATATTTTGAAAATTAATACCAAACTTTTGGTTAGTGGTGTAGGTGAGATCGAGCTAATCCAAAAAGCTTTTGGTGGTACTGTCGTCGAGAATATTTTAGACATCGGTCCCAAGATGTCCCGCAAAAAAGATATCGCTCCAGCCATCGAAAAAGCCCTAACTCATACATAATCAAATTCGTCATTGCGATCCCGCCGCGCGGCGGGAAGAGTGGCAATCTCACTCCACCAAAACAAATATAAAATATACAATTTAAAATCTAAAATATTTAAAATGGACGAAAATAAAACTCTAGATCCAGAACAAGAAAATACTGTCACCGTTCCCGTTGCCGATGAAGAGACACAGTGGGGAACAATACGCTCCACTCCCATTGTAGAAGAAATGGAACGGTCATATCTGGACTATGCCATGTCCGTCATTGTCTCACGAGCCCTTCCGGATGTGCGAGATGGCCTAAAACCGGTTCATCGTCGCATACTTTATGCCATGAGAGACATGGGCATAACTCACAAGAGTGCATACAAAAAATCCGCTCGTATTGTCGGAGAGGTCCTGGGTAAATATCACCCTCACGGGGACACCGCCGTTTACCAAACCATGGTCCGTTTAACACAAGATTTCTCCATGCGTTACCCCTTGGTCGATGGCCAGGGAAACTTTGGCTCGATCGACGGAGACTCGGCCGCCGCCATGCGTTACACCGAAGCACGCCTCAGCAAGATCGCCAGTGAGCTTCTTGAAGACATTGATAAAAATACGGTCGACTTTATCGACAACTTCGACGGCTCCCAGCAAGAACCGACCGTCTTACCTGCCAAGCTTCCCAACTTACTTCTTATGGGTTCGGACGGTATTGCTGTCGGTATGGCCACCAAAATTCCTCCTCACAACCTCCTCGAAGTCGTTGATGCCATCAAAGCTCTCATCGATAAAAGTCATGTCGAGATTACTAAACACTATGCAGAAAAGGATTTTGTCTCCGCTGATTACCATGATCTAGCTGGAACTATAGAATCCTCAGTTGAGGTCGAGGAACTGTGCAAGCACATCAAGGGTCCGGACTTTCCGACAAAAGGCATCATCTATGACACCAATGAGATCAAGAAACTTTATGCCACCGGAAAAGCCAGCATCATTGTCCGCGGTGTTGCCGAAATTGTCGAGAAGAAGAATGGCCGCTTCCAG
>Ga0100393_10003930_pt1 | contig 13859 bp, 15 predicted proteins | sample CryGeymeta201517_FD_81546 | JGI IMG/M metagenome (GOLD analysis project Ga0100393, IMG submission 81546) | Groundwater microbial communities from Crystal Geyser aquifers in Utah, USA - Crystal Geyser metaG 2015-17 | ecosystem: Environmental > Aquatic > Deep subsurface > Groundwater | place... | reverse complement strand
TATGGAGGGTAAGCTTTATCGTTTTGTCACCCCCATCATGTACCTCACTATTCTGTCGGGATTAATACTTACGTATTGGCAATGGGATTATTTACAAGACGAGCTTTGGTATGCTTTGAAAGTTGCCGTGGTCGTGTTTTTGGTGAGCTATCACTTTTACTGTGGCCATCTCATTAAAGTGTTTGCCGCCGGTGATAATGCCCGCAATCACGTGTTTTACCGCTTTTTCAATGAGGCGCCTGTCTTGGGTTTGATTGCGATTTTAATTTTCGTATTGGTTCGCCCGTTTTCATAAATTCTATCAAGTGAATCAGTCGCATATTGGTGCGACTTGGAGAAAACACCCTTTTAGGGCAAACTGCGCCACCTTCAAAACTCTTACCCTTTTTTGATGACCATAAAGTGGCGCCAAGCGCGGCCTTGCCACACGCGGAGAAATCAACATGTTTACCCTTTATACCAAACATATGTGGAGCGCCAAAGATGATGTGCTCTCTGGCCTAACGGTTGCCTTGGCGCTGGTGCCAGAAGCCGTGGCCTTTGCTTTTGTCGCAGGTGTTCATCCTTTGGTGGGTTTGTATGCCGCATTTATGGTGGGTTTGATTACATCATTGATTGGTGGGCGTCCTGGTATGATTTCTGGTGCAACTGGTGCGCTGGCAGTGGTGATGGTGGCTCTTGTGGCGCAGCATGGTGTGGAGTATTTGTTTGCCACCGTGGTGTTGATGGGCATTTTACAAGTAATCTTCGGACTTCTGAAATTTGGTAAGTTTATTCGCATGGTGCCATACCCTGTGATGATTGGCTTTGTAAACGGTTTGGCGATTGTGATTTTCTTGGCACAACTACCACAATTTAAAGTGGCTGGTGAAGACGGTGTGCTGCAATGGATGCAGGGCGTAGACCTTTACATGATGCTTGGTCTTATTGCTGTAACCATGGCTATTATGCATTTTTTACCAAAATTCACGCGCGCAGTACCAGCAGGTTTGGCGGCGATTGTGGGTCTCTCGGCAGTGGTGATTTTGGGTGGGTTGGATACCAAAACAGTGGGCGATATTGCTTCGATTAAAGGCGATTTTCCGCCTTTCCATTTGCCAGATGTCCCTGTGAATTTGGATACCTTATATATTATTTTTCCCTATGCTGTGGTGTTGGCTGCCATTGGTTTGATTGAATCTTTGCTCACCATGACAGTGATTGATGAGATGACCGAAACACGCGGTCAAGGTAATCGTGTATCCATTGGCCAAGGCACATCGAATATAGTGACTGGTTTCTTTGGCGGCATGGGTGGTTGCGCCATGATTGGCCAGTCGATGATTAATATCTCATCGGGCGGGTTGCGAAATCTCTCGGGCATTTCAGCAGCCTTGTTTTTGCTCTCTTTTATTCTCTTTGCCTCACCATTGATTGAAATGATTCCCGTGGCTGTGTTGGTGGGCATTATGTTTATGGTGGTGATTGGAACCTTTGAGTGGGGCACCTTTAACCTCATAAATAAAATCCCCAAAGAAGATGCCTTCGTAGCCATCTTGGTTACTGTAGTCACCGTATTTACCGACTTGGCGATTGCTGTGATTGTCGGTGTGATTGCCATGGCTTTGGTGTTTGCTTGGAAAAATGCCAAGCATATTTATGCCATCCCCAAAGATTTGCCCACGGGGGAGCGCGTGTATGAAATTCACGGCCCATTGTTTTTTGCCTCAACCCATCGTTTTAACGATTTGTTTGATCCGAAAAACGACCCTGATGAAGTCATCTTCGATTTTGCCTATTCGCGCGTTGCAGATTATTCAGCGATTGAAGCTATTGATAACCTTGCAGAGCGCTATACCAAAGAAGGTAAAAACTTACACCTGCGCCATTTAAGCCAAGAGTGTAAAGCATTGCTTGAGAAAGCAGGCAGCTTGGTGGAAGTGAATATCAAAGAAGACCCGCATTATCACATTGCGGATGATAAGCTGGCCTAAGGCTTAGTCCTTGTGTGTTGCCGAGGTCACTTGAAATGAGGTGACACGGTAAAAGCCTTTAAAGATATTGGTGTGTGTAAGTTGTTCCACAGCTTTACCTTGTGCTTTGGCTTGCTGTTGTAAAACATCAGGTAAATGCTCATGCCAGAAGCCATTTAAAAAAGGTTCTAACTTTGTAGTGACCCAACGGGTAGGGAAGAAGCGATAAAGCACATGATGCTTGGGTAGTTCTGCATACTCTGTAATCAATAAGGTGCCGTTGGGCGCCAATACGCGAATGGCTTCGGATAAAGTATGCGCTCTGGCTTCGGGCGGCATTTCATGCAGCAAAAAGAATAAAACCACCGTTGAAAACACATCCGATTGATAACCCAAATGTTCAGCATTCATGCGCGTATTTAATAATTCGTGCTCCGAATTTTTTTTGCTATTGGCGAGCGCAAGTTGCACTGGGGAAATATCGGTGATGTGTAAGGGCGTAGGCGAGATGGCATGGATAAGGTTGGGTGTAAGTTTGCCGTATACACAGGTAAGTTGTAACACACGGTGATGGTCAGTTTTGGCCAATTCGGCCATGGTTTGCTGCATGAGTTTATTGTATTGACCAAACAAAATGGCGTTGATGATGGGTTGATGGTCAAAAAACCAAGCGGAGCGTTTCCAAAGGTATGCCCACCAATAATAACGCGCCAAATAATCGGGCGTGCTTTTTAGGAAGTGTTTGTAAATTTTAAACACGGTTTGTGTTGGCCTGTTTGAGTGCAGGAATGAACATGGCGTCGCCATAGGAATAAAACCGATATTGGTGAGCGATGGCATGCTGATAAGCAGCAAGCATTTCTTCTTTGCCGGCTGCGGCGCTGGCGAGCATCAACAATGTTGATTTGGGCAGATGGTAGTTTGTAAATAAAGCATCAATGATGTTAAAGGTGTAACCGGGTGTAATGAAAATATCGGTGCGCCCAGTGCCTGCGATAAGTTTTCCGCTTTGGCCAGCAGCTTCTAGCGTGCGCAAACTGGTGGTGCCTACGGCTACAATGCGCTGACCATTGGCTTTGGCTGCGTTGATCGAGTCGGCTGCTTCTTGTGAAATGATATAGGCTTCTTCATGCATGATATGCGTGGCGACATCTTCAACCTGAACTGGCTGAAAAGTGCCTGGGCCAACGTGCAGGGTGACATGGACAAAGGTGGCGCCAGTGTCTGTCATGGCTTGCATCAATTCGGGTGTGAAGTGCAGACCAGCGGTGGGCGCAGCTACAGCGCCTTTGTGTGCAGCGAATACGGTTTGGTAGCGTTGTTTGTCAGCTTCAGAGTCAGGGCGATTAATGTATGGCGGCAAAGGCATATGCCCGCATGCTTCAATAGCTTGGCCGGCATCTTGTAGCGGATGTGTGGAGTGCAAACGCACTTCAATGTTTTTGCCTTCTCTGGCCAACACTTCTGCTGTGAAGGTTTCGGAGAATTGCACGATAGTGCCGACTTGAATGGGTTTGTTGGCTTTGCCCCAAGCTGCCCAGACATGGTCTTCGCCCAGCGGCTCCAGCAGCAATACTTCTACCTTGCCTCCGCTTTGTTTTTGCCCAATCAAACGAGCAGGAATTACCTTGGTATCATTGACCACCCAGATATCACCGGGTTGCACCAACGATGGTAAATCGGTAACCAAACGATCGGATAAGCTGTTTCGCGCCACGCATAAAAGCTTAGCGCCATCGCGGTGAGGCAATGGCGCTTTGGCAATCAGCGACTCTGGAAGTTCAAAGTCGAAATCAGAAACGAGCATGAATACAGCAGTTTGTCTGTTTAGGCGATGGTGACCACACCAGTGGGGGTGCCCATTAAAATTACATCAGCGCCTTGGAATGAAAACACGCCGTTGGTCACTACACCTGGCACATGGTTCAATGCTTCTTCGAGACCACGAGCGTCGGTGATTTTAAGGCCAACTACATCAATAATGATATTGCCGTTATCGGTGGTGAAACCTTCACGCACTTGTGGTGTGCCACCATGTGATTTGGCAATGCCCATCACCAGCTCACGCGCCATAGGGATTACTTCAATTGGCAATGGGAAAGCGCCTAGTACGTCCACTTGTTTGCTTTCGTCCACAATGCAGACGAATTTTGCAGAACCAGCAGCCACGATTTTCTCGCGCGTTAAAGCGCCGCCGCCGCCTTTGATGAGGTTTTTGCCGCCATCAAACTCATCAGCGCCATCAATATATACAGAGAGTTGCCCCACTTGAGCGAGTGCATCATTGAATTCAAATACAGGGATACCATGGCTTCTCAGGCGCTCAGCTGTGGCTTCAGAGCTGGCAACTGTACCTTTGATTTTGTCTTTGATGGTAGCCAGCGCATCAATAAATTTATTGGCAGTAGAGCCAGTGCCCACGCCCACGATGGAGCCTTCAACCACATATTCCAGCGCTGCTGCTGCTACTTTTTCTTTCATTTCATCTTGTGTCATCAACCCTCTCCCTGTGTGCTTGTTCTACTTATAAATAATATGGAGGCGCAGCTTACTTGAAAATTATGGAATCACCAATTTGTGATGTCGTTTGAGTAAGATCTCCTTTTTTGTAGTTGATAAATTTTCACTTCATTTATTGGTGATGAAGAATATAGGCAATTTAGTTGGCCTTTTGCTCTGGCGTTTTTGTATTTTGTGTGCATCTATAGCCCATATGGGGTATGTACATTTTTGGTGGGTGAATAAACTCCGCTTTTTAAAAGGAGTTTATTATGAAAATATTCACTACCACTGTTGTATTTGCGTGTTTAGGAGTCTTGTCTGCTTGTGGAGGTGGCGGAGGCTCTAGTGCTACTGGCGCTGCAGGCTCTCTCCGCTCAATGGATCTTGTGATTAGTACATCCGGAGCTTCTACTTTGGTGACTATGTGCGGGGCTACGTTCAATCCCGCTGTTGGTCCTGCGCCAGTTTGTGGTGGGGCAGAAGGGTCGATGTCCGAAATTTCAGGTATACAAACCTATTCTTGGGGGAATGGTGACCCTTTAGTTAAATCAGGCGCGCGTTCGAATCTTTTGGCAAGTGGGACTTACAACATAACCTTCCAGTTGGTGGGCGTAGGTTCTGCGACAACCAATCCGCCTTTAGTTGCATTGGAAAATGTAACAATGAATGGTGATGGCACCATAGGTACTAGCTCTACTTCCCCAACAAATCCTGGGATATATTTGAATGCAATCGGGGCAACTGGAACTAAGACAATAGTTTTACAGTGAGCTTTAAATCGCTATTTAGAACTAGGGGGCTTTGGGGGATAAGTGTCTTTCCTTTTTGACCCGCAAATTTTCTGCATTTGGGTTCTATGCAGGGCTAATTTAAGGTGATGGTGATATCGTTTTTTTTGGAGGGGTTATGAGTAAGCATGAAGTTTTAACATTGATATGTATGTTAATTCTGTCTTCATGTAGTAGTGGGGGGAGTAATACTGCGACAGATACTCAGGTAAGTGACATCGGAGTTGGCGGTCTGGCAAGTAAGGGGCCGATTTCGAATGCTTCAGTCAATATCTACAATGTCACCGGGGTAGGGGCTCAAGGTGCGTTAATTGCCGGTCCGTTTATAACTGATACATACGGAAATTGGATGGGGGCAATACCCGCAAATTCTCCTGAGCCTTATATGGTAGTGGTGAGCGGCGGCTCTTACATTGATGAAGCTACGCTAGCTGCAGTGCAGAATGGGAGTTTAGCAACGATTGTTAACTCAAAGGCACAGGTATCTATACCGGTTACGCCTATTACCGACGCGCTTGTAAAGGCAGTTGCATCCGATATTTACGCAAATCCTACCCATACGGTTGCAAGTGCAGTAACTGCAGCTTCTGCTGCATTTTCAAGCGCATTTGGTTTCGATCCCACCACTGTTATGCCCGCCGATCCACTTAGTCCAACTATTAATGCCACTCCCAATGCTAAAGCCTATGCAGCAGTTCTTGGAGGTATCAGTTCACTCTTGCAGGATCCTTCACTCACAGCGTTTAACGGTGTGGCTGCTGCAGATTTGGTAAATGCATTATCTGCCGACATAAGTGACTTGCAGTTGGATGGTTATGCATTCGGAGCATCGGTTTCAGTGGCAAACATCAATGCCGCGCTTCCGACGTTAAGTCCAGGCACTTTGAATGCATTGAGTACCGCAACAACTGCATTTGCCAGTGTAAATCCATCATTAGGAGTGACGACAACTCCGGCTGTGACGAAAGCTCCTGTAGGAGGAGGGACGGTGTATCTCGACCGCTATTCTGTTGATTTTGGTGGTCAAGTTTCTTGTTACCGGGGGATAAGTAAAAATTCCCTTGGTGAACCAGTAATGGGAACTGCTGGAACTGCGGGGTACGTTTTTAGGACTTACTTTACTTGCAATGGTACAAATGTTGCCCAGTTAGCAAGCATGACGCTCACTGTGGATGGGGCGGATCAAACAGCAATGGTTGGTAAATTTTCTTCTCAATCTTTCCGTGACGAGTACTGGGTTGATGGGCCAATAGTAAGTAAACTCAACGTATTTGTGCCTGCTGGAGGAGCTGCACCTGCAAATGCAGTTTATTTTAGTCCGGGTCCTGCTTGGGGCGTTGTGCACACATACCAGATAACACTTCATGCTCCAGGTGGTTCATATATTGTCGATAGTGGTGAGTATGGTGTTACGTTGGATGGTAAAAATTGTTATTGGTCTAGAGGCGGCACTAAACTTAAACCTTCCGAAGTTGCAGCAATTGCGGCAGGCGGATCAATTGGGGTGGCAGGCAACTCTCTATCCCTTCTTGCGGTCACTTCAGATGTGACGGTTACAATGTGCGGGGCTACATTTGACCCATCTATTGGTCCATATCCGGTTTGCTTCGGCATAGTGCCTAAACCAACTTTAGCAGGTTCCTCTCAAATGGAGTGGGTTGGAATTCCCGCTGGAAGCGTTCTTAATGTGAGTGAAACAGTGGCTCGATTTAGTATGTTTCCTCCAGCTCCTATCGAAGCGTTCCATGATGTACTACTTGCTGCTAAGGGCCAGACAGTTTCAGCAGTAGTCAACTCGACGATTCAAGATAGTAGCGTAGTTAGTTTCGGGGGAACAGGGGTGCTACCGTTTATCTATAATCCGCTAGTAGCACCTATGCCGGGTCTTGTTCTAGTATCTTGGGCCGGCACAAGCAATGTGCTTGGTGCAACAAGCACAGCAACTATTAGCTGGTAGTAGACTTTTTTAGAGGTTCTCGCATCGGGAAGATAGTGCGTAATTTGAATTAAGAGTTAAAAGAGTCAGGTATAGTAGTTTTTCATTTGTTAATGCTTGCGTAATGAATAGATAGGCATTGTGACGGCGTGTTTCTTTGTAGTAAGTGGAAAGGTCGTCTATGAAGTTTTTTGAAATACTGGTGGTCACAGCAGAAACAGAAATCTTTTGCGGCATGGTTACAAAGGTTGTTGTTGGCACGCAAGGTGGGGAATTGGGTATTTATGCCGGCCATGCGCCGCTGCTGGCTATATTGCGCCCTGGTTCATTACGGGTTGAACGGCGTAAGGATAGGCGGGGTAGCGCTGAGCGTTGTCTTGAAGTCGTGGTTCATGGTGGTTTTATCGAGGTGCAACCCAATCGTGTTATTGTATTGGCGGATGCTATAGAGCGAGCTGCCGACCTTGACGTCGCTAAGACGGCACAGGCAGTTAAGCTGGCGAAATCAATGCTTTCAAGCTCTAAAGATTCGCAAGTTGATTTGGCAATGGCTACGCTTGAGTTGGAACTCGCCAGATATCATGTGGCTTGCCGAGGCAAGGGTATTATGCCGAGTCTAAAGTTTTAAAGCTGATCGTACTTATTTTCAGGAGAAAATATGACTCAAGTTGGCTCTACGCCGATTGCTATTCGTAATATGTTGAAAACTGGGATTGTGGAAATCGATTGGGACGATGGGCATAAGAATGAATTCACCCATGATTTTCTGCGCGTGCATTGCCCTTGTGCCGATTGCGTGGGGCATACACCAGCGCAGGCCAAGGTGATTGTGGGCAAGGAAAATGTGCGCGCCACTTTGATTGAGCAGGTGGGCAATTATGCGATTCGCATTGCTTTTGATGATGGGCATGATACCGGCATTTATACTTTCGACCGCCTGTATGCAGGTATGCTCTAAATATAGTTTTTATGATTTAAGGTGGGATTCGATAGGTGTTGGAGGGTGAATTGTCGCGACTTGATGTCTGGTGTTCATCAAGGTGTTTGACATTGCTAAACTGTTTCCTACAATGCGCGACCCGTTCGGCAGTTAGGTTTGATTTTCTGCTGGACATGAATTGAAGTTTTTTTGGCCTTTAGGGCTGAAAGTGGAGAAACCGAACATGCGTACTTGGACTGTTCGCCCTGGCGACATTAACCCGAAGTGGTATATTGTAGATGCTCAAGATTTTATTCTTGGTCGCCTATCAACTGAAGTTGCTCGCGTTTTGCGCGGCAAACATAACCCTATGTATACGCCACATGCAGACTGCGGCGATCACGTTATTGTAATCAATGCTGACAAAGTAAAAGTTACTGGTAAAAAAGAAGCGCAAAAAATCTACTATCGTCACTCACGTTTCGCTGGTGGTTTGAAAAGCATCACGTTGGAAAAACAACGTGAACGTTTCCCTGAGCGTATCGTAGAATTGGCAATTAAAGGCATGATGCCAAAAGGCCCATTGGGTCGCAAAATGCTTCTTAAATTGAAAGTATATGCTGGTAGTGAGCACCCACATGCGGCGCAAACTCCTGAAACATTGAAAATAAACTAAGAATAAAGAATAGGTAAAGAAGATGGCTGAAGATCTATATCGCGGAACAGGACGACGTAAGCGCAGTATCGCTCGCGTCATGTTGAAATCAGGAAGCGGACAAATTAGCGTGAATGGTCGCGATGCAGAGAATTATTTCCCCATCGAAATTATTCGTCAGCAAGCTCTATTGCCATTGTCAGTTGTTGGTTTGGCTGATCGCTTGGACATTCGTGTGACTGTGCACGGTGGTGGCGTATCTGGACAAGCTGGTGCGATTCGTCATGGTATCTCTCGCGCATTGCTTGAGTATGATGGTGGCCTTCGCCCACAATTGAAAGAAAAAGGATTCTTGACGCGTGATGCACGTGTTGTTGAACGTAAGAAGTACGGCTTGAAAAAAGCTCGTCGTGCGCCACAGTTCTCAAAACGTTAATAGCGCTTTGTACTATTTGGGGGGAGGGCTTAGGCTCTCCCTTTTTAGTTTCAGGACGTAAGTAAAATTGCAGCATAGGGGTGATAGATGGCTATCTCCGTCGCAATATTAGGGGCAACAGGTTATACAGGAGCCGAACTGATTCGGTTGTTGGATGCTCACCCCGAATTCGAAATTGAACATTTGGCTGCCCATAGCCAAGCAGGTAAACGCGTATCTGATGTCTTACCAGGTATTGCTAGCATCAGCGCCGATAAAACACTGGCCACTTCCGATGCAGCCATTCCCGATTCTGTACAGCTTGTCTTTACAGCGCTTCCTCATGCCGCAGCCGCGCAGAGCGTGAAAGCAGCTTTGGATGCTGGTAAACGTGTTGTCGATTTAAGCGCCGATTTTCGTCATGCCAATCTACAAAACTACGAACAAGCTTATGGCTTGAAGCATCCTTTCCCCGCAGAACAAGAGCAAGCAGTCTACGGCCTTACTGAACATGCGCGTTCACAAGTGGCGGCTACGAATTTGGTGGCCAACCCTGGGTGTTATCCAACTTCAGTATTGCTGCCCTTGATTCCTTTGCTGCAAAGTACGCTCGTGCAAGCCAAATCCATTGTGATTGACTCCAAATCAGGCACATCTGGGGCTGGTCGCTCGCCCAAGACTGAGCTGCTTTATTGTGAAATTAATGAAAGTCTGGCTGCTTATGGTTTGCCCAAACACAGGCATGCTTGGGAAATGGAAGAATGGGCAACATCTTATGGGGCAATAGATGTTTCAGTGCGCTTTGTGCCACACATCATTCCTATGACCAGAGGTATGCTCAGCACCATTCATTTATCGGGTGAAAAAACCAGCTTATGGCATGAGATTTTAAGCAAAGCTTATGCTAATGAGCCTTTTGTGAATGTTTTGCCCGTAGGCAAAGTACCGAATACCGGCGCTGTGAAAGGTAGTAATCGTTGTGATATTGGCATCATGCCTTTAAATGATACCGAAGCTGTGGTGGTAAGTTGTATCGATAACCTTCTCAAAGGTGCCTCGGGTCAAGCTATTCAGAATGCTAATGTGATGTTCGGTTTTGCTGAGACGACGGGCTTGTCCGTCAACGCCAGCTGGCCTTAGGTCTGTCGATGTCATTTTGGTTAAGGAAACGACAAGTCTTGATGATGGATGCCCGTAGCGGGCGCCCTGCAAAAAACTTTTATGTACGTTTCATAACCATTGCCATATTCCTGCTAACGTTAATTTTGGTGCCACTTGGTCTTGGGGCGTGGTATGCCCCATTTCATCATGTGCAGGAAATTATCCCACAAAATTTACAATTAAAGCGTGAAAATGAAGATTTGTTGCGTAAGCTTGGTGATGTTTCGACCTTGAATAATGTCAAAGACGAACAGCTGGAAAGTATGCGTGATCAACTTGCAGCCCAAGAACTAAAAATATCCGATTTAACTGCACAATTACGTACATTTAAAAGTATTTTGGATGAACGCAAAGGCACGGGTATTCAGGTATTAAATACCTTGGCTGTTTGGACTCCAGACAGGAAAATTGATTGGCGCTCGTTGTTCGTGAAAGGTGGTAGTTTTCCTCGTTATTTACAAGGGAGCTATCAAATCAGTGCGTTGGGAGAGGCTGGTGAAAGGGCGGACTTGAGTGAAATCAAAATGCCATATAAGTTTGAGTCACATGTATTCTTGCAGCGTAAGTTTGATTGGGTCGAAGCATGGCAACCAGTTGAACTGGAGATGGTCGTGTTTGATTACCGAGGAAAAGAAGTACTACGAAAGACAGTGAAAGTACAAGGGAATAGTTAATGCTAAGGCGTAGTGAACAAAAGGTGAGCATCATGAAAGAACCACAACATATTGATACCCTGATTGGTGTGCATTCCGTATTTATTGGTAACTTAACCTTTGAAGGCGCTGTGCGCATTGATGGCCGCTTTGAAGGTGATATCAAATCGACCAAAGATGGCACTTTGATCGTGAGCGAGGGCGCATTTATCAAAGGTGAAGTGAGCGTGCTTAACCTTGTGTTGCATGGTGACATCAATGGTGATGTATGTGCCACAAATAATTTAAAAGTAGGGCCACGCGGTGTGCTCAATGGCGATGTGGAATACAATATGATTTCTTTGGCTGAAGGCTCTTCGGTGAATGGCCGCTGCACGCGTATCACTGAAGCTGGTGGCGCCAAGCCCAAAAAAGAAACTATTCCAGTGATTGAAGTCAAATAATCATGGCCTTGATTGATACCAAACCTACGCTGCATGCTAGTGCTTGGCTGGCTGATTCTGCCGATGTTTTGGGCAGCGTGGTGGTGGGTGCAGATTCATCACTCTGGTATCAATCGGTAGCACGCGGTGATATCGAACCCATTGTCATCGGCAATCGCACCAATATTCAAGATCATTCTACGCTGCACACCAGCAAAGGTGCACCTTGCACGGTGGGTAATGATGTCACTGTTGGACATCGTGTGATTTTACACGGTTGTACCATTGGTGATGGATGTTTGGTGGGTATGGGGTCCATCGTCATGGATCATGCCGTTTTAGAAGCTGGGTGTTTCCTTGCCGCAGGCTCCTTAGTTCCTGAAGGTAAAACCTTACGTGGTGGTTTTTTGTATGCAGGAAGCCCTGCCAAAGAGCGCCGCGAACTCACGCCTGAAGAAAAAGCATTTCTCATCAAATCAGCAGACAATTACGTGAACCTCGCTAAATCGCATCAAGCCGCACTCTCCAATGACTAAAGCCAAAGCGGTATTGGATATTGGTTCCAATACCATTCGCTTACTGATTGCAGATGTTTCAACCGCACCACATAAGCGCATCCATTATCAACACCATATTGCTCGCTTGGGCGAAGGCCTGCAAAAAACTGGTCGCCTATCTGATGCTGGCAAAGCGCGCGCCATGTTGGTGTTTCAAGAAGTTGTAAAGGTTTGTCATAGTTTTGGCATTGCAGCTGAGGATATTCGCGCCGTAGCCACCGCTGCGATGCGTGATGCCGCTAATGGTGCTACTTTTGTAGCAGAAGTCGCTGAGAAAACGGGTTTAAACATTCAAATTATTGGTGGAGAGATGGAAGCGAATTTGGCGCTAACAGGCGCTCAATCAGGATTGCCTCTCAATGTGTCTGAGCAGATGTTGCTCTTTGATATCGGTGGCGGTAGTACCGAATTTAGCCGCATTATTGATGGCCAGTTGGTGGATAATATTAGCGTCAAACTCGGCGTGGTTCGATTGACTGAAGGCATCATATTGACTGAACCACCTTCGACGCAAAACTATGAAGATTTATGTAACGCAGCCAATGTTTTGCTTGATGAAGTGGAGGACTTTTGGGGGGATAGCTTTACCTTACCCCAATATCTGGTCGGCACAGCTGGTACAGTCACCACACTGGCCGCCATCGCTCAACATATGAAAGTTTATGATCCCGAATTGATCAATAATTACGAGATGACACGCTCTAAATTTAATGAAGTTAAAGCTAATTTGTTGAGCAAAACCAACGCAGAACGCTTGCAGATCTGCGATTTGGAAGCGGGGCGTGAAGATGTGATTATTGCAGGTGTTGCCATTGTGGAGATGATGTTTCAACGCTGGTCTTTCCCTGCATTGGTCAGTGTTGATTCGGGTCTGCTTGAAGGCTTGCTGCACTAACCCTCACCATTGCATGGCCTTATTTTTTGTGTAACTGTGCAGCCTCGAAGTTAGAACACATCCAACTGGAAGCGTTGAAGTCAGTTTGGAAACAACAGGAGTCCACTTGTGAGTAATGCAGTAACGAAAGTATTTGAACTAATCCAAGAAAATGATTGTGAATTTGTTGATGTTCGTTTCACCGACACCAAAGGCAAATGGCAGCATGTTACCTTCCCAATACATCAACTTAGCGAAGATAGCTTTGAAGATGGTTTTGCCTTTGATGGCTCATCGATTGCAGGTTGGTGTGATATCAATAACTCCGATATGGCGCTGATTCCAGATCCTGAAAGTGCGCGTATCGACCCATTTTTTGAAGCATCAACGCTTGTTTTGGTAGCTCAGGTTATTGATCCAATTTCTGGTCAGGATTACAACCGTTGCCCGCGCCAAGTTGCCCAGCGTGCTTTGAAATATATTAAAACTGCAGGCATTGCTGACACAGTTTATTTTGGTCCAGAGCTTGAGTTTTTCGTGTTTGATAGCATGCGTTACAGCAATGAAATGGGTTCATGCAGTTATGAGATAGGTTCTGAAGAAGCCTCTTGGAACTCAAATGGTCATTATGATGGCTTTAACACTGGTCACCGTCCACGCGTTAAAGGTGGCTATTTCCCTGTGCCGCCAACAGATTCGTTGCACGAAATGCGTAATGATATGTCGCTAGTAATGACGGACTTGGGCATTGATATGGAATGTCATCACCATGAAGTGGCCACTGCCGGTCAATGCGAATTGGCGATGCGCTTTGGCGAAATCATTGATATTGCCGACCGCGCACAATGGTATAAATACGTGGTACACAATGTGGCTCACGCCCATGGCAAAACGGCAACATTTATGCCCAAACCGATTTACAACGACAATGGTTCGGCGATGCATGTTCACCAATCGATTTGGAAAGATGGAAAAAATCTTTTCGCAGGTGATAAATATGCCAACCTTTCACAAGAAGCCCTGTG
>Ga0100393_10003923_pt1 | contig 13870 bp, 14 predicted proteins | sample CryGeymeta201517_FD_81546 | JGI IMG/M metagenome (GOLD analysis project Ga0100393, IMG submission 81546) | Groundwater microbial communities from Crystal Geyser aquifers in Utah, USA - Crystal Geyser metaG 2015-17 | ecosystem: Environmental > Aquatic > Deep subsurface > Groundwater | place... | reverse complement strand
GACTCTACAACACGGCCTTCCTTCATTACATAGATCATGTCATAATTTTGAATTGTACTTAGTCGGTGAGCAACTGCCACAACAGTCTTAGTCTCAGCAATTGACTCAAGCGCCTTTTGAACAACTTTTTCTGATTCATTATCAAGAGCGGATGTTGCCTCATCAAAGAGTAAGACATCCGTATTTTGTAAGAAGGCGCGAGCGATAGTAATTCTCTGTTGCTGACCACCAGAAAGTCTTGAACCTCGATCACCTACTCGAGTTAATTCCTTATCTTCAAGCGTGCTTACAAACTCAGAAGCATAGGAAACATCAAGCGCACTTTTTACAAGTCCCTTATCAAAGTCCTTACCAAGAGTTAAGTTTTCACTAATCGTATCGTGAAACAAAAAGATATCCTGACTGACAAGACCAAAAATATCTCTTAGAGATCTTAGCTTCATATCAGTAATATCATTTCCATCAATGAAGATTTTATTTTTCTCAATGGGATAAAGTCCAAGCAGTAGATTAATAAGCGTTGATTTACCAGAGCCAGAGAGCCCAACAAGCGCCACTTTCTTTCCCTTTGGAATAGAAAGCGTTAAATTATTAATGACTTTATTATTTCCATAAGAAAAAGAAAGATTCTTCACTTCAATTGAGTTATTAAATTCTACTTTAGCGATTTTTCCATCATCTCTTTCTTCTGGTAACTCAAGTAATTTAAAAATTCTTTCTGCAGCCGCTCGGGCCTGTGAAAGTCTAACATTGGCCTGAGAAAATTTTCTAATTGGATCCATAAACAAAGCAAGAGCAGCAATAAATCCAATAAATGTCCCTTTTGTAAGACCAGCATTTACAACCCTATAATATGCAAAAATGATAACTGCTGAGAAAGCAACACTACTTACAACTTCTACAAGAGGATGCGCAAATTCTTCGACAAAAGTCGTTCTCATCTGAGAATCAAAATATTTATCCTGAGCTTTTCGAAATCGTCCAATAACATAATCTTGAAGATTGAACGCTTTAGTCAATTTCTGCCCGCCAATACCTTCTGCAATATTATGAGTTAAATCTGCATACTCTCTTTGAACATCACCTTGATTATTCTTAACTCTCTTTCCGCTCACACTAAAAATGATGACAAGAAATGGCGCAATTAAGAAAATAACAAGTGTTAACTGCCAATCATAGTAAAAGGCCATCCCAAGGTATGCTATCGCTTTTAAAGGCTCACGAAGTAAATCAATAATCGCCTTGAAGCCATTTGAAAACACATGAGTATCATTGACGATCGTTGAAATCATTTCACCTTGCTTATTCTCGGTAAAAAAAGCAGTTGGTAGTCTTTGGAGTTTCTTGAAAAGGTCTTCTCTAATTGAGCATGTTGCCCTATCAACAACGTATCGAATCCAATAGAAGTGAAAAAAGCGGCACGGAAAATTAATTATCCCCAATGCCAGTAAACTTCCCGCCAAGAAATAAATATCTCTTGTTGAAGAATTTGGGTCAATTCCATTATCAAAAATTGGCTGCACGAGACGAACCTGTAAGGCACCAATCCCAGCTAAAATAAGTGATAGAAATATTGATCCAAGTACTTTGTATTTGTGTGGAATAATATATGGGTATAAGTATGTTTTATAAAAATTTAGCATGTGCCAATACTACCTTAGTAGCGCATCAAACGTAAATAGCTATTCCCTCTAAAACACGAGTGCAGCGCTCTTAAAGTCTGTGAATTTGGCATTTTGCTGGTAGCAAATATACTCAAAAAGAATTCGACACATCTGCTTTGTAACGGCTTCAAGTTCAAGTACTTCTCCGTACTTGTGATGGGCAATTTTATTGATATTTCTTCTTAGGGCCTGTCCAAGACGACCATCACCTTTTCTCTGATCTTCATCAGATAAGAACTGAGCAAAAGCAAATCCACCGTTATTACTTATTAAGTAGATATCTTCATTTCCAGAAATGACCTCTCCTGATACACAGCATGTTTCCGTTCGAGGAAAGATTCCCATTTCAACCATTCCTTTAGTTAGGTAGGTCAATAATGTTTCGGCCTGATTAAATTTATTTTCGCGGCATGAACTTTCAAGAAAGTAGATTGCATTGCTTAGAAGACGGAAGAGTCCACCATGGTGTTCGTGATCAAGATCAAGATCTTCTTTGGAGCCGGCCTGCGGTGAAAACTTGTCGATAAACTCACAAAAGAAGCAAAGTATATAGAATGCGACTGGGTCTGAAGACAATTTGGTATGGCACCACTTCTCACTATATTCTTTAGCACTTAGCATTTCGAAATGATTCTTAACTTTTGTCGTCGTAATTTTAAACATGTATCCAAGCTGAACAATCGAACCTTTTTGATTCTTTCCACCACCTTGTCCACCATAGAACATTACCGAAACTTTAAGTCCATTTCTTAAAAGGAGATGACCCACAAGATGCTTATCCTGATAAGGAAATTTATTAATTAATATACCTTCGATATTTTCCATGATGCCTATACATTATGCTGATGCTCTCTTTTTGCAAAGGGTAAATACTTTAAAACTCTCTCCAAATCGACCACCTCGACCAAACATTTGAAAAATAGTGGCTTCCTCTGGACGATACAAAACAAATACACGCTTAATATCGACGATATTGACCCCATGACTTAAAGCACTTGTTGAAATAATTATTCTTGGATTTTTACGTAGCTCTCGTTGGGTGAAATCCCTTACTTCTCCTCCTACACAGCAATGACTGTCGATTCCCATTTGTCTAAGTCTCTCCTTCCAAATTGAGACACATTTACGAGTCGAAACAAAAATGATCATTCTCCCTTTAAAGTAGAAGAGAAGATGGGCCCAAAGAATTATTTTTAAAATTATATCTTTAAGAGATATCAACATCGCTGGTGGATTATTAAACTCAAAATTTCCGACATCAATAAAGGTGACACTAGGGTTATTAACCCCTAAATCTTCAATAATTTTATCTTTCAAATTATCCGTAATACTTGCACTCATTCCAAGAATTCGTCGCTGTTCACACACTAAATCTCGATAAAACTCGAAGAGCTTCTCTCGAAAACTTTCTCCCCAGTCATAGAACAGATGAAATTCATCGAGAACAAAGAGAAAATTATGGGACATGATTCTTTGTTTAATTTTCTCTGAAAGTGACTCAGGTGTTACTAGAAAAATATTATCTTTTTTCGATTTCAAAAATAAATCAATGCACTTATCCTTTGTCATTTCTTCTCTAAAGTACGCTACACCATCTCTCTCTTTTAGCTGCTCAATTATAGAGCGTAACGGAGAAACAAATACTATCTTCTCCCCTTGTTTTGCAAGATCCCACACACTACGTGTCTTCCCCCAACCCATCGGCGCAAGAAAGAATGTGACTGACTCAGCTCTTCTTGTTATATTGAATAGGGCCTGATTAAAATCCATGCTCATATTTTATACTTTGCAAAAAACAGCGTTTAACCATCTCTTGTAAGTAACTGGAAGTAAAAGATGAATTCTGTAGTAATCGAAAAAAAAGATATTGATTCGGACAAGAAAGTTATTCTTTCAAAAGAGAAATCCAAACACTTACTAGAAACAGTAAAAATTAAAAGTGGAGACTCATTAAAAATCACTATTTTAAACGAAGGTATTGGTATAGCAGTAGTATCCTCGATTACAAACGAAAGTGTTCAACTTAAGATCGAATCCTTGTCAAAGGGACTGAGTTTTCCAATAACTCTGATCATTGCCGCCTCACGTCCTCCAACAATGAAGAAAGTGATTGAGCACGGAACTTCATTGGGCGTGAATGAATTTATTATCATTGGAGCTGATTTAACAGAAAAGAGCTATCTTCAGTCAAAGATATACTCAAGTGGTGAATTTAACAATTTAACAGAGTTAGGAATTAGCCAAAGTGTCTGCTTCTTTAACTCTCCAAAGATTCAAGTTTTTAAAAATATTTTTGATCTGCCTAAAGAGATATTTGAAAACAAGTCATATATTCTTTCTCCATATGCTAAGAAATCGATAATTGATCAAGAGCTAACACTAGAAAGTCCAATGAATCTGGCAATTGGTCCGGAAAGAGGTTGGAGCAAACGAGAAGTTGATTACTTCAAAGAAAAGAACTTTCTCGATGTCTCAATAAGTCCATCGATACTTCGAGTAGAAATTGCAACGATTGCGATGCTTGGATTACTTAATACAAAGATGAAATTTTAAGCGAGATACTTTTCTATTTTTTGCATAATATCTTTAAACTTAAATGGCTTTTTTAGAAACTCAACATTCGCAAGCTCTGGAAGAGATTCGATACCTTCGGTTGAGTAAGCAGTTATCATAATAACAGGTGTTTTCTTATTTAAATTATCTCTCGTTTTCAAGGAGATAATGAAGGCCGAACCATTCATTATTGGCATCTGATGGTCAGTTAAAATGACATCGTAATTATTCTTTTGGCACAGTAAAAAAGCATCGAGACCATTGGTTGCAGTATCAACGTGACACATGAATTTAGATTCAATTTCATCCTCTAATAATTTTAGGATTTCAACCTCATCATCAACTAATAGGACATTCATCGTTTCGCTCCTAGACAAACCTCTAATATCATTATAAATATCTTATCGGACAGAAAGCCCTAAATATGATAAAATATGTCCATAAAAATGATTTAAAGGAAGTTGTCATATGTTAAGAAAAATTGAAACTTTATTTGATGAACAAGTAAGACCAGCACTCGCAGCTCATGGTGGTAACGTTGAAATTATCGACTTTGATAATGGTAAACTCTTTGTAAAATTACAAGGTGGATGTCAAGGTTGCTCAAGCTCGTCAGCAACTCTTACTGAAGGTATTCAAAGACTAGTAAAGCAGAATTTCCCAGAAATAGAAGAGATCGTTGACCTTACAGACCATAAGTCAGGTGAAAATCCTTACATGTAGAAAGTATCACGCTGTGATTAAGCAGCGTGCTTTTCTTCCTCTAGCCTAACTTCTGGCTCAGATACAAAGTCCTCATGTGGTCTCATTTTAATAACTTTATTTGGATCAACAGTATTCTCTTTAAACAGATAAAGACTATTCATTAAATAGCTACTCGATATAACTAAAGACAATACAAAAGCTAAGAAGACAATTTCACCTGTCATAATCGAACCTCCAAGATTACAGAGTCTCTTCGGCTTATTATACCATTTCTTGAGTTTTTTTATCGGGTTCTTTAGAAAGACCTAACAATTCGTTGTCTAGTTTCAACTAGTTGAGAATGATCTAATTCATAAATAGCTATTTTTTCCTCAGATGGGCCGAGATCTTCGATAACTTCTCCCCATGGACTGACAATTAAGGAATGGCCAAAGGTTGAAACATTTGGATGATTCTGTCCCACTTGAGCAGAGGCCACCACAAAACATTGTCCTTCAATTGCACGAGCCCTAACAAGTGTATGCCAATGGGCCTTTCCTGTTGGGATAGTAAAAGCTGAAGCAAAAGTGATGATGTCACAATTTTCACGGTAATAGTTTAACAAGAAATTTGGAAAACGAAGGTCAAAGCATACCGCAAGCCCGATTTTAAAACCGAGAACATTGATAATGAGTGGTTGATGACCGGCCTCAAAAATTAAAGACTCATCGACTTTTTTTCTTTCACCATCTTTTAAGATATCACAGGCAAAGAGATTAACTTTATCGTAGGTTTCAAGAAGTCTTCCTTTCGGATCAAAATTTAAAACTCGATTATAAATCTTATCATCTTGAAGATAAGAAACTGAACCACCAATAAGGTAAGCATTGTATTTCACACTGAGATTTCTGATGTTTTCAAAATGCTCATTTTGAAATTCTACTAAGTATGGCGTTCTCTCCTTTCCGTTTGAAAGCGAATAGAAGCATTCTGGCAGAAAAATTGCGTCATATGAACTTTTATCAACACTATCAAGTAACTTAGTTATTTTATCTAAGTTAGCCTGATAGTCGAGTCCTGATGTGATTTGTAAAACAGCTATTTTCAGATTTTCTTTCCTATTGCATAATACTCAAAACCAAATTCTTGAACTTTCTGAGTTTTAAAAAGATTTCTTGCATCAAAGATTACCTGATGTTTCAGTCTCGATTTAATTTCATCAAAGTCAGGAAAGCTAAACTCTCTCCACTCTGTCATCGTTACAAGGGCATCTGCACCATTTAAACAGTCATACTTATTTGTAAACTCAGTAATTGAAGAACGGTATTTCTCCCCTACAACTTTTAGAAAATTTTCTCCGGCGACAGGATCAAAGAATGTTACTTTTGCTCCACGATCGATAAGAGAAGAAACTGTATATATCGCTGGAGATTCTCTAACATCATCAGTATTCGCTTTAAATGCAACTCCCCAAAGAGCAAAGGTTTTTCCTGTAAGGTCACCTTTGTAATGCTTAACCATTTTTTCAAACATATAAAGTTTTTGTTCGTCATTTACTTCTTCTGTCGCTTCTACAATTCTTAAGTTTGTCCCATATTCTTTTGCCGTATAAAGAAGGGCCTTAACATCTTTTGGAAAACAACTTCCCCCATATCCAGGACCTGGATATAAGAAATGACCACCAATTCTTTGATCACTCGAAATTCCTTTTCTTACTTCATTAACATCCGCACCTACAATGTCACAAAGTCTTGCGATATCGTTGATAAAAGAAATCTTCGTCGCAAGAAAACAATTTGCTGCATACTTTGTCATTTCGGCAGACAAATTAGACATCATATAAATTGGATTACCTTGCTTAACAAGCGGTTCATATAGTTCAGACATTGCATCAGCTGCGTATTGATCTTTATGTCCAATGACAACACGATCTGGTCTCATAAAATCTTCAATTGCAGATCCTTCTTTTAAAAATTCAGGATTATTTACAATATGAAATCTCTTCGTCGTTGTCTTTGCAACGAGCTCTCTAATTCTTTCACATGTACCAACTGGAACCGTTGATTTAATAACGATAATAGCATCGTCAGAAATTTCCTTCGCAACATCTTCGGCTGCCTTAAAAAGGTAAGATAAATCAGCACGACCATCATCACCACTCGGTGTTCCAACAGCTAAGAAAATTGACTTCGAATCTTTAATCGATTCAAGACCAGTAGAAAATTTTAATCTCTCAGACTTAATATTTCTTGTTAGGAGATCGTTTAAACCCGGCTCATAAATTGGAGACTCTCCATTCCAAAGTTTTTCAATCTTAGTTTTATCAATATCAATACAAGTCACAGTGTGACCAATTTCAGCGAAACATGTTCCACTAACGAGACCTACATAACCAGTCCCAATAACCGAAATTTTCATAATTATCCTTCTTGTAAACTTAAAGCTCTTCAATATTATCACTAAGTGTGATAAATTTTAACCTTAAAATTACCAGGAAATGAAGATGCTCACAGCGTTACTTAAAGTCATTTTTGCAGGCGCCATGATCTACTGGCTTGCATCAAGTGACAAACTCGATTTCAATCTATTAAATAAATCGATGGCCCAAGGTCCACAATTATTAATTGGAGTTCTCATTATAGCTCTTATCGTCGTCGTCACTTCCTACCGCTGGAAACTGCTGCTTGAGGCAAAGACAGATAAGAAACTAAGCCTGACAAAAATAATACCTATCCACTGGATTGGGCTTTTCTTCAGTACTTTTCTCCCGGGGGTCGTAACAGGGGATGTCGTTAAGTTACTCTATATTAAGGACATGGATAAGAATTTTAATAAAGCATTTCTGTTATCATCTGTGGTTATTGATCGAATCATTGGGCTTTGTGGTCTTTTACTTTTGACTGGTATTGTCTCTGCGCTTAACTATTCTGATCTTGTGGCCTACGGTCCACAAATCAAACACCTGATCAACTTTAATTTTCTTTTATTTGCAGGATCAATTGGGTTTATCATCTGTCTCTTTATTCCCAAATCAATTCAAGAAAAAACACTGTCACTAATCGATAGATTTCCAATCATCGGAAAGAAAGTATCACACCTTATTTCTCAAGTTTGGGTTTTTGGAGATCGCAAAAAAGAAATCTTCATCTGCCTACTTATTAGCTTTGGGGTTCATGTTGTATCAATTATTAATTTCTACCTCATTACAAAGCCTTTCTATCAAGTAGAAATCCCGCTAACACACTTATACAGCTTTATTCCTATTGGCTTTATTTCGACAGCAATTCCTATTGCCCCCGCGGGAGCAGGAGTTGGCCATCTAGTTTTTGACTCGCTCTTTAGTCTCTTTAATATTAAAGGTGGGGCATCACTCTTTAATTTATATTTTCTTTGTCAGGTAATAACGAACTTGATTGGTTTTCTTCCATATATTTTATCTAATAAAAAACATAGTATTAAAGAGGCCGAGGGCTTTGAAGAGGCTAAATAAAAATCTCTAAATTCCGATTTGGAGTTATGGACATTTTACTTAAACTAGACTTAAAAAAAGTTATCGATGATTTTTATAATATTTTCTTTAGTGAAGAAAATGAGCTCACTCGTATCTTTAGAAATACTGAATTAAAGCTTCAAAAACATGAACTCCAAAAATCTTTAGAATTACTCCTTTCCAATATATTGGGAAAGGATGAAGTATCAACTTATCTAAAGGACTTAGGCATTAGACATATTACTTATGAGGTCAAACCCTATCACTATGAGCAAGCGAAAACTGCCCTTATCATGGCGATTAAGAATAATATGAAGGAATCAGATTTTAAAAGGGAAGAAAATACGATCAATGAATTTGTAACTTTCATCTGCACCAATATGATGAATGGGGCGTCTTCAGTACAAAACTCGGAGTCAAGCAATGCCTAGATTTGAAGAGTTTGAAAAACTTGGTGGACGTGGAATGTTGATTAAAATCTCAAAAATATTCTATGACAAAATTTATCTCCATCCCTGGATAGGGTTATATTTCAAGGATATATCCCAAGATGTTATCGAGTCACAACAAGTTGACTTCATGACGGGGGCGCTGGGAGGAGATCAGATATATCTTGGAAAACTACCGATTCCTGCACATAAGCACATGTTTATAACAGAGGAATTATTTGAGCTAAGACAAACACTTCTCGAAGAGGCTTTAGAAGAGGCCGGAGCTTCAGAAGACCTAAAAAACAAATGGCTTAAAATTGATGACGCTTTTAAAAAGAAGATGATAAAGAGTGATATTTCAGAGTGCGAAAAAAGATTTCATACTGATGAAATTCTAGCCTTCAAAAAAATAGGCTAGAAGTTAAATTGAAAAATTTTCTTTGCTTCGATATGACCGTAGCGTCTCCACTTAGTCTTTAGCTTTTCGACAGTCATAAGAAACTGTAAATCCCTTTTTTTATCTTGCAGCTTTCTAACCTTCTTAGACTCTTTAACGAGTGTTGATTTAATCTCGACAGGAAGTACAGAAACATCATCAAGCATATTATAGACACCATTATATTCAAGATTTCTTGCAATAAAAATGTCATCTTTAATTAACTGAAAGTTAAAGTCATCTTTAGGGATTGTAATTTTCTTATCGTGAAGAATATCAAAGAGGACATGTTTCTTAGAGAAGCTTAATCCTCTGTATTCAAATAATGAGTGATTAATATTCTTTAGGCTATCTGTTGTTTTCTCATCAAGTTCTGTTGTCGCTAAATATTCTTCCAGAAAAGTTTTTCCAGATTCAATTAAACGCTGACTTACATACCAGTAATTAAATCCATTCATTCGGCTTTCAAAATCAACATCTTCATCAGATATTTTTCCAGCTAGTTCAAAGTACTCTTCTTTTGCAGCCATTATAGTTTCAAGATATTCTCTTGACGAATATTTCTCAACCACACTATTTAAAGTATTTACCGTTTCAATCATTTCTAACCTATTTTTCGTCTACACTTAAAACTGCAAGGAAAGCTTCCTGTGGAACTTCAACGGAACCAACCATCTTCATTCTCTTCTTCCCTTCTTTCTGTTTCTCTAAAAGTTTTCTCTTTCTCGAAGCGTCTCCACCATAACATTTAGCAAGAACGTTCTTTCTTAAGGCCTTAACAGTTTCTCTGGCAACAATCTTTGCACCTATAGCTGCTTGGATTGCGATATCAAATTGCTGTCTATCAATAATTTTACGAAGTCTTTCAACAAGGTCTCTTCCCTTGTAAAAAGAATTATCTCGATGGCAAATAATTGAAAGGGCATCAACTTTCTCTCCATTAAGAAGAATATCAACCTTAACAAGGTTAGATGCTTGGTAGCCTTTAAATTCGTAATCCATCGAAGCATAACCAGAGGTCATACTTTTCAATCGATCATAAAAATCAAAAACCATTTCACTTAGAGGAAGATCGTAAGTAATTTGCACTCTCTCTTCAGTGATGTAATTCATATCTGTTTGTAAACCACGCTTTTCTTCGCATAATTTAATAATTTTTCCCACATATTCATTTGGAACGTGAATAGAGAGAGAAACAACAGGTTCAGTTACTTCATCAATCTTTGTAGGATCCGGCATTTCAGAAGGGTTATCAACATTAACAATATCACCACTTAGAAGCTTAACTTTAAAAGCAACCGATGGAGCTGTCGAAATGAGATTAAGAAAGAACTCTCTCTCTAGTCTCTCCTGAATAATATTCATATGGAGAAGGCCTAAGAATCCACAACGAAAACCAAAACCTAAGGCCTGAGATGTTTCAGGTTCATATGTAAAAGATGAATCATTTAGAGCAAGCTTTTCAAGCGCATCTTTTAAGACTTCGTACTCAACAGAATCGACGGGGAAAATCCCACAAAAAACCATTGGCTTTACTTCTTGATAACCAGGAAGTGGCTTTGTTGTTGCCTTTTCTTTTGCAAGTACAACAGTATCTCCAACCTTGATATCACGAATATTTTTAATACCACAGATAACCATGGCAACTTCCCCTGCTCCAATCTCCTTGATCTCAGTAAAGAAAGGTGTATTGATAGCAAGTTTTAAAACTTCATACTCAAGATCTGACCTTTTAAGATAAATCTTATCACCTTTCTTAAGCGTTCCTTCAACGAGTCTTAACAAGAAGATTACACCCTGGTAAGGATCAAACCACGAATCAAAAATAAGCCCTTGAAGAGGGTTCTCTGGAGAACCATGTGGAGCTGGTATTTTTTTAACGATAGTTTCTAAAAGTTCAGCAATACCAATTCCTGACTTTGCAGAAACTTCATCAGCATCTATTGCTTCAATTCCAATAATATCTTCAATTTCTTGTTTTACTTTATCCGCATCAGCGTGTGGAAGATCAATTTTGTTTAAAACCGGAACGATTTCAACATTATTTTCCATCGCCATATAAACGTTTGCAAGAGTTTGTGCCTCAACACCTTGAGAAGCATCAACAACAAGAAGCGCTCCATCACAAGAAGCTAGAGAACGAGAAACTTCATAAGCAAAGTCAACGTGACCCGGAGTATCGATGATATTGAGGTAATATGTATTTCCATCTTTTGCATTATATTGCAGTCTTACAGTCTGGGCCTTAATTGTAATTCCACGCTCTTTTTCAAGGTCCATATTATCAAGAATACGGTCTTTCTTTTCACGATCAGTTACTGCTCCAGTCGCCTCAATTAACCTATCAGCTAACGTCGACTTACCATGGTCAATGTGTGCAATAATAGAAAAGTTACGGATAAACTTTCTTTCAATCATCTTTTTTGTCTCCAATTTAAACACAGAATCTTACCACAATTTTCATGTATCTACATGAAGTAATTGATTAACACTAAGCAAAATCAGGCAAATAAGTAGGGAGTTAAACGAAATTGTAAATAAAATAGCTTCCACCATGATCGAAATGGATGCACTCAGACTGTTTAAAGAGAAATGGCGATGAATAACTCTGTGTATCATCATGAAGAATGGCTTCACCTCGACATAGACGAAGTGAGTTATTATAGGCAGAGTAGGAAGCTTCTCTTGGGGCACCAAAGAAGTAATTCTCTCCTCTAACTTTAAGTCCATCTAACTTTTTAAAAAATTCTGCTTTCGAAAAAACTTTTCCCGTTTCAGTGAGCTTCATCACTTCCTCATAACTATCAGAGTTAATGAATTTCTTTGCTTTAAGTTCATCGACTAAAATTTTATCATAATCAATTTTTGAGGAATTATCTTTTGCTCTAAATGGCCCAATATTTGTCACCATCAGTGAATTGATTGGCAAGTGAAGTTCATTATATAAGTACTCAACAATTTTCAACCGTGCATAGAGAAGTGCTGACCCCAGACCCATACGCTGGTAGTCTTTTGAAATTACCACTCCACCAAGTTCGAGGATTTTCTTTCCATTAAAAGAGTGACTAGCATCAGCTATAATCACGGCTTCTTTTCTCAGTGCATATCGAGGCTTGAAAAAATAATCAACATGCCAACTTTTTATATAACTACGTCCAACAATTTCACCTTCGCTATTTTCCACGACAACGAAAATAAAGCCATTTGTAGTTTTTTCAAATACTAGTCCCTGAGTTGCTTTCTTGATAAAATTTTCATCTCCAAGATCAATTGCCATACCAGGATAAGTTATCTTTGAGATGCATTCCAGATCCTCAAAAGTTCCAAGTCTAATTTTAAAACTTTTGAAATTAAAAATTGGAAGGTCTACATCGTAGCTCCTTCCATTAAAGTTTAAATTAGTTTTCTGAGTCTTTGGTTCCAATTAAATTGCCTGAACTTCTTTTGACATAACCATCAGATAATAATCCAGAGATGACTCTTTACCACGAATAGGAATAACTGAAGCATATCCTTGATAGACATACTCGACTTCTTTTTCTTCTTCGTCTTTTATCTGTCCTTCACTATCAAGATCAGTTTTTATCGCAATCTTATCTTCAAGTTCAGATGTTTCATCTTTCTTGATGATTGAAATCTGAGAGTTCTCAATTTTTGAACGACGTCTGATCGCCAACTCGTAAGTTTCAATAATGCTTTCAGGAATTAGCGTGTCTTTCATCGTCTTTCCAATACAATCTTCCGATTGAATTTGTAGCAATGAATACACATGATTATTGAGATAAATCAACTCTCCTTTTGCATTGGCAAGAAGAACTGGTTTTTTAACCATATTCGCGAGGACATCAAATTTTCTATTTTCAACAGCAATTCGATCTGCTCGAAGTTCCTCAAAGATTTTAAACGAATGAATCATTTTATTCATCTCACGAGCAATTTCTCCAATTTCATCATCTTGAGAGTAATAGATGGAAACATCAAAGTTACAATCTTGAAGTTCTCTAATTGCATCTTTAATCTTCTTAAATGGAAGAGCAATCTTGCCAGGGATAACAAGACCTAAAATAATAGTCCATAGAAAAGCAATGATCAAAGTAATCATCATTTTTCTCTTGGTCTCATTAATAATTTTCTTTATCTTCTTATCTCTTTCAACATTTTGAAAGAATTGAATATCTTGAAATTCTGAGAAGGCATCGAGAATTTTATCTGCTAAATCGCCAATCGAGGTCATCCCAATATTGTCTCGATGAAAGAGAGATGCCTTTCCAAGCACCAGTTTCAAGGAATCAACATAGGATAACATCTGTCCGACAATTTTCTTAACCTCTGGTTCATTATAATGAGTATCTAACCTCTGTAACTGAGAAGTGAAACTCTCGCAGAGATTTAGAATTTTATCAATTAATTCAGGAGTTGGTTTCTTTGTAAGAACTCTTCGTTGATACTTTAAAATCGATACTGCTGTAATTCGAATTTCATCTGTTAGTAATGAAACTTTATTCGACTTATCAGTAATTGATTCGATTTCTTTATTTAATGAGTCCAAATGATAGAAGACAATGAATGCTAAAAGGATAACAATCATTGCTGCTACAAAGAAACTCGTCGT
>Ga0100393_10003920_pt1 | contig 13875 bp, 17 predicted proteins | sample CryGeymeta201517_FD_81546 | JGI IMG/M metagenome (GOLD analysis project Ga0100393, IMG submission 81546) | Groundwater microbial communities from Crystal Geyser aquifers in Utah, USA - Crystal Geyser metaG 2015-17 | ecosystem: Environmental > Aquatic > Deep subsurface > Groundwater | place... | reverse complement strand
GAATCAGATGAGCACAAGAGTTATCCAAAGTTTGTAAGTCGATACTTTCATACAGCAAAATATAAGAGATATAAAGGAGGACGAGGATGTATCGCAGGACAGGGAGAACTTAAGAAGCTTCACTTTGATCCGCTATTCACGCTGAATCATACATGTGCGATGTTTCGCGCAAGGATCAATCGATTAGTTCGCAAAACTTGGTGTACGACAAAAAGAATCGACATGCTTCAAAAGCACGTCGATATTTTTATTCATCATTATAACTTGGTTTATTTAAAGGGTCTTGTCCCCATTTAACTGGAGCAGTTACTAGATGATACTTAAGATCTCGTCGACAAACTTAGCAATCGAAACAGAGCGAATTGCCGTGTACTCATAAGAGTCAACACGCTCATCGATAATTTTACGGCGCACTTCAACGAGAGAATTCTGCGTAACTTTTGCTTCATTACCGTTTAGAACTTCCTTAACAAGCTTTTCGCACTTGTCTAAGAATTCACGATAACCTTGAATATCATAGTCACTTTTAGACTTTACCATTTCAATTTTTAAATCATTAAGGTGATTTTTAAGAAGCGTAATATTGTCAACGGCATGTTTTTGAGCATCGACAAGGACGGTTCCATTTAAAATGCATTCTTTATTTCTTGAGTTGACATCAACACATGAAAAATCAATGTCTGTCACTTTTAGTTTTGTATTTTTTAACGTCACGTTCTTATCTAGAGATTTTATTAATTGAAAAACATCTCTTTTCAACGAAGCTTCATGCAATGCAAGTGCTTCAGTTTGACTATATTTTGACTTGTACTTAATACTTGCTTTAGATGATGCGACACTAAGATAATCTTTACTAATTCTTAGAAGATCTGGCGATCTAAGATCAGATGATCCAATCTTTACTTTATATTTCTCACTCTTCTTATCACTGTGGATAAGATTGATATCGAGATCTCCTTTCACTGCACGGCTATCGCTCATTTCAATGAAGTTACTATTGTATTTTTTTAAATCGATAAAAGATTTTACTTCGTACTTCGCTTTAATTTGCGAAGATGCGAAAGCATGTCCTGAGACTAGAATCATTGATGTGATGAATAGATTTTTTAACACGAATCCCTCTTCAATTTTATTTGATTGATAATATTTTAATAGAAATTAAGGGCCATTTGGACTTCTTTGAAAATCATTCAAGGGGTGTATAAAGTTTAGACAGTAAAAAACAGTTCACAGGAATCTACGTAGCTAATTTTCTATCTTCCCAAAATTTCCAACTTATGAAATCATAAGTGTATGAAAATAGATGTTGATATAGATAAATTCACTGGTGGCTACAAAATCATTTTTCCAATAAGCGAGTTTAAGGAAAAATCTGATTACAAAATGGGAATTCAGATTATTAGATGCTTTTCTAATGATATGGAGCTCGACCCCGAGTTAGAGGTCGAAGATATGCAGGATATCCTTGATAAGACTGAAGAGCTTCAAAAGCTTTTCTTTACTGTTGAGATATCAGAGGAAGGTATTGAGGTTGATATTTAATCAACCTGGCTACTCTCCTTAAAGTTGATCTGATCATTTGTAAGTCTTAAATCATATGAACGGTCATTGAGAACTCTGTTCACGTAGTGTAATTGCTTGTATAGCTCAGCATTGAATTGATGACCAAATGTGAATTCAAAACTTCCTACTTCTTTTGCCCCAAGTCCAATATTGACATAAACATTGTCTTCAATTGTCTCACTATCGAGAAGTGAAATCATAAATGCAAGGCCAACGTTTTTGAAAACGTGACGTTCGCGCAGGTTAAAGATCAACTGTAATCTGGCCTTTCCACTTAGTTTATTATCGTTAACAAATTGATAGATTTTAGCACCAATTTCTTTGATATCGCTTCGCTCTTCTTTTTTGATCAATGTTAGTCTCTTCCAAAGCTTCTTAAAGAAACCGTCAACGACTGTTAGGTTCACGAGTTTTCTATTCTTATAATAAGCGAAGAGATTTTCTGTTATTTCTTTTTGTGAGTACTTCTTAAGTTGCTCGAAGCCCTCTCTTTTGATGACAACTTGGACGTGAGCAGTTGCTCCCTTTTTATCTCCAAGCTTATCCCATTCTCCGAGGTCCAGCTTCTCAAAAAGAACTGGCGGCAGGATGTCAGAGAGGTATTGATGAAAACGTACTTGCTCGTCGTATCTAAAGTACTGATCTTTTCTGTCGAAGGTAATTCCAAAGTCTGAGAAATCACCCCAGTCTTCGTCGGTTTTTGTAGGTACGAGACCAAACCATGTTTGGATTGTCTTTTCTTTCGAAGAAAGCGGGCCGACTCCGATCTTTTGCTCCTTCTTGTAAGTGAAGGTTGGATAGTAGTAAGAAGTTCTCTCTCCTTGATCATTATCAAAAGAAATATGGTTTTCTAACTGAGTCCAGTTCTTATTGTATTTTGCCAGTAAGAGGCTAATTTTTAATTTCTTTGAGTCCTTATCATAATCGTTGAAACCTTTAAATATTCTTTCAACACGCTTGTTTGCGTCTTTATTTTGATCTTCGGCAGACAGTTGATCGGCAAGCTCATATGTTGAAAATAGTCTATCTTCAAGTCCACGCTCGTTTAAAAATTCTCTAAAGATTTCAACATCTCTAAACTTGAATGAAGAGCCCAGAATATTATTATAGGCTTTTCTTGCGCCTTCATCGGCGAGGTCAAAAACATAATCGATAATTAGCTGGTGACCATCGCCTGTCGCAAGACCTAGCTCGGCCAATTTAAAATCAAATACTCTTTCGATTTGCTTATCAAGAACACCAATACCAAAGAGCTTATAGTCAAACTTAACTGTTGAATCGGCACCGTAACTTTGAGAACGTTGAGCGATAACTTTTAATCTCACCTTCGAGTCTTTCATTCTAAAAACGTGAACTAAGAAATCACCGCTAAAGACCCCATAGGCCTTAGCATCAGCATTGATATAATTGGTCAAAGAAGATGTCTGTACGCCTGTGATAATTGACATTGAAGTAGGAATAGAAACAAAGTCCCCTGCATGTAATTTCAATGCATGATCTGCACTAATTGGTAACTTTGCAAGTGTATATGGTAGGGCCTTTAGGGCCTCAGATTTTTTTTCATATTGTCTAACAAAGTGAACCTCAGCTCCTTTATTAATATTTAAAAATATTGGAAGATCAATCATATCTTTTAGGATGTCACCAGGGTGTAAATCCATTTTGATATTCCACTTATCAATACGGGCGTGGAATCCCGCGATGTCAGATTGCTCAACTTCGTACTTATACTTTGAAGAGATTCCAACGCCTTCAGCAATATCAATATCTGCAAGCTTAAGACTAAGGCTTACATCAAGATCTGCAAACTCTTCCTTAATTCTCTCGTGTAAATGAGCAGGCTTGAGCTGATCAAGTAGAGATGCAGAGGCACCATTGATTGTAAGTAAGGACATTAAGGCCGCTAAGTAGATTCTCTTCATATTATCTCCATATTTGGAATAGTATGACATTTAAAGAGAACCTATTTAACGATTCGTGAAAAATTTACAGCACTGTTTAAAAACTATTCAATCGACACCTTGAAAGTGAGACCGATAATATTGTTATTAGTTCGAAGATTTGTTGAGAGACGAGAGCGATCAAGAATCCCTTCAAGAGCAGCTTCGAAGACATCTTTCTTAAGGCTTAGGCCAAAGATATACTTCTCTATTTTGTAGAAGTGATTGGACTTATTTTTGTATACGTCATCATCGGGAGTTAGCTTATTGAGGCCCGCAGCGACAGTGACGTCGCTGCTAAGTTTGTATGAGAGTGTCGTCTCTAGTCCTCTTCCGTCAAAAATCTCTCCGACATCATCAACCTCAGAACGTTTTGAAAATGTTACGACCTGGGCAAATGTAAAATCTCCAAGCGTGTATGAGAGACCTAGCGTCGTTAATCCAGAATCTTTCGTTGCTCCGCTGGTTTTGAAGTGTCCAGACAAGTGTGCAAAACCTAGAGTTGCGAGTTCCCCACATATTGAACAGCACCACCAAGGCTTCGCTCGTAAATTCTTTTTGGATTTCCAGGTAGCGACTTTCCATCAGCATCAAGGATTTCGATTTCTTGATCTCCTGTTGCAACATAGATAGCACTAATTTTTGTTTTTCCTAGATCATAAGAGAGACGAGCACTATTATTTGCGCGACCTGAACCAAGATAGCCCCCATCGGATTGAAGAGAGAATGCACCAGAGGCTTCAGCGCCGAAGATGTAGAAAATATCGGTGACTGAAGTGACTTCATAAAATGGTGACCATTGTTTTCCAAATGACATGGTAAAATTATCATCATAAGTAAGATAGAGATAACCAAGACGATTAGAAAATGGACCGTTATCCTTAGTACGATTTAGTTCATTATTTTTTAAAAAGAAATCTTCGTTGTGTGAGGTTGTTTTGACCGAGTACTCTCCTCTAAGTCCAGCAGTCCAATCGGGATAAAATCCTTTTTTGCTATACTTCACTCCAACTCTTGATCCGTTATCGACGAGTGAATATCTTCCATCATTTGAAAAGAACGCTAGTGAGAAATACCCATAGAATTTAGAAGTACTTGCAAATGCAGAAATAGAAATTACAAAAATTAAAAAGACTTTTAACATCAATCCCCCAACACAATTAATATGATTAACTAATTGTGCCAGTGAAGACTAGAAATGCAAAGTAATAATATTTATGCCGCTTTTTAACTGCTCCCATTAAATGGGGATAAATTCTGAGCTTTCCTTAGTGATCTATTGAGGCTTTTAGCTAAAATTTCTGGCGGCCCAAAAACCAGAAAAATTTAAGCGTCAAATACGAAAGTTTTACTAAGTGAGTAGTTAAATCCTGGTAATTTCTGTCCCCATTTAGCTGGAGCAGTTTATGCAGCTTTCTTTTTGATAAATTCTTTTGCCCATTCTGGGGCGAGAAAATTATTCTTTGGGAATGGAAGCTTATTTACAATGATATCTTCGAAGAAAGTTGGAACATAATTACATGGAACCATCTCACCAATATATTTACCAGTTTCTGGATCTTTTCCTTTTTGTACCCACTTAAAGATATCACGAACGATGTATTGACCCTTTTCGTCAACTCCTAGAACTTCGGAAATGGCCGATGTACGACGTCCTCCATCGTGATAACGATTACATTGAACAATAATTTGCAAAGCACTACCAACCATCTTTCTAATTGCATCAGGTGGAATCTTCGTGTCACCCATTAAACAGAGGGTTTCAAGACGTGTGCATGCATCAAGAGGAGTGTTGGCGTGAACAGTTCCCATCGAACCATCGTGTCCAGTATTCATAACCTGGACGAGGTCGAGGGCCTCTTCACCACGGACCTCTCCAACAATAATACGATCGGGACGAAGTCTCATGGCCGAGATTACAAGTTCTCGAATTGTAACTTCATCAACACCTTTTAAAGGATCTGCTTTACGTGTTTCAAAGTTAACGACGTGATCGGCCTTAACCTGAAGTTCAGCAGCATCTTCAATAATAATCAGTCGCTGAGTTTTAGGCATTCTACTACCTAGAACATTGAGCATCGTCGTCTTTCCAGAACCCGTACCACCTGAAACAAGAACATTCTTTCCGAGGAAGACGCAGATATCAAGGAAGCGAGCACCAACGTCTGAAAGCGAACCAAACGCAATCATATCTTTTAAAGTAAGTTTTTCTTTTGAAAATTTTCTAATTGCAACCGTCGTTCCATTCTTTGCCATTGGCGGAAGGACAACGTGAATACGTGAACCGTCTGGAAGACGTGCATCAAGACGAGGATTATCATCATCAATAGTTCTGTGAACGGACTGAGCAATTGCTCTCATCGCAGAGAGAAGATGTCCTTCGTCATTAAATCTATTTGGAACTTTATAAACGAGACCTTTTTTTTCAACAAAAATTTCATGAGGACCATTTATCATTACTTCAGACACACCATCATCAGCGAGAAGGTCACCAATTGGAGAGAGTAAACTAGCAATGGCATCGTTAAATACTGAAGACATTTTGGTATAATCCTAATTAAAAGTTAAAGCTAACTAACACCCTCTACTACTCGTCTCTTGGACGCCAAATCTTGAGCCCTTTTAGCTTCTCTGAGGCAATCTCACGCTGTATTCGATTCTCTTTATCTTTGGGATGTTCAAGCACGACGAGGGTTGATTTGTGCTTTGTTGTTGGGCAATAAATTTCGATATCCCCGACCCTATCCAAGAAGACTTCGCCCTCTGAGAGCTCACCTTTTTTGGCCTCAAGGAAAACTTCTTTATTTCTTAAAATTAAGCATGAAGGCTTGTCTGTCGTGCTGGTCACGAAAATTCTCACCTTCTCTCCAACAAAAGCTGTCGGATTTTGTGGATAGTATCCTTCATCAGTCACAATGATTGATAAGTCCCTACTTGCTGTTGGTAGAATTTTTCCATTGTAATATGTCTGCTCAAGCGCAAGAGTATAGAACGATATGAGAAAGGTCGCAAAAATTGATAATACTTTCATTAAGACTCCTTAAACCTACTGTACTTGTCGGCTAATATAAGTGTTTCCTTTAGCTGACTTAATTAGTTGCCAATATATTATATTTACTCAGTTCTAAGCACTTGGAAATAATAAGATAATTCACATGCAAGTCTCTGATATCAAGATTTTAAAAAAGGATCTTAACAATATCTTAAAGATGTCCATCAATTAGGGGATAAGATAGCCTTAACCCAACTGAGGAGTCTCTATGACTGAATTAATAGATCTACTCGAGTACACGATTACAGAGCTTAATGATCAAAAAGCCAAGTATGTGCTTCAATCTGACCCGGTACGAAAAGCAATCGATATTATGAGAGATAATCGAATTGGATGCTGTCTCGTGGTTGATTCAAATATCAATCTCTGTGGAATTTTCACTGAGAGAGATGTTCTTAACTACATTATCGAAAAGCCTGAATACCTCGAAGAACCTGTTGAAAAGTTCATGACACGTGATCCGCAAACAATTCGTGCCAACGAATCTCTCGTCATTGCCCTACAAATGATGAGCAACGGAAATTTTAGAAATTTACCAATCGTCAACATGGAAGGAAAACCTATTGGAATGATTGCAATATCAGACATCATGAAATTTATGGCCGGCCACTTGAGTGAAAAGTGAAGATAAATTAACTTTTTTTAAATTTATTTTTTTCAAACTCATCCGATAATAAATTAAGTTTAGTAAAATCGGAGAAGACAAAGCATGAATGTACTAATTGTAGACGACGAAAAAATTATTATTGATTCTCTTCACATGATTTTGGCTGAATCAAGTATTTTTAAAAATATCGTTCAGGCCAATGATGGATCTGATGCTTGTCGAAAAATTGATAATCAACTTTTTGATCTTATCGTGGTTGATATTAATATGCCTAAAGTCGATGGGCTAAGTGTGATTAAGTACGTTAGAGAGAATGCAACTAACAACCCAGAGATTCTACTCATCTCAGGTGGCTTTAATCATCAAAATGTTCAAGTTGCATCAGACTTTAAAATTAAACATGTTTTAGCAAAACCATTTAATGCGAAGAAGTTCATTGGAAAATTAACCGATATAGTCAAAGAAATCAAAAATAAAAACCTTGCGGCCTAAGGTAAGAAAGTAATAATTAATTGATTGTTTAGAAAATCAATTTTTGTGTTCTTATAATTTTTATTTTTATCAATAATTGGAATGGATTGCTTTATTTTCAAATTTTTTTTTGAAGACAATCCATTAATATGAACAATGCCATCTTTTATATTCATCTCGATTTTATCATTTTTCTCAACAGGAAATAGGTGTAGTTTATTTTCTATCCAATTAAATGAAAGCTTCTTGTAACTTAGGATATTGGAAGGAATTTGCATTCCACTTTGTTGTAACTTTCTTAAAATATCTAAAGCAGTTTTATCAAATTGATCATTGTCATCTTTCAATAGTTTTTCAAACATTTCTTCGCGAATTTTTCGATACTGTTCAAAGCTATCCTCCTGCTGTGCCAGACAGTAGTGATGGAAGGCCAATAAAGAAATAAAGAAGTAGAAAGATTTCATCATTAATCTATTTTATTATAAAGCTTAAAAACATCAATAGCCGGCTCTTCGTAAGGGTGAGCACTTTTAAGTGCATTAAGGACTAAATCAAGCTTTTCTTCAGGGCAAATCGTCTCAACTCGATATTCTTTTACGATTTCAAGCTTACCGATCTGGCCAATTTTAGGATTTGCACCTTCCTTTGCCATGAATTGGCCTAGGCCCTCACTCTTGAAGCAACAGTTAACGTAGTTTCCAATTTGCCCCGCTCCAGCCGCAAAGACAGCGTCCAGGACGTCATCGACGCTATTTATAGGTACAAAGAAAACCAATTTTACCATACTGTTTTGCTCCGGTACTTTTAACCATTTTCTAACATTTTCTTAACTTTAACATAACAATTAGACAAAGAGTGTTTTTAAAATTTTAATATATTTATAACTTTTTAAAGTTGCTTATAATCTCAAGGAGGATTGATGATGAGAAAAGGACTTCTAGCACTAGTTTTAGTGATGATGGCAACGTTTACTAACGCTTGTGATGAACACGGTGTAACAGGAATTGTAGAAAAGAATGATCTATACATCCCAGTTGGACAAAAAAGTAATGGTGGACTTACTGAAGAAGAATTCAATGACATTATTGACAAAGTAGAAGGTATCTACAAGCCAATTATCGCTCAAGAATTCAATGCAACTCTATCTGTTGAAAGAAATTGGACAGATGGAACAGTTAATGCATACGCAAGTCAAAGTGGTAGTAATTGGAAAGTTGCTATGTTTGGTGGTTTAGCTCGTCACGAGACAATCACAAGAGATGGTTTCGCAACAGTTATCTGTCACGAAATTGGTCACCACATTGGTGGAGCTCCTAAGAAGAAAAGCTTTTGGTCATCTTCATGGGCATCAAACGAAGGTCAAGCTGACTATTTCGGAACTTCAAAATGTTTAAGAAGATTCATGGAACTAGATGACAATGCAACAATTGTTTCTAAACTTGAAATCCCAACAACAGTTGAAAAGAAATGTTCTGCATTTACAACAGAAAATGAAATTGCAATGTGTCAAAGAGGTGCAATGGCAGGTATGTCTCTAGCAAACCTATTCCGTGCTCTTAGAAATCTTCAAGCTCCACTACAGTTTGATACTCCAGACACAAGAGTAGTAACAACTACTGATGATAATCACCCAGCACCACAGTGTCGTCTCGATACTTACTTCAGTGGAGCTTCGTGTCTTGTTGATCACAACGTAGACGCTTCTCAAACTGATGCTAAAATCGGTTACTGCAACAGAGTTGACGGTGTGACTGATGGTGTAAGACCACTTTGTTGGTACAAGCCAGCTAACTAAGATTTAATCTCAAATAGCTAATAAAGAAAGGCACTCGAAAGAGTGCCTTTTTTATTTCTCTAATCCCAAAAAGAAAGAATATAGATACTAAATGAAGGTTTTTAATCGATATTATAATATTGAAACAGGAAATGATGTGAGATGAATTCAATTAGAATGTATCTTCACAAAAAACGACAAGGGGCCAAATTTATGGCCCCTCGAAGTAGTTGTGTTGTTTGTTGTGTATTTATCTTTGACGATAATTTCTTATTTTAAAAGTCCAATTTCTCTAAGTCTTTGAGTTAGAAAATCACCTGCTGTGATATCTTCAAATTTCTTTCCTGCACCAACACAAGAAGGAAGACATGCAAGACTTGCATTTGAATGTGGGTGAACAAAGTATGGCATTGAAAATCTTTCGCTTCCATCGTTATCAGGGTTCACAACTCTGTGAGTAGTTGCAGGTAGTAAGTTATTTGTTAAACGCGCCATCATATCACCAGTGTCAACAACAAGCTGCCCAGGCTTTGAATCAACATCAAGCCAAGTTCCGTCACGATCAAGAAGTTGTAGACCTGAAGAAGTTGCGCCAACAAGCATTGTGATTAGATTGATATCTTCGTGTGCCGCAGCTCTAATTGAAGTTTCTGTATCATGCCCCTTTGTTGGTGGGTAATGAATTGTTCTTAAAATTGAGTTTCCGTCGTTGATCATCTCTGCAAAGAAATTTGCAGGAACATCAAGTCCCTTCCCGATCGCTTCAAGTAATGTGTTGGCCGTTAAATCCATTGAAGTATAAAGAGATTGAAATGCGGCCTTGAAATTAGAAATCTCAGAAGGCCAAACGTTTTCAGGATAAATTCCTTTGTACTGAGAAGTTGCAGCAAGATCGCGACCAACATGCCAGAATTCTTTTAAGTCAGGGTAAGGATTATTCTTAGCGTGCTCCATTCCAAAAGGTGTGTAGCCACGTTGTCCACCCTCAACACCAGCATATGTTAGCTTCTGTGCAACAGGCAGCTTAAAGAAGGCCTTAACCATATCATAAGCTTCATCAACTTTACTTTGATCCACCGTGTGCTCATTTAAAATGATGAATCCATATTCTTTTAAACCAAACATCAAATCATCAACGAATTTAATCTGATCACTTGTTGTACCGTTGATATAATTCATTAAACTAAGACTTGGTACTTCTCTTAAAATTTGGTTCATGGTCATCTCCAAAAAAGTTTCAATTTTAAAGTTTGAATATATTTAATTGAGATTTGAATTTAAGTCAAACTCATGTTTCTTATAAAGTTGAGCTAATACTGCATAAAAGACTATAATTACAGTAACTTGAATGAAACAGGCGAAGAAAGAGATGAGAATCATCTCAAAATTAGATAGATTTAAAGAGTGTTGAGCCAATTCGAAGATAGTTTGCACCATTTTCGAGGGCGTAAATATAGTCAGAACTCATCCCCATAGAAAGATCAAGAGGATGGGCCAAAGCAAGCCCATCTCGGTACTCGGCCAACTTAGAGAAGCATTCTTTGGCACTAGCTTGGATATCGTCCGTACGAATTTTTCCCATTGTCATGAGTCCCTTTAATTTTAAGAGAGGAAAATCAGCTTGAGAGTATTTTTGAATGAAGTCTCTTAGCTCATTAAGATTTTCAAGACCACTCTTTTCATCCTCGTGAGATGTATTGACCTGAATAAAGAAATCGAGCGGCTTCTTTTGAAGTTTTGAAATTTTTTGAAGATGCTCAAACTTAATGATTGAGTGGATCATTGCCAGATTTTCAATAGCAAGAAGTCTTTCAATTTTATTACTTTGAAGATTTCCAATGAAGTGCCAACGAAGATCGTGGTGACCGAGACTCTTAGCTACGGCCTGCTTTTCTTCGAGGGCCTCTACTCTATTTTCACCAAAGTCACGATGACCAAGTTCGTAGAGCCTTTCAATATCGCCGTAGTCACCGTACTTTGTAACGGCAACTAAGCAGATCTTATCAACTTTCTTATATTTTTCGATGTCTGAATAGACAGCGTTAAGATTTTTTTGAATCAGATTTTTTCGATCCATCTTCTTTCTTTTTAAAACTAAAGTTTGCCTTAACTTCGATATCGTATTGTGAAAGAACTTCTTCAATCACTTTCTTAACGTCGACCTTGGCCATATGTTCAGAGAGTTCTTCTCTTACTTGTTTAACAAAGTCTTCTTTGACACCCTTAGCATTTTGAACAAGACCTGTAACAATATCTTTAGGAAGCGGAAGATCAGAGAGAATACTCTTTACTGATTCTTCTGTCATAAAAGCTGCTCCAACACCAATTGAAACAACTTTCTTTATCACATCACTTAGTCCAGATTCTTTCTTTGAGTCACTCATAGTGATTTAGCTCTCTCAAAATATGACTTCATCATTGATGGCAGTGAAGTTTCTGTAAGCTTGTTGACGATCATTCCAGAGCCTGGAATAAATCCTTTAATATCAAGTTCAATTGAATAAGTGACTTCTGTTTTTCCACCACCAAGATCTTTTAATTCCCAACCACCTTGATTAAGTTTAAAAAGATCTCCAGATTCAAATGTCCATGAAACGCTATTTGGAGCCTTATGTGTAAGTTTTAACGTGTAGTTAAGTTTTTTAATCATATCGATTGAATACTTAACTCTTGCACCATTGTCATCTTGTTCAAGAACTTCAATTGCATTAACACCAAGAACAAAGTCTGGGTAGCTCTTGTAATCAATGATTACATTGTAGAATTTTTGAATATCAATATCGAAGACTTCGCTTCTTTGCGCCTTTGCCATTTCTTAGTACCTTGGTTTTGTGTCAAAGTGATGTTCAGCTGTAATCTTTCTAATTGTTCCAGACTGACTTCTCATAACGATTGAATGAGTAATTGCACCCCATGACTTAAATTGAACACCCTTTAAAAAACTTCCAGAAGTAACACCTGTTGCACAGAACATAACATGACCAGAAGCAAGCTCTTCAATTTGAAATACTTTATTAATATCTGTCACACCCATTGCGTGAGCTCTTTGAATTTCTTCTTCATTTCTTGGTTTTAGTCTTCCTTGGAAATCTCCACCAACACAACGAAGTGCTGCTGCAGCGATAACACCTTCAGGAGCGCCACCGATTCCAAAAAGAATATCAATACCACTTTCTGGTTCTGCACATGCGATAGCAGCAGAAACATCACCATCACCAATTAACTGAATACGTGCTCCAGCATTTCTAATATCATTAATTAATTTTTCGTGTCTCGGTCGATCAAGAACAACGGCCGTTAGATCTTGAACACGACACTTCTTTGCTTCAGCGAGACGCTTAAGGTTTTCTGCCGGAGACTCATTGATATCAATAACACCTTTACCTTCAGGACCTACTGCAATTTTTTCCATATAAGTATCTGGAGCATGTAGTAGACAACCTTTCTCTGCAATCGCCATTACTGAAATTGAATTATATCCACCCGTAGCACAAACTGTTGTTCCTTCTAAAGGATCAAGTGCGATTTCAAGCTCTGGTCCATTTCCTGCACCAACTTTCTCACCAATATAGAGCATTGGGGCTTCATCTCTTTCACCTTCTCCAATTACTACTATTGCATGACAATCAACTGAATCGAGCATCGTTCTCATGGCATCTACTGCTGCCTGATCAGCTGCTTTTTCGTCACCTCTTCCCATTAATCGCGCACTAGCAATGGCGGCCATTTCTGTTACACGAACAAATTCTAGAGCAAGGTTTCTATTCATTTTATGATCCTTTTTTTATTAATTTGGATAAATTATAGGAATTTTTTTTTGAAATTAAAAGGGTAAAGCGAAAAAAGAAAGCGCGCCTTGCGACGCGCCGATATTACGACACACTGAGTTTTAAACAAATAAACTCATAGACTTCTTTAGAAAGGAGATCCGCATCAATTTCTTTGATGATTTCTTTAGCAAAACTTAGTTTGTCTTCATCTAATTTGTCATCAATAAGAAATTCAAATTCCTCTTCATTCGTCAAAGGAGTATCAGTATTTCTCACCGACAAAATCTTACCACTGCTAAGACCCTTACCGTCATTCCACTCAAGGAAGTTGGCCATCATGATGATTTGAATCTTACTAACTTCGCCATCTGCGTGCTTCCAGATAAAGAGCTCAAATGGTCCATCGCATCTTAACCAAAAAGAGAGATTTGATGGTATTTCTAACTGATCTTTATATTCGTGAATTGGCTTCATGCTCTTTGCAATATTTGAAATAGACAAGAATTCCTTCATCGCAACTTCCGTTGATCGACCACCTGTGAATTCAACCCCGATAGAGTCATCAGAGACACGTTTAATACTCATTGCCACATTAACTTTAATTCCGTGCCAATGGATTTCACCTTCAATATTATCGCCCTGAGAAAATGAAGACTCTCCGTCTTTAAGAGCAATGCTCATACCATTGTACGAAATAT
>Ga0100393_10003905_pt1 | contig 13892 bp, 15 predicted proteins | sample CryGeymeta201517_FD_81546 | JGI IMG/M metagenome (GOLD analysis project Ga0100393, IMG submission 81546) | Groundwater microbial communities from Crystal Geyser aquifers in Utah, USA - Crystal Geyser metaG 2015-17 | ecosystem: Environmental > Aquatic > Deep subsurface > Groundwater | place... | reverse complement strand
TGAAGACTGCTCAAGCTCGGCAGCGACGACTGCCGCTTTAAAAGATTTTTCTTTTGGATCATCATGAATTTTTACTGATTTAATTTTATTCCATGGTGTGGCTTTTATAGAGACTGGTTGATCTTTTCCAAGGATATAAGCAATATTTGAATTGATAGTCTCGATGACACCTGTTTTTTCCGCTATATTCGATTGAACTTGTTGATGGCGAATTTGAATATCTAATAGAGCTTGCTGGGTGATTTTACCATTACTATAAAGTTTCTTTGAAACTTGAACCATACTCCTGAGCCAAGCTTCATTTTCTTTTAAAAAATCAAGATCAAGTGAATGTCTTTTAAGGCTAATCAGATAACTCCAAAAATTTGCTAATAGCTTTTGAGAAGTAAATTCTGATTGATAATAAAATTGTTTTGCTCGCTGTTTGGCCGCATCTTCTTTTTTTGAAATGCGTGAGCCTAAAGGTATCTTTTGGGCAACACCAAAAACAATTCCACTCATGGGAGTTTTATCTCTTCTTAGTCCGTCATCAATAGGTAAATTTGCTGCACCTACTGAAACCATAGGATCACCCCACGCCCCAGCAACACTAGCAGCATCATCCATGGCCTTTGCCTGAAATTGAGTTGATTTGATGAGATCGTGTTCTAAGACTTGCTTTTGAGCCTGCATAAAATCGATGCTTTCAGCAAATGCGTTAGAAATCATTAGTGTTGTAATTAAGATAAGTATTTTCATCTGTTAATACTACGAACTAAAACGGAAAATGTGACAAGATTTTTATGGCTTTTTATTAATAAATTTCAACAACTTATCTAGCGAAAGAAATCAAGGGCAATTCCACCACGCTCATGAAATCTCTCCATAAACTTCGGCGTAATTCCTGTACTACGAAGAAACCCATCTTCACGCTCAAGAATTGTCTGATGCGTTATCCTATCACTTTCAACGCCTGTTAGCTGAATTAATGACTGAACAACACGTTGTCCTTCTTGATCTCTAGAGATTTGAACAATGAAGTGAACGGCACTGGCAATCTGTCTTCTGATCACATGATATGGAACATCATAACCTGCTAGCATATACAGAGTTTCCATTCTTGAGATGGCCTCATAAGGAGTATTGGCGTGAATTGAGCTCATACTTCCTTCATGTCCCGTGTTCATGACTTGTAAAAGATCAAACAGCTCATCTCCTCTAACTTCCCCAATGATGATTCTATCCGGACGCATTCTTAGAGTATTTTTAACTAAATCTCTAGTGCCGTAGTACTGCTTTCCATCATTAAGATTTCTAACGGCTTCAAGCCTAACAGCATTTGGTACATTGATTTGTAACTCTAAAGTATCTTCGATACTTACGACTCGCTCTTGATTCGATAACTCTCCAAGTAGAAGATTCAAAAACGTTGTCTTGCCTGTGCCTGTTCCGCCGCTAACAATAATATTAAATCTTGCAGAAACGAGGGCCTTAAAAAACTCAACCCACTTTTCATTAAGCCCAAAGACACCTGGGTTTTCATCAAAGCTTTTAATATGTTTTTGATATTTACGAATCGAAATGGCTGGATGTCCATCAACATAAGGTTCGCGAATAGCGTTTAGGCGTGATCCATCTGGAAGTCTTGCATCCATAATGGCATGTTCTGAATTAAATGTTTTTCCATTTTGTTTTGCTACGTCTTGTAAAAATTCATCAACATCTTTTCTTGGAAGCTGAACATTGAGCTGAATGAATTGTCCGGATCTTTCGACAAAGACACCATTGGCTCGATTGAGAACTATTTCATTAATACCTTTCTTAGCCGATAGCTCGTTTAGAAGATTCCATACAGCATTATTTGCATTCATATTCTTTTCCTCTATACCGGTCTATCGATGAAAATATTTGTTTCATTAATAGAGGCTCCATAAGCTAACATATTAATTGTTAATTCTTCTCTTTGATCCATAGACAATTCACCAAAGATTTCGGCGTACGAACAAGCACGATTGAGCATTGAAACCAATGCACTAAAACCTAGGTAAGCTCTGAAATGCATCAACTGTAAAATAAGCCAATCGATTTTAATCACTCTCGAGCCCATTGCTCTAAGCATTCCCTTAAGTTCCGTATCATTGACGATATTTTTTACTCTTAGACTCGTGTCTAAATCACAGCCACTTACCTCTGCACCTTTTAAGTACATTCCTAAAAGAAAGCCTCTTGAATAATTTTGTACACAGTTTTGAGAAACAAAAGTTTCAAGTGATAGAACATCATTTAAAAAAGTTGGGTCTTGAGCTGAAGCATAATTTCCATTCCACATATAATTTAAGTAGAGTGCAGAAATTTTATCGCGAAAACCCATCCAACCAATTGATTTAATAAGTTTACCGACGGCACCAAATTGATTCACTTCGGAAAAATTTATTCTAACGAGCTCATAGAGATCTTTTCTTTTATAGATATATTGATCTAGTTCTTTGTAGAGTTGTCCGTTTGAAGACATGTTTGCTTTCAATAGCAAAGTCAGATGATCAGGCAATAAAGTATGTGGAAAATCATTCATATAATTATATTGTAATTCTCCACCTAAATCCCCGAAAGTGCGGTATTCTGTTCCTATGAAATTACCTGTTTTTGAAGAAGTAAAAACAACCGACTTTAGTGTTCCAGTACTGGTCAAGCTTCTCCACCGCGCTGGTGCAGGAAGATCTGCTATCTATATCCATTTAACGGCCAAAGAAGCTGAACAGGCCCAAACCCAAGCTGACGCGGTCGTTTCAGCGTTTGAACAACTCGGTGTCCATCCCAATCTTCCCTATCCATGCTATGTTATTAGCCCCATTTTGAAGTTTCATCCTGTTTTGAATGTCGTTGCTCTAGAACAAAATCTCCCCTCTCATTTTAGACAAAAAACCAAAAGACTTAAGAATAAGGAGCAATCGCTTCTTAACCGAGTGAAGTTGGTTTCGGATAAAATCACCAATCTCGATCTGAGCGAGCTCGATCAAGCTGTTAAAACTGAAATGAAAGAGCATAAAAAGCTTTATAAACTCACAAGAGAAACACATTTTTTAGAAATGCTTTTAAAGAGTATAAAATAAATGGTTAAGAAAAATATCAAAAGAGTCCCTACAGATAAAATGAAAGAACTTAGTGGTTTTGAGGAAGTCTTTGATTTATTTGAAAGCACAGAAATTAGAGAAGGATCCATTGATCCACGCTCGGGTGATGATACTTTTCAACTTTATAATTTTTTAGAAAATGAAAATATTAGACTTCAAAAGCTAGATCAGTTTTATAGTTCAAAAGTTAAAACGTTAAAAAAACATCCACAAAGTAAAAATCTTTTAGCAGAGCAAAAGCAAAAAAAAGAGCAATTACTCAAACAACTCGTGCCTAAAATCCTGTCCCATGACTCCGCTTTTAACGAAGAGATGGAAAGACTTTTTAATAAGGCTTTCAAGCCTGTTGATCAAACTACTGAGTCTGACGATTAAGAAGAATCGGTCCACCAACATGTTTAAATTCTTCAAAGGCCAGCCCATTATAGTCATAACCATCAAGATGGTTTTGAACAAGGTAAGCTAGATAAGAATCCATACCGTGAATCTGGTCCATACCAAAATTTTCAAGAAATTCCTTAACGGCTTTTAACAATTCATCACTTAAAGCGATCTCACCTTCGGCGTTGGAAAAAGGATGAACAAAGCTTTTAAATTCATCAATCGTTAATCCCATACGCTGTGGCATACCAGCTTTAAAATGACCAAGACGATGGTTGGCAAAACTTGTTAACAAGATAGCTTCGAGATCGATCTCATCGACTTTATAATTTAAGTAATAATCATCAACGAGTTGTCCCGCCTTAACTAAAGCCTTAAATGTTTCACCAAACTTAGCTGCAAATGGGGCCATTTGTGAAAATGTCTCGATATGGGTGGACCATCCCTGCCATGATTCAAGAGTTTTAAGCTCTTCAGAGGGAAAATATGGGCGATAGAACTTAGGAATATCTAGAAAGCTCTCATCTAAAAAGTCGCCCCAGTAAGTTCCTAGAAATTTATCGTCGTTATCAAAACCTGTTTCGCGCAGTGCTTTTTTAATTTTTCTTTGCTCTACAGAAATCAACGTTAATCCAACTTTGTACAGATCTGTAAATTCAAACACACTGAATACGCCCTGTTCTCCCCAATCTTTTTGCGACTTAACCCACTCATGTCCAAGCGCTAAGATATTACGTGTTCGATGTCCGACTCTGTTGACGGCCATGCCGCCTTCTTTAATACCATCTTGCAGAGCAAGACTGGCATTAATGAGTCTAATAAAATTGAAGTTTAAAAATCTTGCGCGTTTTTCATCTTCAACTTTATTAAGTTCAGCAGCTAGATCATTAGTACCCTCGGCATAAGGGGCAATGGCTTGGTAAGACACATTTTGATTTTCATGAAAAGGATCGAGGCTACCTGTTGCCGCTTCTTTTTTTCGAACAAATCCATCGAGCATTGAAAGGTTGGGAAAAGGCGATTCGTATTCTAGGGCGTCGTAATAATCGACAAAACCATAATCTCTGAGACGCTCTTTTTTTTCTTTGTATTCAATTTCTTCAAGTGAAGAGTATGAGTCGCTCACAAGTTTAAAGAGATAAGTATAAGCATGCTCTACTCCTTTTTGGGCGTAGAGTTCTCTGATAAGAGCTTTTGCTTCATGAACTTGTTCGTAGTCTTCAGAATATTCAAACAGCAAGAGACTATCGTCTGTTAAAAAATAATAGTCATGATCAGGGTAATTTGGATCTTCGACATCGAAGGTCCAGACATTGAATCTGGCTTTTAAAAAAAGATAGAATTCAGAAGAATTAATAAACTCTTGTTTAATCTCATCAACCTCACATTGGTGATAAGCTTCAAGCCAATAATCAAAACGATCTGGATCAAGATCATCTCTTTTCCAAAGGTCGATATCTAAAAAGACATTTCGCTGCTCTGGAGTGAGTCTTGGCAAAAGAGCTGACATATTAGAAGAATCAAGCGCTCTAGAAGCAACATAGAGGGGCTGCATCGGAATTGCTGAAAGGCTTTGACCGTCTTCGATTAAAGACTGTATCGCCTCCAAGCCGTTATAGGCTTGAGCCTCGGCCAGTAAATTCTTGATCATATCTTTCAAGTGAGCTCCAAGAGTAATTTGGCTTATTTTAGCATGTATAAATCAATATTCGTCATATTAAAACCATCGGTTATTTAAGAAGATTAGCAAAAAAACGATAAGGTAGTCATTAGGAGACATTCTTGGAAAACACAGACACAACCATCGTTGCGACACGTAAAGACTTGCAGCTACCGCGCCGGTTTTTTCATATGGGCTCAGGCGTTACAGTTGCCTTTATTTATAATTTCCTCTTAACCCATCAACAAGCCGTTTCAATTCTAGGAACAATCGCGTGTGTTCTCTACATTATGGAACAAGTCAGAATTAACTATCCAGAGTTTTCAGGTCATTTCGAACAATTTTCTAAGTACTTACTTCGTGCTGAAGAACAGCTTAAAGAATCAGCTGGTATCCCTTTTGTGATGGGACTTTTATTAACCATCCTCTCCTTTCCAAAACCAATTGCTGTCGTCTCTATTCTCACCTTGGCCATTGCAGATCCACTCTCCGCTCTCATAGGAATTAAATACGGAAGACTTAGAGTCGTTGCTCATAAAAGTATTGAAGGATCGTTAGCTTTTTTTGCTGGATGCTTTACTTCAACTGCGTTGGTTTTTCTTGGTTATGCTCCAACAACTGGAACAGCTTTAGGCTTAGCCTTTTTTGTGGCCTTTACTGTCGGTGTTTTTGAAATGGTGCCGATTAGGCTGGATGATAATTTAACCATTCCACTTTTTACTGCCGCGGTCACTTGGCTTTATTGTATTATTCTTAAAATCCCCGTTTATTAAATGAAGTATCAAACTGAATATATTCCCTCTCAGTACCGCGTTGATTATCTTTTTGAAGATCATGGTGGCCCTGTTTATATTTGCCTTCACGGCTATGGACAATCTGGTGATAATTTCTATTCCTTAATTAAATCTGCCCTGCCAGAAAACTCAACCATCCTTGTTCCCAACGGTCCTTACCCACTTCCTGGAAAAGCGAGGACTATTGAGTGCCTCGGATTTGCTTGGTATTTCTACGATTCAAAAAGTCAGCAGTACTATGTACCGTATGATATTCCTGCCAATATCGTTAAGGATTTAATCGATCATTTAAATTTAACTGATAGAAAAAAAATTATTATTGGATATTCTCAAGGTGGTTATCTTGCTCCTTTTCTGGCGCAAGAGCTAACAGCGCTAGAAAAAGTCATTTGTATTAACTCTTCTTTTAGACCGGATATGATGAAAGAAGGAAAAGAAGATTTTAAAGTTCACGCTATCAGTGGAGCTGATGATGATATGGTCAACCCAATTGAAGCAAAGAAAAAACATGAGCAATTGAGTAACTTAAATCGCGAGGGTGATTTTAAACTTTTAGAGAACACGAATCATCGAATTAATGATGAGATTCTAAGAGAACTTAAGAACTACTTGGTTTGATCAGCACCTGCCTTAGCAAGCTCTTTTAATTCTTCTTCATCATCCACTGCATGCATAAGCTCAATATAATGTTCGCGAGCCACTGAGTCTTCAGCTGTGTTGATAAGCTCCCCTAGCGCGCGTCTCGCTTCGTTAGAACTCATCCTTGCTTTAACAATCTCAACACATAATAAACACATACCTGACTCCATCATTATATTGTTTACTATTATAGCATTAATATAAGACCCTAGTATTACATTCATTGACTTAAATTTATGGCGGCTTTTTAGAAAAAAAACAGTGAATAAAAATTGTGGTTTCTCGTGATTTTTTCGTAGCTATCTTTTTGATATTACAGGGTTTACTAAGACATATCCAAGCTTAATGCTCTTGTATATTGACCCTATTTCTAGGAAGCATAGAATTCAGTTACTTATATGTATGCAACGGCTTTGATTCGCAGTTGTCCGTCCGCTCAATGTTGTACGTCAGTAGCAGAGAATCAAGAGTCATGATGAAGGGAAGCGAAAGCAGCGATCTTATGTGAACCTTAGGCTTATGCCATTGAATAAGGGGAACAGGATATTGGAATGCGCTTTCGTCCTGTCGTGAAAACGACGGAGGCGGACATGAAGATCCGTAATATGATGACCCTACTTTGTTTATCAACGTTGGGAATCCTTGCAACTGGCTGTCAACAAGACGAGTTTTATCAGAAAGAATTTTTGGAAGGCGTTGGCGTTCCGGGTAACCCTATAACGGATAACATTCCGACTGTAGATCCTACCCCAAATCCAACTCCTACTCCAAACCCTACTCCAACCCCTGATCCAACACCTGGTATTTGTGGAACAGGAACTCCAACTGAATCTAACGATCAGTTCGTTCAAAACGTAGCTCAAGATGCTTCTGTCGATATCCTTTGGGTTATTGATAACTCTGGTTCAATGGGTAACGAACAAGATGACCTTGCTTCAAACTTTGATTTATTTATTCGTGACTTCATCACTAAAGGTGTCGACTTTAAAATGGCGATTACTACAACTGATGGTAGAAACGGATTAAACGGTTTAATGATTGGTGATACTAATCAATTAACATCTACTGCTGCTGCTGCTAATGAAGCTCAGTTCATTTCAAATTTCCAAAACTGGATTAAAGTCGGAACAAATGGTTCTGGTACAGAGATGGGTCTATATGGAGCAAAAAGCTTCTTTGAAAGATATCAATCTTGGGCAAGACCTAACGCTTACCTTGCTGTTGTTTATGTTTCGGATGAAGAAGACTTTTCTGCAGGTGCTGTAGCTGACTACACTGCAGCTCTAAGAGCAATTAAAGCGAATGCTGGTTATATCAAGCCGTATTCAATTGTTACGACTGAATTAGTTGGTAATCAGTGGGAAACAATTGGTACTCGTTATATCGAGCATACAAATAATATGAATGGTGTTATCGCTGATATTCACCGTCCATTTTATGACACTCTAAGTGATTTTGGTGGATCGATTCTAAACCTTTTAGACACCTTTCCATTATCAAGCACACCTATTGATAATCAAATTCGCATTACTCTTAATGGTCAAGAGCTTACTAGTGGATGGACCTATGATCCTGTTAATCGCGTGATCCGTTTTGATCCAGCTGCGATTCCTGATGCAGGCTCTATTGTAATTGCTTACTACAGATCTTGTGTCGGAGGAATTTAATGGTAGTTAAAGCTCGTGGCATCTATCGCGCCACTTTACTTGCAACAGCAATCCTTGGGCTCCTCCTCGCGGGGAGCCTTAAGGCTTCTGAAAAAGATCTTTACGACTTTTTATGGCTTGACCCTGACAAGAGCGTCTACGTTCTACAGAATAAAGTTTATAAAAAGAAGAATAGCTTTTACGGCAGTGTTGGTTTTTTGCAAGGTCAATCTTCAAACTACCAAGACACTGTCGGATTTAAAGTTGAGGCTGGTTACTTCTTCCATGAAGACTGGGCCATTGATCTTTTTTATTCTGGCTATTCAAACTCTGACAATGATGCTTACAAAAGCTTGGCGACGATTAACCAGTCAGTACCTTTTGTAAGACGTCCACTTTCAAATTATGCGATTGGAGCCGTATGGGCTCCGTTTTATGGGAAAATTAATACTTTCAATAAAATCTTTTATTTTGATTGGAGCTTTGGATTAGGAGTGGGTAAATTTGATACTGAAAGTAATGCCAAGTCTGTATCAATTCCAACTCAGGCTAATACATTTGCAAAAGAAAGCTATACGACTATTGTAACGAAGACAAAACTTCGTTTTCATGCGACGAAAAACTTTCATATCGACCTAGAGTTACTTAGAAATAATTATAATGCTCCAGGAGCACAAATCCCAAATCGTGCGACACAAGAGTCGTGGCGAAATAATACTGACATCATTCTTGGTGTTGGTTTTTCATTTTAATAGGAGGATAGATGAAAGTTTTATTTATCCTTTTATTTCAATTATTGAGCGTTAATGCTGCAGCTTCAGTTAATGAAGCTAGAAAAATCTTTAATACATCTAAAGATACGCATAAGAATGCTCATATTGCTCAAGAGCTTTACAAGAGTAAGTATTATTACTCTGCCGTTGTCTTTGCTAAGCGCCATCTCATTGAGACAAGTGCATACAATGAAGCCCTTGAGAATATGATTGAAAAGCTAATTTTAAAAACGGGTACTGATAATTTTACGACTCTTAATGATTCGATTCTTGGCAAGTTCCCTTCACCTTCATTAGCTTTTGTTCACGGTATTAAGTTGTTTAAAGCTAAGAGATATAAAGAAGCGAAACAACGTTTAAGCTTAGTTCCTATTGATCATAAATTTTCTCCAGAAGCACGATTAACTCTTGGTGCTATCGCCAACATCAATAACGACCAAAAGACGATGGCCAATGAATATAAGTCATGTATTGAGCAAGCTGACAAGAGAATGAATGAAGCTGGTGATAAAGATAAGCTAGCACGTTATTTCAAGATTCTTAGTGATACATGTCGCATTCATATGGCGAGATCGTTCTACGAAAATGGTAAGCATGAACTTGCCATGACAACTTATGATCAAATCGAAAAAACATCATACCGTTGGCCATATATCCTAGTAGAAAGAGCTTGGACGGCTTATCAGATGAAAGACTATAACCGTGCTTTAGGTCTTGGCGTGACTTATAAGTCTCCCCTGCTCTCAAGTTATTTCTTTCCAGAAGCTGAAGTGCTCTCGGCATTATCTTATTATCGTTTATGTCTTTATGATGATGCTCTAGCAAAAGTTGAGCAGTTTTATGAAGTTTACAAGCCTAAGGCGGATGAGCTTAAGTCACTTATTCTTCCACAAAAAGGATCACATAAATTCTTTCTAGAGCTTGCGTTAGCTCCAATTAGTGAGAATGAAGGAAAAAGTCCTTTTATTCGCCAACTTCTAACTCAAATTAGAAAGAAAATTATTTTTAACGTTGATCTTGTAAACTACAAAAGAGCAATCAACGAGAATAAATATGTAAACAGTCTTAAAAATGATTATTTCGGAAGAACAATCAAAGCTGAGTTACAAAGAATGATTTCTTTTAGAACGAAAAAGCTCAATCACTTTATCAAAAGATTAATGTTCAATTTCGTTAATGATATCCATGCCATGAGTTATGAGATGTTTAATATCAAGCTAGAAATCATGTCGAATAAACGAGAGCTTGTTTATAAAAATAAGCAGCTAATCGCCGATCGTGGTCGCGGTAGCTATGAAAACGTCTCAAGAAAAGCAGAACAACAGTTTTATGAGTTCAAAGGTGAGTTTTGGGCCGATGAGCTGGGTGATTATTCGTTTGGATTGAAATCAAATTGTGAAACGGTTAAAAGGCAAGCCACCGAAATCACAATGAGAGGTGGTCAATGAAATATATTGTAACACTTATTTGTCTGATCTTTACAGTCAAGTGTTTCGCCCAAGCGACCGATAAAGACGTGATCATCAAATATAAAGAATATGAAAGCTTTGATTTGGGAAATTTAGAAATTAAAGGATCTGTTTTAGCACCAGGAGATCTCTCGGTTAGAGAAAGAGAGAGAAAGATTTTTGCTGCTGGTTTATATGACAGAGCCAATTTTGTACCGGAATTAGAAGAAGATATTAGAAACCTCAGATAATTAAAAAGTTAGACGTTTGTAGGAGGACTTTAAATGGATGCAGCAACAACGGCCCAAGCGGCAACAGATATTGCTCAAACAGCAGCCGCAGTGGCAACAGATCCAGCGAACCTTTCAGGGTTAACTGAACAGGCAACAGATCCTGGATTTATCCATGCCCTAGCCTCTTTCATGAATGATGGTGGTATCTTCATGTGGATCATTCTAGCCATTTGGTTAGTTGGTATCTGTATTAGTGTAGAAAGAGTTAAAGCGATCATTACATTTGATATTAATGGTAGTGCGCTCATGGGAAAAATTAAAAAGCATGTGCTTTTAAATGAAGTCCAAGAAGCGATCCAGCTTTGTTCAAATAGTAATTCTCTTTTATGTCAGGTTATGAGATCGGGCTTAAAAAGAGCAAATCAAACAAAAGAGCAAATTCGCGATGCTGTTGATTCTGCTATTTTAGAATCACTTCCAAAGCTTGATAAAAGAATGAACTATCTTGGTTTGATTGCCAACGTCTCAACGTTGATTGGTCTTCTGGGAACGATTCAAGGTCTTATTCAATCATTTGCTGCCGTTGCTGATGCAAACCCTGCAGATAAAGCAAAACTTCTTGCCAACGGTATTGCCGTTGCCATGAACACAACGGCACTAGGACTTGTTTCGGCCATTACAATTATGGTTGTTCATACAATCTTAATGAGTAAGTCAGAAAAAATTATTGCTGAGATCGAAGAGAACTCTACAAAACTTGTAGACCTTCTAGGAACAAAACATCAGCATGCTTCTGTTTCTCATAAGCCAGCTCCACAGGTTCCTTCAACTCCTAAAGTCGCCTAAGCAATATTTAAGGAGAATGACTTGTGAAAATGATAAGACGAAGCAAAAAAATTGAAAGATTAAACTTAACGCCTATTTTAGACGCTATTTTTATCTTCATTTTCTTTCTTCTAATGTCTGCACAATTTATCGATATCGTCCAAATCGGCAGTGATGCCCCAGCTATTGCGACGATAAGCCAAGACAAAAAAGATAAAGAGCCACCACTAAACTTAACTTTAGATATCAGAAAAGATGAGATCATGGTGACAACTGGACTAGAAAATAGAGTTTATAAAAAGATTAAAATTCAAGAACAGGATGGAAAACTTGTTCTTGGAGAATTGATTAAGACATTGGTTCAGATTAAAGCAAAAAACATTGATGAGAAAAGTATTATTATTAAGCCAAACCAAGAGTTTAAATATCAGCAGTTAGTAGAAATTATGGATGCAGTTAAAAAACTAGAAAAAACTCAAGGTGTTGTAAAAGGTAAAAGTAAAAAAGGTAATCAAGTACAAACTGATACCCTTTTTGATCAAATTATCTTTGAAACAGTAATATAAGAGGTCTTGATGAGAAACCCAAGTCTTAGACAGCAAAGAAAAGACAAGGCAATGGCAGATGTTGATATTACATCTCTATTGGATGTTCTTGTTATTCTTTTGGTGTTTCTACTTAAAAGCTATAACGCTTCGGACTTAACGCTAGATTTAGCTAAAGACATTACGCTGCCTAACTCGAATACAGAACTACTTGGTAATCACGCTGTGATTGTCCAAGTCAATAAAGACAGTAAGCTATTTGTAAACAATAAAGAGCTTGGTGCTGTGATTGGAAATGCTGATAAAATCCCGGATCTTTATACAAGACTTACTGAGATTAAAGTAGAAGATGATAAATTAGCGAAAGAGAATAACTTAAAAGAGCCAAAGAATATTAACTTGGTCTTTGATGCAACACTGCCGTACGCGACAGTGAGAAAAGTGATGCATACTGCAGCTTTGGCCGGATACCCACAATTTAAATTTATCGTGCAGGCAAATTACTAAAAATGAAAATACTGATACTACTTCTATTGACCTTAACTTTAAGTGTTCATGCTGCTGGCGTGTCCAAGCAGCCTGTTATGCCGGAGAAATGGCATACGCTTTGGAAGCTTATTGATGAGGAAGTTAAAACGATTAAAGGTATTCGTCGTTTAAGCCCACGTCTAACTCATAGACTCGTAGAGCTTTATTCTGAAAAGATTAAACTTGTTCGCGAAAAAGAAAACAAAGCTTTTTTTGCGGCTTCTCCTCAAGTGAGAAAAGATCTGGGTAAGCCGGCTTTCTTTAAAGAGTCGGCGGCCATGCATAAAGAAATTCGCATCATGGCGATGAAGCTGCTTAGGAACTTCCCAAAATATCCTTCCAAGGCAGAAGTTTGGTACACCCTTGGTCTAAACGAACGTGATTATAATAAAGATAAAGATTCAGAACGTTTTCTCCTTAATGCTCTACGCTTTGCAGGCGGTAGAGGTGGTCTTCGTCACAACGCGATGACTTCTCTAGCAGAATACTACTATAACGGTAAAAAATATAAAAAGTGTCTAAAGTACTATGATCAGGTTGTAGGCAATGCCAACGATGAGTGGCGCACTAAACATTTATACAATATGTCTTGGTGTCATGTTAAGACTTCTAATTATAGTAAAGCGATTGATAATCTGAAATTAACTTACCAATTGATCCTTGACTCAAATAGCGAAAACAATCCACATCCTGTGAAATATACTGATATTGGAACGCAGGTTCTTGAAGCTATTGGTGTATTCCATATTCTAGACAAAAGACCGCTTGAAGCTCGTGATTTCTTCGTCGAAAAAATTAAAGATGACAAAGAAAAAGCAGAGACTCTTTTAAACTTTGCTAGAAAAGTGGCTGATAAAGGATTTTTCCCAGAAGCTCAAGAAGTTACGCTTAATGCTCTTGAAATTGGTCGCGCTGCTAAGCATACAAGAATGATTGCTAGCACTCACCTCTTTCAATTAGATTTTTATCGTAACTTTAAACGTGAAGATCTTCTTTTTAAAACAGCTCAAGACCTATTATCTTTTCATAAAGAGACACCACTTGAAGAAATGGAGAGAGATCAAGCGGTTGATCGTATCCAGGCTTTTGCAGGTTGGTTACAAGAAAGATTGGCCAAGACAAAATATGAGCTAGCTGATCATCATCCAAAAAGCGAAAGAATCTTAGCGTATTTCGACATTCTTGCTGGGATCAACCCTGTTAAGACTCCTTGGTATCGTTATTATCAAGGTGAAACATTATATGTTGTAGAAGAAGATTCAAGAGCATCTAAGACATACAGCCTCTCGTTTAATCTTCTTGAGAAATTG
>Ga0100393_10003890_pt1 | contig 13929 bp, 11 predicted proteins | sample CryGeymeta201517_FD_81546 | JGI IMG/M metagenome (GOLD analysis project Ga0100393, IMG submission 81546) | Groundwater microbial communities from Crystal Geyser aquifers in Utah, USA - Crystal Geyser metaG 2015-17 | ecosystem: Environmental > Aquatic > Deep subsurface > Groundwater | place... | reverse complement strand
CTCACTTGCCTTAGGATCATCCGTCTCATCGTTAGGGACACAGCAATAACGACACAGGTTCTGGACATTCTTTCCACGGCTTGTGTACTTTCCGCAATGCTTGTCATGCTCTTGCGTATCTCCTTTTACAAGCATAACAAAAGGAACGAACTCAATGACATAAACATTCCCTTTATAGCATAATTTCCACATAAGACCGCGGTGTTCACACTCACAATAACTTGACAAGAGAGCATCCAACATTGCATGAAGGTCCTGTGCACAACAGGCAGGTACCTTCTTTAGCGGCTCCAAATTGTCGCCTTCATTGTCTACTTCAGACAAGGAATCATCCTCACTTCCACTGTTTCCTTCCAAATCATCAGCAATTTCTCCTAAACAGGGACCATCACTGCTTTCGTCACTAAGGTAATCCTGAACATCAACAACGCCAGCATTCAGTAATATATTCTTCGCTTGTGTCTCTTTGGGAAGAAATTTTGTAACATAGCCAAGGCTTTTCCAAGCATAATCCTTATCTCTTGTTGTTCCATTGAAAATACCAAGAGTAAACTTTAATGCCTCAATTGGAAGATGATCGTACTGCCCAGTCACTGCCGCGTCAATGTACATGATGATTGGCAACAATACTTGCTTCCCAGGTTTGGTTATTAATTTTTTATAACTCTCTCTATAAGCGGACCCTGTATTTATATCACCAATTGTCGAAATTACATCAGGGGGGGGGCAAAAAAGGATCGTCATCGAAAAATAAATAGTCATCATCACCAATTCGGGGATCAATTAGCAAAGATTTCACTTGATTTGCAAAATCATGATAAGCAAGATCAACTTCCGCCCTGCTGTGGGGTAATATTAACTTCTTCAAAACGTTTGGTCTTTGCTTACCCATTTCATACCTTGCTTCCAACATTTTCAATAGCGAATCTTTTGACACAGTGGATGTTGCTTCCAAATTAGACGTGTGCCATTTGTAAATATCATCGAAAACTCGCAAAGGTGCACGTTGCTTGATTAAAATATCCAATAATTCGATCCCAGCACAATCGTCTGGGTTTAAACTGCATGTGTGGGTCTGCGAATACGCAATGTATTTTTCAAATTTGTCCATTATTGTCGTACAGGGAAATTCATCTTCCAAAATAGACGTGGAGGGAGTATTACCGCGCTCCCGTAATCAACTTCTTCATTCCAAATATCAGCAAAAAATGACACTCCATTCTCCTCATTTACGGAATCTTCATCTTGCTCAATTACAGAATCATCAACATCCTCCATACCAAAGAAACTTCCATTGTTGTCGTCACTGCCATTTGCAAATTGCGTATTCAATTCGCTCATTTCAACACCTCCTTTGCTAGTTTCATAACTAACATCCTTCCTTACGCCTTCACTATTGCCCTCCGTAAAGTAATGATTGTCATCAAAGGAACGTTTTTGACTAGAAGATTGATCGTTGGCACCATGAAGGCCTAAATAAACAGCATTGCATCTTCTATTAACAGGGTAAGCAAGGTGGCATTTCAAGTAACGCTTGCTCCTAAAGCCCTTCTTGCAGCAGGGACACTCAATATCTCCAGCAGCCTGAGAAGACATGGCCAAATTAGATCCAATACTCTAAAAGAAAAGGAATAAACAAGTAAAGGAAACATGAATGATCCCATCACTGCCGCCCTCAGATAAGAGATGCTGTGTACTCTGCTTAGACAAGAAGACCGTGGTATTATTAGCTAGAAAAAAAATTGGCCAAACATTAAAAAAATTAAACGAATAAAGTGTAAGTAACAAAATTAATGTGCTAAATAGACATCCAATTAGTTACTTCGTGTATAATTAAAAAATACATCAAAAAAGGGCAGGGACCAAAGGCCTAATTACAAAATCCAATGATTGGAGGGTTATAACTTTGTCTAATTTGGACAATGAAATCCTAACCCTTACACAGGGAACACGCCATACGTAGGGTTGGCGGCTTTGATGAACAGAATTAATTTTATGAGCTGTTGAGCACCGATCCCGCATGTAAACGTTTACAGAGGGAGTAGTACAGTAGCTACTAGTACCTGGTAGCCTACTAGTAGTAGTCTATGTGAAACGAAATTGGGAAGACGATAAACATACAACACGAACCACGAGTGACGAGTAGTAGTAGTAGTAGACTAGTCTAGCACTGAAGTAGTCTAGTAGTATCCAGAGCTACAACATCACAAGAGCCGAGCAATCTTCTTACTCGTATCCATCTTAGAAAAAAGCTTACTCTAAAATAATTCAGACAAGCCATGGGAAACGGCGACGCCAAAGAATCAGCTCTAAAAAGAACAGACATTGTAGCAGCGGAGGACTTTTGCGAGAATGACGATAGTAATAATTTGGACGAAGACGGTGAATACATTCCTACTATCGCCTTATCTTTTGATCAAGCAGAAGACTGCGCCGTGGATGCTGCTGCTGCTGATAATGACAGCCAGATAGAACTCATCCATCCCGCAACGGAAGCAGGAAATAAGGACACGACAACCATCGCTGCCAATACACCCAGTAATGCCTCCACCAGTCCAGCACTGAATATCAGTACTTCTACCACCACTAGGACTGCTACCACGGTCACCAATTCATTCAGTGACGAATTTACTAGGATTCCACTACACCCAGGCTCTACCAGATCTTTCCAGACGTCGTCCTCCAAAATTAGCACCTTGAAATCAATGAAACCAACTGCTGTGGCTCTCCCTGTCGGGTCCATATTGGCCAGGGAATCGGACGAACAATTCTATGTCAACAACCCACCAATACCACCTGATCGGGGAGAATTCATTAGCATTCATCTTCTCAAACCCACAAAACATGTGGATTTGGGAATCTCCTTTGGCGACGACAGCAGTGGTCAGGGCTTTTGCGTTGCCGAAATCGCGCCCAAGGGCCTGATCGCAACGTCCATGGCACCCTTGCAAGCGGGAGACAAGGTCATGAGTGTTAACCACCGCAGTTGTGATTGTATGACGCGTCAAAAAGCTTTGAAGCTACTAACTGATGCCAAAAAACAAATTTGCATGGTTCTGCAACACAGAGGAGGCGATCCCCGAATTGTGGAAGTCATGGCCACAAAACCGAACCCTGGGAACCAGAGTGGCATCGGACTTTCGCGTCCAGAAATGCTGGATCAGCTGAATGTGAGTTGCATCATCGAAGATGGACTTTTTGGACAGTCTCTTTTGAGTTTAGGAGATACTGTTCTCTCCATCAATGGTATTCCCTGTGGTCGACTAGATCCGGAAGCGGCGGCCGATATCATCCGGTCGACTCCCCGGTACATTACCATTGTGGCGCAAAAATTTGCCGGAAATGGCATGGTCGTGGCAACCAAGGATACAACCAAATCTCGATCGGAACAAAAATGGGAAAGATGGTCCTACTATATTTTAGGCGAACAATACGGTCGACGAGAGCGCATGTGTCGAGCGGGATGTTGCCTCTTTTTCTGTTCTACCTTGTTCACGTTTCTGATTCTGTTAGTCGTGTTGCTGCAATGATTTTTTCAAACAGAATACAAGTTGGTACATTTTTACAGAATATTGACATTGTAATATTTTGAATTTAAATATATATATTATTACATGAGGTTACAGACAGAAGACGAGTCACCCATCGTTGTGGCCAGCAAGCTTTGAGAAAAAGTCAAACCCGATTTTCCGGTTTGCCACCGTTCCATCATGACATCTATAGCTTCGGTGTTACTATTATTATTTCTACTACGTGAAAGCTGTGCAACGTCTGTGATGTTAAGTTCCTTGTCCTCCTCCTCTTGTTGGTGAGTAGGATTTTCAACAGCAGCAAGAACAATATTCGAAGCATTCCAAGTCAATGCTACGTCTTGCCCCACAATGGGACGTCCCGTGTTGGTAGGAATAATCACCACGGATGGAATCTGTGTAATATTCAGAAAATCTATCAAATTCGAACATGCATTCTGGTTGATGGTTGCAACTGATGTCGTTGTGGCAATGTTGTTGTCGTCGTCTTGGGGTGCTGATATGGATGCGAAATTGCCGCTGTCACTATGAGCCATAGTTGTTGTAGCAGTCGACACTACAACCTCTACTACCGGTACTGTGCACAATCCAGTTCCATCCAAAAAGACGCGGACATTGTGTTGTTCTTCTTGGTCCATCAACGCAAGATCTCCCCCGTACAACCCCATTCCCACCACTCGCGAAGATTGTTGGTAACAAAAGTCCGCCACAATGGATCGTAACTTGAGAGAATGTGGTTGTCGAGGATGGAATAAAAAAATCAAAAGAAATTCGGTTTTAGCAACGACATCTTCTTCTGTGAATATTATTTCTATTGGATCATTGTTTGTAGTAGTGGTCGAATCCGTTGTTATTGCCTTTCGTTGTTGCCTATTTTTTCTTTTAGATCGCAGTACAGCCTTGGTCGTTTTCATCCTTTGGACATTGAACGGATATCGTTCGAGCGTTTTCACGTTGCGAAGCAGAGCCAATGTTCCACGAAATATACTGCGAGGCTTCGTTAGAGCATCATCAGCAGCAGCAGCAGCAACATCATCATCAGCAGCAGCAACAACACCAGCAGGTATCGTGGAAAGAGGAATGTTGTTGGGATGAGGAGTCGTCATCACCGTGTGCGCTGGTGCCTGGTGCCATGCGAAAGATATGCGATAGAATTTTTGCGTGGTGGGAGAGTGGATACATTTTTTTGTTTTTTTTCTAGCCACTCACTGATTTAGGGTTTAGGACTTTAAAATTTCGATCATTGGCCGGCCTGCGCGTCCTCGTGTAATATGACTGGTTGAACTGTTCGAGCGTAGAGAGGGATGTGTTGAGAGATCTTCACCGGCCTTGATCGATCGGCCACTTTTGTCTCTTCAGCAACAGCAGCAGCAATCACCATCCAGCTTCACTGTAAATAAGACCTTCCGCTCTTACCTGCCTATCATACATCTAGTACTGTATATCAAATACAAGTAATTCAACAAGGTAAGTGGAGTTGATGGGAGCAGAACAAGGATCATTATGCGGTCGTTATTGAGTTATCATAATGAGTTGTTGTCTTCGGATGTATCGGCATTGCACCGTCCCAACGGCGGCATTGCCAAAATATCTCTCGCGCTCTCTCTCTCTCTCGTCGTCCCACCAAACACCAAGCAAAATAGGCATCTCATAAAGGCGTCTTCTTGTCTTTCTTTTCACGTCCACTCTTATTATTTAGTCTTTTTAGTAACCATTCAAGATGCGAGAAATTGTTCACATACAAGCTGGCCAATGCGGGTAAGTCTTGAATTTTTTGTTGTTGTCTCTGTCAGGCATTCCGATTTTGTCAATGACAAAATCCAATCAGCCAAACAACAACAACAACTGCGGTTCACTAAAATTTTCTTCTCTATCTCTCCTCTTTCTCGTTCTTTTAGTAATCAAATCGGGGCCAAATTCTGGGAGGTAAGGACTTGTACAAACTGCTGGGCTGTGCTATTGTTTGGCGGGAGGATGGAATGCAATGATCGGAGGGCAACCTCCGGCACACGGAAAGGCAATCCGGCGTGTCATATCTTGTATGGGATCCACCGTACGGTTGCGGCTTTCCGCGAGTTCATTGACTTCATGTCCGCACTTTTTCGAAGCGCCATTTGTTTTCTTGTAGTGTGCACACTCGTCTCACGCTGAATCCATCGCCTCTTCCAATCACTCCTACCTTTTCAAACAAACAAAAAACCACGTACGCACACAAATCGTTGGTGCATGCACACACATGCAAACACAAAATAGGTCATGTCCGCCGAGCATGGTATTTCTCCCAACGGAGACTACCAGGGCGACAATCCGCTCCAGATCCAGCGCATTGACGTTTATTTCAACGAAGGTCAGGAAGGACGCTACGTACCCCGTGCCGTCTTGACGGATCTCGAACCAGGAACCATGGACGCTATTCGTGCTGGAGCCTACGGATCTCTTTTCCGCCCCGATAACTTTGTCTTTGGACAGAGTGGAGCCGGTAATAACTGGGCCAAGGGCCACTACACCGAAGGTGCCGAACTTGTGGACTCCATCATGGAAGTCGTCCGCAAGGAATCCGAATCTTGTGATGTCTTGCAAGGATTCCAAATCACGCATTCCATGGGAGGAGGAACCGGATCGGGTATGGGAACCCTTCTTGTTTCCAAAATTCGCGAAGAGTACCCCGATCGGATCATGAGTACTTACAGTGTCGTGCCGTCGCCCAAGGTCTCCGATACCGTTGTCGAGCCATACAATGCGACGCTTTCGATCCATCAGCTGGTCGAAAATGCCGACCAGTGCTTTGCCCTTGACAACGAAGCGCTCTATGACATTTGCTTTAGAACTCTCAAACTCGCCAACCCAAGCTACTCGGACTTGAACCATCTCATTGCCAATGCCATTACAGGAACCACCTGCTCGCTCCGTTTCCCTGGACAGCTGAATTGCGATCTCCGAAAGTTGGCCGTCAATATGGTACCATTCCCACGTTTGCACTTCTTCCTCGTCGGATTTGCACCCTTGACGGCTCGGAGCTCTCAGGGATTCCGTGTCCTTACGGTACCTGAACTCACTCAACAGGCCTTTGATGCCAAGAACATGATGTGTGCCGCCGACCCGCGCCACGGACGTTACTTGACCTGTGCCATGATGTTCCGTGGAGCCATGTCCAGTAAGGAAGTGGACGACCAGATGCTTCAAATGATCAACAAGAATTCATCCTACTTTGTGGAATGGATTCCCAACAACCTGAAGGCTTCCATCTGTGATATTCCACCAACGGGATTGAAAATGTCCAGTGTCTTTATTGGTAACTCGACCGCCATTCAGGAGGCTTGGAAGCGTGTTGCGGATATGTTCACCGTCATGTTCCGCCGCAAGGCCTTTTTGCATTGGTACACTGGCGAAGGTATGGACGAGATGGAATTCACTGAAGCCGAATCCAACTTGAACGATTTGGTTTCCGAATACCAGCAGTATCAAGATGCTACCGCCGATGAGGAAGAAGTCAGTGGCGAATTCGGTGAAGGCGAAGCCTTTGAAGAGTAAACAAAAAAGAATCAGCTGGCGCAACACCGTGCTGTCTAGAGTACAGCAGTATAATTCTTCTTTTGAGTGTGTCGGTGTGGGTGGAATGGAATGGAATGAAAATTGGTGTTGAATTCAATTTCTCTGGACGACGCAAGCAAAAGCAAAGCCAACCCTTTATTGACGGAATTTAATAAGTTGATCCTATCTCTCCTGTTTTGTCTGCAGTTCTTGGAATCTCAATTCTTGGAATGTGACTTCGTTGCACTATGACGGATGGAAATGGTCTTCGTTTGGATCCCGATCCGTATCATCATCATTATTCATCTTTTACCATATATTATTTACTAGTTTATTTTATTTGTGTGGACAACATCATACATCGTCTGTTAGGTTTAGCTTGCAACTTTGTTCTGTGTTTTGTCTGCAATTTTAATAACAACACTGATTTGACAAGAGACACGTCGCAATCAACGCCAAGTTGTTAACTGGTTCGACCTACAAAAATGAAAGATACAACGAAGACAAAACTGCACTACGAAGTAGACTAATAGCGAGAAAATGATTACCGAGTTTCCATTATTTCCTTTACTGCTGAAGAGGACTGGAGTTTGCCATTTTTCTGTACAGCATTTTGGATTCTCAGTCACAAGCGAAACGTATTTCTTTCGTTCATCGTTTGCAGCAACAAGCATGAGAAGGGATGATATGTACAGTTTCGACACTTGCGTCTGAATTAAGGAATTTATCGAGCCTGGGCAGCTTCCAAAGCACGAAGACGTCCCTCCAACTCGGCCTCTCTCATGCGAGCCTCAGAAAGAGCTTGACGTTCATCACGGATTTGTTGTTCCTGGCTTTGCTCGCGCATTTCACGAGAAATACCACTGAGAGCATTCAATCCAACGGTGAGTCCTGCAGATAGGGTGAAAATGAGGGTGAGGAACGAGGTGCTGTGAATGATAGTTTTCAAAACGATAAAATAAAATTGCCGGGAAAACGTACCGACGGTTCCAGCATCCACACCGTATCCGTACCCGTATCCTCCGTAGACAGGAGGAGCGACATAGGCGGGTTGTTGGATAACAGTGGTGGATCGATAATTATTTGTCGTCGAAGCAGATCGGGAATAGCTGCTGGCAGATCCGCGGGATCCAACCGAAGATCGTCCTCCCATACGTCCGCCACTCTTGGCAGCAACAACTTGGCTACTTCCAGCAAAATCTGTGGGAGCCGCAAAAGCAGGAGCCATGGAGGCAACGTTGGCGAAAAGGTAGGCAGCGGTCAAAACCGAGGCTGCGAATCGACGTTCGACATTATCGGATTGGTTACTCATGCTCAATTTGACGACGCTAGGGCTACTACGAGCGGTAGGAGGAGCCATCATAAAGCAGGAAGCCGACTGCAGAGAGAGAGCAACGCACAAAGCGAGGGTCAATGATCGAAGCATCATAGCTGCGTACAGAATTGAGAGATAATTGTCTGGAAGATAATCGTGTAGCACTGAGTAATTATAACTCGTCAGCTGCTGTTGCTGTTGTTGCTTTTGCCAAATAAAATAAAGCTTTGTTTTTTAAGGTGCAACTTCAGAGAAAGTGAGATGAAAGTGTGACGTCAGCGAGCTCACTGAAGCATGCCGAAGAAGCAAGACGGCTGAGGGACACCCTATGACGAATTAATTTTCCTGGTTGTAGGTCCAAAACTGGCTAACTCTGGCTAGAATGCAAAATAGCTAGCTAGATATCGAGTAGAAACTTGAGCGAGTGCCACGATGATACAGTATCTAGTTGTACCGTGTGGACTAGTGAAAGTGAAGCTCGGCACACTAGCATCTACCAAGTGCATGGAGTCAAGAGCGAGAGTCCGCCATCTGTGGACATAAATACACATTACTCCATCGATATTGTTGCTTAATATTTACTCTGTGCCTGAATTCAACAAGTCGTTGTCACTCACAAGCGCGTGCTTTTTCTTATTATACCTTCACATTCAACCGATAGATGACACGGAGCATACCGTTGTATACTGAAAAAAATTACTGCTTGCCAGTGGCAACTGGAGCACCCTCTTTCAGAGGTTCTTTTAATGCATCCTGGGGCGGCTGTTGCTGTTGTTGCACTTGTTGTGGCTTTCCCTGTTGCTGTTCTAACTGCGCAAGACGCTGTTCCAGTTGTGCGGAGCGGATGCGAGCCTCCTCCAGTTCGGTTCTGTCTCGGGCAATTTCACGATCCTGGCCATAATCACGAAAGGAGTCTCCAATTCCACCTCCAAATCCGTACCCCATACCTTTGTTAATGTCGACAAGTGGGATTAAATTATGTTAGCGACAGAAGCGAATATTATAGAATCTCATAGTCACTAGTCATAAACACAAACATTCAAAACCTACCAAAACCACCAAAGGGGGAGAGACCAAAACCAAAAGGACTAGGGGCGATGATCACCGGCGAGGGTGACATGGGACGGATCACGGTAGTACGAGAATAATTGTTCACGTTATTGCGAGAATATGCCGCAGTTCCTCCGCCACTGGGACGAGCGTAGCTGCCACGGCTTCCCATGGAAGATCGGTTTCCCATGGAAGATCGGCCGCCCATTCTGCCGCCGCTTCGAGCAGCGACAACTTGGCTGCTACCAGCAAAGTTCTCGTCCTGTGCAGCAAAAGCAGGCGCTACCGACAAGACATTTGAGAAGAGAAATGCAGCCGCAATGGCAGAGGTAGCTGTCACTTTTTTATTCATCATCCAATTAGGATTGCTGCTTTCTTCACTCTTACTTGTCATGGCAATGGTTGTTGGGCTAATAATCTGCGTAGCAGTTGTTGGCAATGGCTTGGCCAGAAATCCATGGCTGTGATCTGCACAGAGCATCGCCAGCAAAGCTGAGAGAATGGTAGTGTATTTAGTCATTCTCGTGCAACTTCTTTTGTTTATATTAAAGTAGCTGATTAAAACAGTTGCATTGAGCCTTTCGTGGTAGTTGCATGTTGCATAATATGTCGTATGTAGTACAGTAGTCTACTACTAGTCCACTTGTAGTCTGGTAGTCTACTAGTACTAGTAGTCATTCGTCAGAGAGAATAATGTGATTGCTTTTTCTGCAAGATGGATCTTTCGGTGAGATATCCCGCGCTCTAATAACAAGATTCATTTACTGAGTTGAGTGCGAATGCATTATTATTGGGGTACCTTGCCCTTTCAATTTCAGTATCAATAGTCACTAGAGTCAGGATGACACTACTGGTTGAGTTGTACTGAAAAAAATATAGTGAAAGAATGAGGGATGCAATCAGTACAAAAAGTAGTGCAAATGACAGATCTCATTGAGACCTTTCCATTCATTATTTATTTATTGAATTTGGAAAAGCACTTAATGAGCTAGAGGACAGAATCAAAATAATAAGTCCTGAGGCCAGAAAGCCTCCAGCTGACATAACATTTAAGCAGTCATAATACTAGTAAACCTTGATTGATGGATTTAGACAGGAGTCACATGGGGTTTAACAACTATTAACACTAGTTAACATGATAAAATAAATGATTAAGTTTCACTGCATGTGTACTAGTTAAATGTCTAGAATCCCTTAAATGGTAAGAGTCAGCTAACGTTAAGTTTCAGCCTGACTCTACTAGTCACAAGTGTAAGGATGGCCTTCAGTCTACCAACTTATTAGCATTGTCTTAATATCTGACAGTATCCTTCTCTGTAGGATCATTCTATGATTGCTTATTGCTCTGGTTAATTAGTTGGGAGGGCCCTCCAAAAGATCTGAGTGTGGGTGGATGGGTGGATGGATGGGTTGATGGGGATGGGTCAATAATGTGAGTTGGCTGTGCTTGGCTTTTTATCTGCAGAGTCGAATTTCTAGTTGCAACTCCCACCGTAGCCTCGTTATTTATTTTTCTCGCTTTGATGGTCTACACACTCTCTCGCTCGAAGACAAAACGCTAGACGAATATTATTATTTTTTGTATTGTCTCTAATAACAACTGCAGGCGTCCTTTTTAGAATTAGAATTATGAGTCTTTGTATGGCAGCAGATGTCGAACAAAACGACGTAAGCTCAGTGAATGGACGGCTCCCGACTGCTGCTGCTACTGCTACTATTCTCCTACTACTAGACTAGTCTAGTAGACTGCTAAAATGAGTATTCAACTGGAGTACTACTACTAGCTAGTTGCTTGTGGCTAGTACTACTATTGAGGTAGAGAGTCACAACATGTGATGAGAATTTACCTGGTACGGTAGTCTAGCACAAAATCGAAAATCGAAGAATAATGCACGACTGAAATTTCGTTCCCGCAAGTGACTCTGTTGATGAGAAGAGAAGATGATGATGATGATGATGATGATGATGAGATTGGTTTTGGTTTGCTTTGATCTTCTTTTTTTAATAGAATAAAAATTACTCCCGATTTCCCACTGACGCTTCGTTTTTCTCCAAAAAATCGATCGACGTCCAAAAGTTTAATATCCACAGGCAGACGAAGCAGCACACCACCTCTCGCATACTTTCAATTATAATATTATAATCAATAGTACACCGACAGAAGTTAGCAACAATGTTATCTCAGCGTCCTCTCCAAGTTGTATCCAAGAGAGCTTTGGCAGCTCGAGCCTCTAATTTTTCGCTATGCAGATTGACACCAACATTGTCCAGGTGTGGCGATTTTGGAATTTCTAGTGTTCTGTCACAGCAACAGCAACATCAACAGCAACAGTATCAACCGCAGATTCGGTGGAAGAGCACGGTACCTCTAGAATCCAATAATCAGACCATGAGTAAAACTGGATCTTCTGGAAAACTACCAGTGCCTGACTTTACGGATGCCAAAGCTGCGTACGAATCGAAAACCAACTGGGAACTTGTTCGTGCTTATGCTGTATTTCAGCTCTGTCGAATTCGATTCCTCGTGGAGCACTCTGAAAGTTTGCTGCATTATTCTCGAAAGATTTTTGGTGGCACCATTCAGGATGCACTTTTAAAGGCAACTCTGTTTGGTCATTTTTGTGCAGGCGAAGACGAGAAGCGCATTCAACCCGTCTTGTCAGCTTTGCAGAAGAGTGGCATCGGTTCTATTTTGGATTATGCTCACGAAGACGATGGGTCTGGGTCAGCGCACAGTAGTGGATCATCTGCTCCACTGGCCGTGAATGATGTCTTTTACGAAGCCAACCCAAAAGTTCGCATGTACGATTACGAGGGAGAACAGCAGTGCGATCGACACGTAGAAACCTTCAAGCGATGCATCCGCGCTGTGGAGACGCTGGACGCGGATGGATACGCTGCAGTCAAAGTCACAGCGTTGGGAAATCCCAAACTTTTGGATAAAATGTCAAGGTTCGTATTTTTTATTTTGTTATTTTCTTTTTGTGTGAATTGTATGTTTTCACGAATTTGAGTTCGTGGTCTTACTAACTCAATACATAATTGTCTGCGAAAAAAATCTGCAGGGCACTTCGAGAAGTCCGAAACTTGTTTCACAAGTTTGATAGTGATGGTGATGGATTTATCTCTCGCAAGGATTTCGAACAGGGCTACAACTTCTTTTTCCAGGAGAACGCTACTGATGTTGAAGAAATGTTTGAGCTCTTGGATCCGGAACGCACGGGTCGTGTAGATTTTATTACTTGGTCGATGCTCCTTACACCGAGCGATTTACCAAAACTTACCAGCAAGTGCCGCGAAATGGGACCCTTGGCCCTTGCGTCTCCCACGGAGGAGGAAGTAGAACTCATGGAGGCCATGTTCAACCGCGGACGTGAGCTTGCCAAGGAAGCTGAAAAATGTGGAACTCGTGTTTTGATTGATGCCGAGCAGCACCGTTTCCAGCCAGCGATCGACAATCTGGTCTTGAACCTACAGCGACATTACAACGCCACCGACAAGTCAGATAAAGCAATCATCTATAATACCTACCAGTGCTATCTGAAGGACACAGCAGATCGTTTGGTCGAGGATATGGAACGTGCAGAACGTCATTCCTTTCACTTTGGAGCCAAAATGGTCCGTGGAGCCTACATGGAAGGAGAGCGCGCTTTGGCAGAATCTCTTCAATACGAATCACCCATTCACGACACTATTGAGGACACTCACAACTGCTACAACAATTCTGTAGCCTATTTATTGGAGGAAAGTGTCAAGACAGACCGTAAGATTGAAGTTATGCTGGCATCTCACAATCAGGAGAGCATTGAAAAGGCTATTCAAAAAATGTGCGAATTGAACATTGATCCACAAGACAAAACCATTTGCTTTGGCCAGCTCTACGGAATGGCCGATAATTTGACCTACAATTTGGGTCAGAACGGATTTCGTGCCTACAAGTACGTGCCATACGGTGAAGTTGGCGAAGTGATGCCTTATTTGGTCCGTCGCGCCAAAGAAAACAGTTCGATCAGCGGAGGCGCTGCCAAGGAATTGAAAATGATTGGAGCTGAGCTCAAGCGACGCGTTGGATTTGCATAGGCGAATTTTGGTTTTTATAATTGTCAGTTGTCGAGCAAAGAGATGATTAAAATGCATAAATATTTTTCTACTCTGTTCAATTTTAAATAATATAGTGCATCAACGCATTGCTTTTACGATCAAACTCTTATAAATTAGACTACTCGGTATCGATTTTACTACTGGTACTAGTCTACTAAATAGGTCAACTTTTCGGCACCGGTGCTGTAGTAGACTCCTACTCAAGGTACTATGTACCTACAATACCTACCTGTTCACAATTGCTCACAAGGGTTGGAGTTCATTGCATCGAGCATTTTATAACGAGCGAACGCTACCGCGTTCTCTCGACTATGCCAGCTCTCTAGGGCTACGTTCGGCTAGGTAGGGTGGTTTGGAGAAACTCGGCAATTTACTAGGGCCGACCTTTTCTCCGTTCCGAGG
>Ga0100393_10003877_pt1 | contig 13949 bp, 14 predicted proteins | sample CryGeymeta201517_FD_81546 | JGI IMG/M metagenome (GOLD analysis project Ga0100393, IMG submission 81546) | Groundwater microbial communities from Crystal Geyser aquifers in Utah, USA - Crystal Geyser metaG 2015-17 | ecosystem: Environmental > Aquatic > Deep subsurface > Groundwater | place... | reverse complement strand
GTGCAGGTGTTGGCCGAGTGTGTCTGTGTCCCAGCCGATCCATTGATCGCGGTCACGAAGCCGCAATGCCGCTGCACTGAAAGCAAAGCCACCCAGCCAGCCGTGTTCGGACGTGATCAGGTAGCGCAGTTGACAGCCCACCAAGGGACCTGCGCCTTGCGGATGCTCGCGGATCATCAGCTCATTCCAGATGCGCATCTGATCGACACTATCGACCTTGATTAAGGCTAAACCACGGACATCACCCGCTTGTGCTGGCACATCAAGCGGATCGGGTACAGCACAATCAAGGCGCCGTGGACTTTTTATGACAGTTGAGGCGTTTGATGCGGGAAGGGCAAAATGACCTGCACGCTCCAACTCACGCAGCCCTTTGACGCAGCCGCCTGTTTGAGGTTGACCGCGCGCGTTGTGAAAGTTAAAGCGCTGACACACTGCGTTAGCAAGTGCGCTGCGATTTTTATACGTATTGTTTGCGAGCAGGCCGCGCACGATTTCAATTGAATCGGGCCGAGAAAGTGTTCGTTTGATTTGGTTTTGTTGGTGCATCCCAATATGATAGGGAAAGACGCCTTATTTGTCCAGATTTATGTTGGGGTAAAGGGCAGCCCTAGCCCCCCTTTTGCAAAGGGGGGAATCACTGCGCCCTCGAACGAAGCATCCCCCCCTTTGAAAAAGGGGGGAAGGGGGGATTTGATCGAAGCCGCAGCCCAAGCCGTGCTCGACGCCCGCGCGCAATTCCCCGACGCCACGCTCGCCGATCTCTACGACCCGCTCACCATGCCGCCCGCCTTGGTAAAGGCGCACCAGAAACTCGACGCGGCGGTGGATGCGGCCTACGGCAAGAAGAACTTCAAGAACGATGCCGAGCGCGTGGCGTTTTTGTTCGAGTTGTACCGGAAATCCACGTCGCTGCTGCCAGGGGAAACCAAACCCAAGCAAAAATCTCCGCGCGCCAAAGCTTGATCGGGTTGATTGGTCCGGCGGTTTCATTGGAGGGGCAAGACCGGTGTTTCCCAAGCGGGCTATAAGTCTGACATAATTCGACTTTATCCAAACTGATGGTTTCAGTGCTTACATGGCGGCAATACTTTTGACTGACTCTGAGATAGATGCGCTTCTAAGTATGCCGAAGCGGGTCGAGAATCCCGGTGCAAAGATGCGCGCCGTGAACAAGCATGTCCAGAGAGATTATCGTGTTGTCAGCGCTGACGGAAAACATGAGTTTGCTCTTTTTGTCCGCCAGAGCGCGATGTTATCGGAGAGCTTCTCGGTCGGACTCCGTTGGTTGCCGAAGAGCGGCGAGGATGTGACTCTAGCCCGCTTCAACGGGCCGAGCCATCCTCATTCCAATGCAATTGAAGGCCAGCGGTTCGAGTTTGTGTGCCACATTCACCAGGCGACGGAACGGTATCTCGCTGCCGGGAAGAAGGATGAGGGATTTGCGTCGCCGACACAGGACTACAAAACGCTTAACGGGGCGCTATACAGTCTGGTAAAGCGATGCAATATTTCGGGGCTTAGCACCCAGCCGGAGGAACCGGACTTCTTTGAATAAAATGAATATCAATGAGATCAGGAAGACCATTTGCTCAACCCTTTGCGCCGACGTAGATGTCGTCGAAAGGGGTGAAGGGCTTCTTTTTGTCTCGACGCCATTCAGCTTCTCTGACGGCGATGCCTACTCCATCTACCTGAAATCGCTCCCGACGGGGGGCTTCCGCATCACCGATATGGGAGGAACGTTGATGCATCTCAGCTATGAGAACGACACCGACAAGTTCCGCGAAGGCATGCGCGGCAAAGTGTTCAATCAAATCCTGTCGGAAATGAACCTCGGCGAGGACGACGGGGAGTTCTACATCGACACGGCGGCCGATGCGCTGGGCTCCGGTTTGTTCCGCTTTGGACAAGCCATCACGCGGTTGCATGACCTGACCTTCCTCAACCGGGTTCGGGTGGAGAGCACCTTTTACGAGGACTTGCGGGAGAATCTGCGCAACCACGTTGATGCCGAGCGTATTCACGAAGGCTATATCGTGCCGGGCGTGGCAAATGCCCGAGACTATCCGGTGGATTACTTCATTGAGGGCGGTAACATGCCGCTTTACCTGTTCGGAGTGCCGAATCGGGATAAGGCGCGGTTAGCGACAATTATTCTCCAACACCTCATCGCGGCTGGCCGCGATTTCAACTCGATGGTCGTGTTTCAGAACGCTTCGGATGTTCCTTCGCGAGACCTTAGTCGCCTCATGAACGCGGCTAATGACATGATCGCGTCCCTTGACGCATCTGATGACTTTGAGCGCAAGCTGCTGCGGCGGGTAAAATAGTGCTGCGCTAGCCTTCTTTGTATTCAGGCGTCGCGGCGTTGTTCGAAGCGGAGCGCTTCTTCGATCTCTTTTTCGTCACCGCCGTAATCCTTGACGATGGTTTTAGCCTAAGCTCAACATGTCAAATGCATATTTGTCATTTTTCCCCAACCAATAATTCATAACCCATTGATTTTCGCATACAGATCCCCCGCTAGAACGAATGCTTGCAGGGCACGAGTCACTGTAATGGTCTTGCATTTTGTGGACAGGTGGACTAGGCTAGACTAAGTCATAAATCGAGGTGGTTATGCAAACAATTAATATCCATGATGCCAAAACCCAGTTTTCCAAACTGATTGAAGCCGTGTCGCAAGGCGAAGAAATTATTATTGCAAAAGCCGGGAAGCCGGCTGCGAGACTCGTGCCAATACAAGCAAAGAAACCCCTTGTTCGCAAGCCCGGTTCTCTGAAGGGAAAAATAAAGATTGCCGAGGATTTTGACGCCCCTTTGCCCAATGAGATTCAATCTGCGTTTGAGGGCAACTGATGCGGATTTTACTGGATACGCACATTTATCTCTGGTGGTTGCAAGACAGTCCAAAGCTATCGAAAACGGGGAAGGGAAAAATTATTTCCGCATCGGAAGTATATGTCAGCAGCGCTTCAATTTGGGAGGCCGCAATCAAGGCGGGTATCGGCAAGCTCGATGTGGATGTGGACACTTTAGTCGCAGAGATCGGGAATAACGGCTTTATGGAATTGGCCATTACCCCAAAGCATGCTGCCAGGGTCAAACGGCTCCCCGACATTCATCGTGATCCGTTTGACCGTATTTTGCTGGCGCAGGCGCTGAGTGAGCCACTTCAGTTCTTGACCGCAGACGGAATATTGGCCGGATATTCTGACCTTGTTGAAGTCATATAGGGAACCGCTGATTCAACCTAAAAACGGCGTGCATCGGCGTTTATCGGTGGCTAAATGCAGTTTTTAGCATCAACGCCAATCACGCCTTGCGGTAAATCTCCGCACCCTGCTTCACGAATTCCACCGACTTTTCCTGCATTCCCTTCTCCAGCGCCTCGCTTTCCGCAACCCCTTGGGCGGCGGCGTAGTCGCGCACGTCCTGGGTGATTTTCATGGAGCAGAAATGCGGGCCGCACATGGAGCAGAAGTGGGCGACTTTGGCGGAATCCTTGGGCAGGGTTTCGTCGTGGAATTCCTTGGCCTTGTCCGGGTCGAGGCCGAGGTTGAACTGGTCTTCCCAGCGGAATTCGAAGCGCGCCTTGGACAGGGCGTTGTCGCGAATCTGCGCGCCGGGGTGGCCCTTGGCAAGGTCGGCGGCATGGGCGGCGATTTTGTAGGTGATGATGCCGACGCGCACGTCCTCCTTGTCCGGCAGGCCGAGGTGTTCCTTGGGCGTGACGTAGCACAGCATGGCGCAGCCATACCAGCCGATCATGGCCGCGCCGATGCCGGAGGTGATGTGGTCGTAGCCGGGGGCGATGTCGGTGACCAGCGGGCCCAGCGTGTAAAACGGCGCTTCGTCGCAGTGTTTCAGTTGCAGGTCCATGTTTTCCTTGATCATGTGCATCGGTATGTGGCCGGGGCCTTCGATCATGGTCTGCACGTCGTGCTTCCAGGCGATATGGGTGAGTTCCCCCAGGGTTTTCAGTTCGGCAAACTGGGCTTCGTCGTTGGCATCGTATAAGGAACCTGGGCGCAGGCCGTCGCCAAGGCTGAAGCTGACGTCGTAGGCCTTCATGATCTCGCAGGTTTCCTCGAAATGGGTGTAGAGGAAGTTCTCCTGGTGGTGCGCCAGGCACCACTTGGCGAGGATGGAACCGCCGCGCGAGACGATGCCGGTCATGCGTTTCGCCGTCATCGGCACGTAAGCGAGCCGCACGCCGGCGTGGATCGTGAAGTAGTCCACGCCCTGCTCGGCCTGCTCGATCAGGGTGTCGCGGAAGATTTCCCAGGTCAGTTCCTCGGCCTTGCCATCGACTTTTTCCAGCGCCTGGTAGATCGGCACGGTGCCGATGGGCACCGGGCTGTTGCGGATGATCCACTCGCGGGTTTCGTGGATGTTTTTGCCGGTGGACAGGTCCATCACCGTGTCCGCGCCCCAGCGGATGCCCCACACCATTTTTTCCACTTCGTCGTGGATCGACGAGGCCAGCGCCGAGTTGCCGATGTTGGCGTTGATCTTGGTGAGGAAGTTGCGGCCGAGAATAACCGGCTCGAGCTCGGGATGGTTGATGTTGGCCGGGATGATGGCGCGGCCACGTGCGATCTCGTCGCGCACGAATTCCGGTGTGATGATCTTTGGAATGGCGGCGCCGAAGCTTTCGCCCGGGTGCTGGGTGGTGATTATTTCGGAAAGCCCATCGCGGCGTTGGTTCTCGCGGATGGCGACAAATTCCATTTCCGGGGTAATGAAACCCTTGCGGGCGTAGTGCATCTGGCTGACATTCATGCCGGCCTTGGCGCGGCGCGGGTTGCGGTGCAGGTTGAAGCGCATCTCCGCCAGACTGGGGTCGTCCAGGCGATTCTGGCCATAAGCTGAAGTCAGCCCGGGCAGGTTTTCAGTGTCGCCGCGACTATCGATCCAGGTTGCGCGGATGGCGGGCAACCCCTGGCGGATGTCGATGCTGACTGCCGGGTCGGTGTAAGGGCCGGAGGTGTCGTAAACATAAACTGGCGGGTTTTTTTCTGCGCCCATTTCGGCGGGGGTGTCGGACAGGCTGATTTCGCGCATCGGCACGCGGATGTCGGGGCGGGAGCCTTGTACGTACACCTTGCGGGAATTGGCGAAGGGTTGCACCGCAGCCTCGTCGACGCGGGCGGTCTGGCTCAGGAATGTGGGATAGTCGTTCATGGATGGTACTCCTTGTAAAATCGCGAGGAGCATTGTGGCGGCAATGCTTCCCTACGACGGTATTACCCGTATCAGGTTCAGAGGGTATCTCTCACCGGCTTAGCCCGGACCCCTAGCAAAGTGTGTAAAACTAATGGAAATGTGGAATAATTGCAAGCGAACATAGTCTTAAAACAGAGGGAATGGTCATGGACATGGAACAGGCTCGTTTTAATATGGTGGAACAGCAGATTCGTCCTTGGGATGTGCTGGATCAGGATGTGCTGGACTTGCTACGCCAGGTCAGGCGCGAGGATTTCGTTCCCGAACAATACCGCGAGCTGGCTTTTTCGGATATGGAAATACCCCTGGGCCACGGTGAAGCGATGCTGTCGCCCAAGCTTGAGGCCAGGATAGTGCAGGAAGTCGGGGTGAAGGCTGGGGACCGTGTGCTGGAAGTGGGCACCGGCAGCGGCTACATGACCGCTTTGCTGGCGCGCATGGCGCACCGGGGAAGAGTATGCAGCGTGGAAATCGTTCCCGAATTCACGCTACGGGCAGAAGTACTACTCAGGCAGCATGGCATTTCCAATGTTGATTTGGAAGTGGGGGATGCCGCTCGCGGGTGGCTGCAGGGCGGGCTTTACGATGTGATCGTGTTGACCGGTTCTGTGCCGGTGCTGCCGGAAGCATTTTCAGCCAGTCTGAAAATCGGAGGCCGGCTGTTTGCCGTGGTCGGCGAGGCGCCAGTGATGGAGGCCCAACGGGTTGCCTGCGTCGCCGAAGGCGTGTATCGGACCTCCAATTTGTTCGAAACCAGCGTTCCATCCCTCAAGAACGCGATGCAACCCCAGCGCTTCGTGTTTTAAAATGAAATCCTTGCCCCTCGCGCTTTTTGTGCTGCTCTCCAGCCCTGCCTATGCCGCCAACCTGACGGAGGTATATCGCGAGGCGCAGCAGCAGGATGCGGCGTATGCTTCGGCGCGCGCCGCTTACGAAGCCGGCCAGGAAAAAGCGCCGCAGGGCCTCGCCCTGTTGTTGCCGAGCGTCAATCTGAGCGCCAATACCACCCATAACGACGTGGATTTGCCCGCCTCCAACCTGCAATACAACTCCAACGGTTATAACCTGTCCCTGACCCAGCCGATCTATCGCAAACAGAATTTCGCCCAGTACGAGCAATCCAAAAGCCAGGTTGTTCAGGCTGAAGCGCAGTTTGCCATCGCCCGGCAGGACCTGATCGTCAGAGTCGCTCAGGCCTATTTCGACGTCCTGCTCGCCCAGGACAATGTTGCCTTGGCCGACGCCCAGAAGGCCGCCATCGGCGAGCAACTGGAAATGGCCAAGCGCAACTTCGAGGTGGGCACCGTCACCATTACCGACACTCACGAGGCTCAGGCGCGGTACGACCTCACCACGGCTCAGGAAATCGCCGCGCAGAATGATCTCGAAATCAGGAACCGCGCTTTGCAACTGATCCTCGGCAAGATTCCAGCGCATCTCAATGCGCTGAATGACAAGCTTCCCCTGATCCTGCCCGAGCCCAACGATATGACAAAATGGGTCGCACGGGCCGAACAGCAAAGCCCGCAGATCGCAATCCAGCGCGCCGCACTGGCAATCGCCACGCAGGAAGTGGAAAGGAACCGTGCCGGGCACTATCCCACCCTTGACCTGGTGGCGGGCTACGGTCAAAACAGCAATTCCAGCTATCTGGTCACCGGCACCGTTACCAGTCAAACCGTCGGCTTGCAGTTGACCTTGCCGATTTACCAGGGCGGCAGTGTCAATTCCAAGGTGCGCGAAGCATTGGCCAACCAGGAAAAAGCCCGGCAGGATCTGGATCTGGGCAACCGGCAGGCCGCCTTGCAGACCCGCCAGGCTTTTCTTGGCGTGACCAGCGGCATGGCTCAGGTCAAGGCACTGGAACAGGCGCTGGTGTCGAGCCAGAGTTCGCTCGATTCCACCCGGCTGGGCCAGGAGGTGGGGGTGCGAACCAACGTGGACGTGCTGAATGCCCAACAGCAGCTCTATACGGCCAAGCGCGATTTGTCCCAGGCTCGCTACAACTACATCCTCAGCCAGCTCAAGCTCAAATCCGCCGTGGGCACCCTGCAAGACGAGGATGTCGAGCAGGTCAACCGCTGGCTGGGGAAATAAAGGAAGTAGGATGGGTGGAGCGTAGCGATACCCATCAATTTGTTTACCATGGAATGATGGGTATCGCTACGCTCCACCCATCCTACAGTCCCGCCTTTCCAAAACCGGTTCTATCAGCGCCATCAACCGTTCCGTCGCGCCGCGATGCCGGTCTGAAAAAGCCAGAGCCGCAACCGACATGGCTTGGGTTTTCTCCGACGCCTTCAGCAATTCCCCGACCATCAGCGCCAATTCGTCGGCATCAGCCACGCGTAGCGCGGCGCCAGTCTGAACGGCCAGTTCGGAGACTTCCGCAAAGTTGAATGTGTGGGGGCCGATCAAAACCGGCTTGCCCATCGCCGCCGCCTCGATCAGGTTCTGACCGCCGAGCGGCAACAGGCTGCCGCCGATGAAAGCGATGTCGCAGGCGGTGGTGTAGGCGAACATCTCTCCCATGCTGTCGCCCAGCACCACTTGGGTTTCCGGGGCGACGGCTTCGTTTGTCGAGCGGCGCTGAAACCGGATGCCGCGCTGGGTCAGCATCTCGGCCACTTGCTCGAAGCGCTGCGGATGGCGCGGCACGATGACGATGAGCAGGTTGGGGATGCCGATTCTGGCAAGCGCTTCCATGATCAGCGCTTCCTCGCCTTCCCGGGTGCTGGCGGCGAGGAATACCGGGCGTGTAGCCCCGAACCGTTCGCGCAGGTTTTTCCCCAGGCCGATCGCGCTTGGCGGTACTTCCACATCGAATTTCAGGTTGCCGGTAATTTCCACCGAAGATGCGCCCAATTCGACCAACCGGCGTGCATCCGCCCCGGTCTGGGCGGCAATCGCCGCCAGGGCTTGCAGGCTGTCGCGGCTGAGAGCCTTGAAGCGGCCATATTTGCGCGCCGATTTTTCCGACATCCGCGCGTTGACCATCAACAGCGGTACCCGGGCTTTCTTGCAGGCCTGCACCAGGTTGAACAAGATTTCGGTTTCCATCAGCAGCCCGATTTCGGGCTTGAAGTGGCGGAGAAAGCGCTTCACCGCAAACGGGAAGTCGTAGGGCAGGTAGCCTTGCAGCACACGGTCGCCGAACAACTGCCTGCCGGCTTCCCGACCGGTGGGGGTCATGTGGGTGAGCAGGATGCGGTGCCCGGGATAGCGTGTCTGCAATTGGGCAATTAGCGGCACGGCGGCGCGGGTTTCTCCCACCGATACGGCGTGCAGCCAGATCAGTGGAGTGGCTGGCTTGCCGTGATAAAAACCAAAACGCTCGCCGATATGGCGCCGGTATTCGGGCTGACGCCGGGAACGCCATAACAGATGGAACAGCATGTAGGGCAGCAGCAGAACCAGCAGCAGGGTGTAAAGACGGCCAATCATAATGCAGCGATGCTATTCAGGGCGTCGATCACGCTTGCCGCGTCGGGCGGAGCGCCTGCGCCGCCCAGGTTGATGGCTGATCCATTGGTGTAGAGCCCGGTCAGGCCGGGGTCGGAGGCGCAGTAAATGGCGATGGCCGACACGTTCAATGCCGCCGCCAGATGGACCAGGCCGGTGTCCACGCCGACTGTCGCGATGGAGTGCGAAAGCAGGGTTGCCGCTTGTGCCAGGGTGAGCGCAGGAGGAACAATGGCAAGAGGGATTTTTTCCGCCAACCGCTGGCTGCGCTGCTGTTCGGCCGCGCTTCCCCAAGGCAATACGCAGGCAATCCCCTTGCCAGCCAGATAAGCCCCCAATGCGATCCAGTCGGCTTCTGGCCAGAGCTTGTCGTCGCGGCTGGTGGCGTGCAGCAGGACGACAAAGGGGGCGGTGGGTAGCCAGGTTGGTAGAGAGATACCCCCCTTTGCAAAAGGGGGGCTAGGGGGGATTTCTACGGTGCTTGAATCCCCCTCAATCCCCCTTTTGCAAAGGGGGAGGCTGTCAGTCGCGATGCCATAGTTCACCGGATCATCAGGGGAATAGCCTAAGGTTCGACCGGCCAGCAGGCGATTGCGCGCCACCGCGTGCTGGTTTTTTTCGATCCGCAGCGTTTTGTCGTAGAACAGCGCGGCCAGCGGTTCGCGGGCGCTTTGCCGGTCGAAGCCGCAGCGGGCGCCTTGGGCAAGGCGAGTAATGATGCCGCTTTTGATCAGCCCCTGAGTGTCGAGCACCACGTCATAAGTCTTGCCGCGCAGGCGGGTGATGAAGGCCGAGATTTCGGCGTGTACGGTACGGCTGAACAAATTCTTGCGCCAGCGCCGCACGGCGACGGGAATGATTTTACCCACACCCGGATGCAGGGCAGGAATACCGGCGAAGGATTCTTCCACCACCCAGTCGATTTCGGCTTTCGGGAAATGGGCGCGAATGTCGCTGACGACGGGCAGGTTGTGGATGACATCCCCCATCGAGGAGGTTTTGACGAGCAATATCTTCGGCATCGCGGTATTTTAGCCTAGAATATGGCCTTTAATTTACCAGATAGCGCGGATGCAGCAGAAAACCCCTTTGTCGGTGGTCATCATTGCCCTGAACACGGCCGGCCAGATCGAGGCTTGCCTGAAAAGCGCCGCTTTCGCCGATGAAATCGTGGTGGTGGATTCCGGCAGCCGGGACGATACTCTGGAAATCGCGTTAAAATACGGCGCTCGGGTGCTGCATCAGGACTGGCTCGGGTTTGGCCGGCAAAAACAATTCGCGGTCGAGCAGGCCGGCCATGACTGGGTGCTGTGTCTGGATGCGGACGAACGGGTCAGCGACCCGCTCCGCGCGAGTATCGTGGAGGCATTGCAGGCGCCCCGGTTTCATGCCTACCGGATGCCGCGCTGCAACCGTTTCATGGGCCGCTGGCTCAGACATGGCGAAGGCTACCCCGACCGGAGCCTGCGCCTGTTCGATCGGCGCGTTGCCCACTGGAGCGAGGACGCGGTTCACGAAAAAGTGCTTGCCCCTTCACCGGTGGGCAGCTTGCGGGGCGATTTGCTGCATCAGTCGCAGGAAAGTCTCGCCGCCTACCTTGAAAAACAGAATCGCTATACTAACTTGCAGGCGGAAGAGTTGTGCCGACGAGGAAAACAGGCTTCGCTCGGACGGTTGGTGACCAGCCCGCTGCTCAGGTTCGTGAAGTTCTATTTCCTCCGGCTCGGCTTTCTCGACGGCGTGCCGGGGTTGGCGCATATCTCGATAGGCTGCTTCAACAGTTTTGTGAAATACGCGAAACTGCATGAATTGAACAAAAAAGGAAAATCTTGAAAGTTTTAATTACCGGCGTGGCCGGCTTTATCGGCATGCATGTCGCCCAGCGTTTGCTGGAACGGGGTGTCGGGGTGGTCGGCATCGACAACCTCAACGATTACTATGATGTCCGGTTGAAGGAAGATCGCCTGAAGCAGCTCATGCCGCTCCCCGGTTTTCGCTTCATCAAGCTGGACATGGCCGAGCGCGCCGCAATGGAAGCGCTTTTCGCGGCGGAGAAATTTCAGCGCGTCGTCAATCTCGCGGCACAGCCCGGCGTGCGCTATTCGATAAAGAATCCCCATGCCTACGTCAACACCAACATCGTGGGTTTCTTGAACGTGCTCGAAGGCTGCCGCCATAACGGCGTGGAACACCTGGTTTATGCCAGCAGTTCCAGCATCTATGGCGCCAATACGCACATGCCGTTCAGCGTACACGACAACGTCGATCACCCGGTCAGCCTCTACGCCGCCACCAAGAAGTCCAACGAACTGATGGCCCATACCTACAGTCACCTGTATCGTTTGCCGACCACCGGTCTGCGATTTTTCACCGTTTACGGGCCGTGGGGCAGGCCGGATATGTCGCCTTCCCTGTTCGCCAGCGCAATTCTCGAAGATCGGCCAATCGATGTATTCAACCAGGGCAAGATGCAGCGCGATTTCACTTATATCGACGACATTGTCGAAGGTGTGATGCGGGTGCTGGATAAAGTTGCGGAGCCCGACCCGTCGTTCGACCGGGCGGCTCCCGATCCCGCCACTAGCGATGCGCCTTACCGGATCTACAATATCGGCAACCATGAGCCGGTGGAATTGATGACCTTCATCGAAACCATCGAAAGCGCCATCGGCAAAAAGGCCGTCAAGAACATGCTGCCGATGCAGGATGGCGATGTGGTCGCCACTTATGCGGATATCGGGGAGCTGAGCAGGGCGGTAGGCTTTGCACCACATACGCCGCTGAGTGCGGGGGTGGCGAAGTTTGCCGCCTGGTTCAAGGATTATTACGGGGCGCGCTCAAAATGATTCTGGTCACCGGCGGTGCGGGTTTTATCGGCTCGAATTTCATACTGGACTGGATTGCGGCTACCGGTGAAGCGACCGTCAACCTGGACAAACTGACCTATGCCGGCAACCTGGAAAACCTTGTCAGTTTAAAAGATGACTCTCGTCACGTCTTTGTCTGCGGCGATATCAACGACCGGGAGCTGGTCGGACGGATGTTGGCAGAGCACCAGCCCCGCGCCATCATCCATTTCGCCGCAGAAAGCCACGTCGACCGATCCATACACGGCCCCGGCGATTTCATTCAGACCAACATCAACGGCACCTTCAGCCTGCTGGAAGAAGTGCGCGCTTACTGGCAGGGGCTGCAAGGCGAAGAAAAAGCCGCATTTCGCTTCCTTCACGTTTCCACCGACGAGGTGTACGGCTCGCTCGGCCCCAACGACCCGCCGTTTACCGAAGCCACGGCGTATGCGCCGAATAGCCCCTACTCCGCCTCCAAGGCGGCGTCCGATCATCTGGTGCGGGCCTACCATCACACCTATGGGCTGCCAACGCTGACCACCAACTGCTCGAACAATTATGGCGCGTTTCAGTTCCCCGAGAAGCTGATCCCCCTGATCCTCCTCAACGCCCTTACGGCCAAGCCGCTGCCGATTTACGGCGATGGCCTGAACGTGCGCGACTGGCTGTACGTCGGCGACCACTGCGCTGCGATCCGTGCTGTGCTCGCTGGTGGCCGACTGGGCGAAACCTATAACATCGGCGGCTGGAACGAAAAAACCAACCTCGACGTGGTACACACCGTCTGCGCCATTCTCGACGAACTGAAGCCCGCCGCTGACCACAAACCCTACGCCGCCCTGATTACTTATGTGAAGGATCGCCCCGGTCACGACCGCCGCTATGCCATCGACGCACACAAGGTCGAGCGGGAGCTGGGCTGGAAGCCGATGGAAACCTTCGAGACCGGCATCCACAAAACCGTGGCATGGTACCTCGATAACATGGGCTGGGTAGAGAACATCGTCAGCGGCGAATACCAGAAATGGCTGGCGACTCAATATGGTAAGGGGTGATGAGTAATGAGGGATGGGTAATGGTCGAATACCAAAGGCCGCATTACAATTGGAGCCCGTCATGGGCAAGATGAAAGTAAGTATCCTCCGGCAAAGCCGGGGGCTTTAGTTGTATGTTTACGCCGGCCTCTTTCGCCTGCTTGTCGGCATGGTAGCTCGATCTCACCATCGGTCCACAGGCGGCATTGGAAAAACCCATCTCTTCAGCTGCCGCAGTGAACCTGTCGAACTGGGCCGGCTCGACGAAGCGCACCACCGGCAGATGATGCCGGGTCGGCTGCAAATACTGGCCAATGGTCAGCATCTCCACGTCATGAGCGCGAAGATCGCGCATTACTTCCAGGAGTTCCTCGTCGGTTTCGCCTATCCCCACCATCAGGCCGGACTTGGTGGGAATGTGCGGGTAGCGCCGCCTGAATTCCTGCAACAGCTTCAATGAGTGGGCGTAGTCGGCGCCGGGACGGGCCTGCTTGTAGAGGCGCGGCACGGTTTCCAGGTTGTGGTTGAGAACGTCGGGCAGGTCGGTCGCCAGGGCTTCCAGCGCGACTTCCAACCGACCACGGAAATCCGGCACCAGGGTCTCGATGCGGGTATATGGGGATTTTTCTCGCGTGGCGCGAATGCAGGCGGCGAAATGGGCGGCGCCGCCATCGCGCAGGTCATCGCGGTCGACACTGGTAATCACCACGTATTTCAGACCCATCACCGCGACTGAGTCACCGAGTCGCGACGGCTCCTCAACATCGGGCGGCAGTGGTGTGCCGTGGGCGACATCGCAAAACGGGCAACGGCGCGTACACAGGTCACCCAGTATCATGAAGGTGGCGGTGCCGTGGCTGAAGCATTCGCCGATGTTGGGGCAGGACGCTTCCTCGCACACGGTATGCAAGTTGCGGCTGCGCAGGATCTGCTTGATCTCCTGGTATTTGGCCGAGGTCGGCGCCTGGGCGCGGATCCAGCTCGGCTTGCGCAACGGCGCGGAAGGGACGATCTTGATCGGGATGCGCGCGGTTTTCGCAGCGCCGGTTTGTCTGTTTTCAGCCATTGTTATTCCTAAAGCTAGTACAGGTAGGATGGGTGGAGCATAGCGGATCAAAACAGGCGCTCTTCACCATTGCCCCCTCTCCCGCTTGCGGGAGAGGGTTGGGGAGAGGGAGCCCATCAATCATCACCGCAAAGCGATGGGTATCGGCGCAAGCGCCTCAACCCATCCTACCCGCTGGCTTGGCCTGCCCTTTACCCATAACTATTCTCACCCTGAGCTATCCAATCCAAGGACAAACCCATTGCACAGGATTTGCAGATGGGCATAGCCTTGCCACATAAGTTGATGACCAGGCGGAGGATCATT
>Ga0100393_10003869_pt1 | contig 13962 bp, 14 predicted proteins | sample CryGeymeta201517_FD_81546 | JGI IMG/M metagenome (GOLD analysis project Ga0100393, IMG submission 81546) | Groundwater microbial communities from Crystal Geyser aquifers in Utah, USA - Crystal Geyser metaG 2015-17 | ecosystem: Environmental > Aquatic > Deep subsurface > Groundwater | place... | reverse complement strand
CCTTGTCTGTTTTTGGCGGGAAGAATTCAAAGGAGATGGATGGCGTTTGCTCGGCCTTACAACGCGCTAAAATATCTTGAAGTTTCATATTAAAGCTTAGGCACCGTCACGCCAGTTTGCTTCATATACTTGCCAGCCCGATCTGCGTATGAAGTTTCGCATACTTCATCGGATTCAAAGAACAAGAATTGAGCCACACCTTCATTGGCATAAATTTTTGCTGGTAACGTGGTGGTGTTGGAAAATTCCAGTGTGACATGGCCTTCCCATTCTGGCTCAAGCGGGGTCACGTTTACGATAATGCCGCAACGCGCGTAGGTGGATTTACCCAAGCAGATAGTGAGCACATTGCGCGGAATTTTTAAGTATTCGACAGTGCGGGCAAGGGCGAAAGAGTTAGGCGGAATAATACAAACGTCGGACTTGATATCGACGAATGAGTTATTGCTGAAATTTTTAGGGTCTACTGTCGCAGAATGGATATTGGTAAACACCTTAAACTCATCGGAGCAGCGCACATCATAACCATAAGATGATAGGCCGTAAGAAATTGCGCCTTCACCGTTGGCATTTTTCTTCACTTGTCCATCCACAAATGGGTTGAGCATGTCATGTTCCTGCGCCATTTTGCGAATCCAACGATCTGATTTGATAGCCATAATACGTCCTTGATGTACTTTTTTGGGTAGCGAAAGATGCTGAATTATCCGATTTTGTCACCTGTTATTCGCATATTTTTATCCATGCGCTTTACCAGACTGTGGTGGAGAAAGGGCTAGATAGGCTTTGTGAAACAAAAGTTGTCTTTCCGCCTTGGTCTCTACAGTGTTGCAAGACATCAACAAAGAGAGGCAGTGGGATAAATGGAAAACATTCAATGTGAGGTCAAGCCGCTTTGTGATTTATGCGGCAGCGTGGGCGTTGTGGTGCAATCGGGCATTGCTGATCCAGATGGTCATCTTGATGGGTCGTGGTCGTTTCAAAGGTGTAACAATGAGGCTTGCGGGGTGTATTGGCTCGACCCTGCGCCGTTGCCAGAAGAAATGTGGAAAGCTTATGCTACCTATCACACCCACAGCAAAAAATCAGAAGGTAAGTTTGGCAAGTTGATGCTGAGTTTAGCGCAGCGCTTTATCAAACTCAGATTTCTGCCAGTTTGGATAAGCAATGGTCTCAAGCGTGAAGGCGACAATATACGATTGATGATGCTAGCCGATGAACCCAAGGGGAAGCTACTTGATGTAGGCTGCGGTGGTGGCCGCTTTTTACAGCGTATGAAAAAACGAGGCTGGGTTGTTGAAGGCATAGACTTTGACGAGCAAGCTACCAAAAAAGTAACGAGCAAATATGGCATCAAGACTTATGTGGGCGATTTGATTACCTGCGCGTTGCCAGCCAATACCTATGATGCAATCACACTAAGCCAAGCCATTGAGCATTTATATAATCCTAAAGAAACATTGGCTGAATGCCTGCGAATACTCAAACCTGGCGGGTTATTGGTGATGACTACTCCCAACGTGAATAGTCTTGCCGCTAAAATCTATGGCGCAAGTTGGCGAGGGTGGGAAGCACCGCGTCATTTGCATTTATTCTCGGTGGAGACGCTAAGGCGCCTTACCCAGCAATCCGGGTTTGCAGAAGTTGATGCCAGTACCTATTCAGCAGGCGCAGCGATTGTATATAAAGTAAGCGATGCAATACAGCATGGTCGACCACCTAACTGGTTGGCCGCAGTTAATGCGCTATATCTAAGTTATCAGCAAGAATTGCATGAGTATCAAGCCCAGAAAAAACAAGTTCATACAGGGCAGAATGTATTGGTGCAGGCCAGAAAATCATCACGTTAAGCGCATCTAATTTGTCTAAGCAGATTGTTCTGTCCTAAGTTTTATGCAGCAGTTTGGTGATGCGAACCCAATCATCATACGCAAGTTGTTCGGGGCGTTTTTGTGGGTTGATAGCTATCGACAGAAAATCCTCCTGGGTGAGTTGACCACGATATTGGTTGTAGATGGTTTTCCGGCGATGGGCGAAACCTTGACGCACTGTTTTTTGTAACTGCGCAAATGGGCAGGCGGGTGTGTTGCCGTGGGGGGTGAGTTGTATCACCATGGAATGTACTTTCGGCGGCGGATTAAAGGCTCCAGGGGGCAGAGTGATGAGCTTTTTGGGTGTGTAGTAATGACGAACCAACACCGATAAACCGCCATAAATCTTGCTGCCCGGATCGGCAATAATGCGTTGACCCACTTCGCGTTGGTACATCAAGACCATGCCGCCGCTAAGCGCGTGGCTGGCGAGTTGGGCGGTAAGCGGGCCGCTGATATTGTAGGGAAGGTTACCCACAATCCATGTGGGCTTCACCGAAGTTACAACTTCTTCCAATACCTCCAGTACATCACCGTGGGCAACTGCGAGATTGGGGAAGTCTGATGTCTGTTCTTGCCAGTAGTTGGCAAAGCGGTCATCTTTTTCAATCACAGTGAGGTGGCCAACACGTGCCAGCACCGATTTGGTGATAGCACCAGGACCAGGGCCGATTTCGATGGCGTTCTCGCCAAGGGGAATGGCTTCTGCGATTGTGCGAATCGCTTTATCACTGGTTAAAAAATGCTGCCCTAAGGCTTTGTTGGCTTGAAAGGGATCGTGGTGGGTTTCGCTCATGGCAAGCACTCTACAAATCAAGGAGTAAACATCCATGCAATCTTGGATTTTTTTAATGGCAGCAATTTTTCTTGAGGTGGCTGGTACCATTTCCATGAAACTCTCTGATGGGTTTACCAAGCTCACGCCTTCGATTTTGATGGGTATGTTTTATGCCGCATCTATTGTGGCTCTGACCTTTGCTCTGAAGAAGTTCGAGGTGAGTGTGGCTTACTCCATTTGGGCAGGTGTGGGCACAGCTTTGATCGCCGTTGCTGGTATTATTTATTTCAAAGAGCCTGCCACGATGATGAAAGTTGGGAGTATTACGCTGATCATTGTCGGTGTAGTAGGCCTGCATTTGAGTGGGGCAAAAACGTAAATTTAATCCTTAGTAGATTGGTCGGAATAATTTCGCTTGCGTTTTAAAATAGCGGTAGCACTATTCGCAACACATATTTGGAATCCGATTTTATCCAGAGCAGTTGAGGGTTACAGGCCCGACGAAACTGCGGCAACCGACTACAGAGGCGAAAGCTTAAGTAGAGAATGGTGCCAATGCCTGCCTAGATGATGTTAATCTAGGAGCGATGAGGTTCGGGTTGTTAGCTTTTGGCAACGCATGCCTATTCTTTCAACCTTCGCTTAATCGCGAGGGTTTTTTTGTTTCTGGATTTTAAGTAACTGTGAAGATTTGGAGAGTTTAAACCATGAGTGAAAGTATTGTTCGTGCCTTAAAATGTCGTGAGTGTGGCCAGGAATATGAGATTCAGCCTACCCACGTTTGTGAGTTTTGCTTTGGTCCGCTGGAAGTGGTGTATGACTATGAAAAGCTCGAAGGAAAATTTACCCGTGAATTGATTGAGTCGCGCCCACAAAACATGTGGCGTTATAAAGAATTATTGCCGATTGATGGTGAGCCAAAAGTTGGTGCCAACAATGGTTTTACACCGCTTATCCGTGCTGATCGTTTGGCCAAAGTTTTGGGCGTGAAAGAATTATACATTAAAAATGACTCAGTGTGTTACCCAACGCTTTCTTTTAAAGATCGTGTGGTGGCAGTGGCCTTGTCCAAAGCTGTAGAGTTTGGTTTTACGACTGTGGCTTGTGCTTCGACTGGTAACCTTGCGGGCTCCGTGGCTGCCAATGCAGCGGCAGCTGGTTTGGAATCATACGTGTTTATTCCAGAAGATTTGGAACAAGGTAAAGTGTTGGGTGCTGCAATTTTTGGCACCAACATCATTGGTATTCGCGGTCAGTACGACGATGTGAATCGTTTGTGCTCGGAAGTGGCGGGTAAATATGGTTGGGCATTTGTGAATGTGAATGTGCGTCCGTTTTACGCAGAAGGCTCTAAATCCATGGGTTATGAAATCATGGAGCAATTGGGTTGGAAAGCGCCTAAACACGTGGTTGTGCCGATGGCATCTGGCTCACTTTGCACCAAAATTGATAAATCAATTAAAGAATTTATCAAGCTTGGTTTGATTGAAGATAATGGCACTGCTGTGTATGGCGCCCAAGCTACAGGTTGTTCACCGATTTCTAAATCGGTGAAAGATGGCACCGACATGATTCACCCTGTCAAAGCCAATACGATTGCCAAGTCGCTCGCGATTGGTAACCCAGCGGATGGTTTTTATGCCAACCGTGTTATTAAAGAAAGCGGTGGCTGGTGTGAAGATGTGAGCGATGAAGAAGTGATTGCAGCGATGAAATTGCTTGCTGAAACTGAAGGTATTTTTGCAGAAACAGCTGGCGGCGTAACTTTGGGCAGCGCGATTAAATTGATTGAATCAGGCAAGTTGCCACGTGATGAGTCGATTGTTTTGTGTATCACCGGTAATGGCCTTAAAACGCAAGAAGCTGTGCTGAATGAAGTGGCTAAGCCACGCATTATCAACGCTTCATTAAAAGAATTCGATGTGTTGGCAGAAGCCGACGGCGTCAAATAACTAATTTAATAATATTTAAAAACTAGGAGAATAACATGACTATAGCTGTACGTATCCCAACCCCGCTTCGTAAACTAACTGCTGGTGCTGATGAAGTAGCCATCGAAGGCGCAACTATTGGCGCTTTGATTGATAACCTTGAAGCAGCGCATCCAGGTATGAAAGAACGCCTATGTGATGAAAACGGTGAAATCCGTCGTTTCGTTAACGTATATTTGAATGATGAAGATGTTCGTTTCTTGGAAGGCCGTAACACTGCACTGAAATCAGGTGATGAAGTATCCATCGTACCTGCAATCGCCGGTGGCTGCTAAAGTCGTATTTTCACTCAATTGCTGCGTTTTGGTGAATGCGGCGATGCTCACATACAATAAGTATGCTGCGCTTCTCACCTTCACCAAGCCTTGCACTTAAATAAAAATACAACTTTAGAGTTGGTAGGAGAAGGAAATGAAATTACGTGTGTATTTGAATTTTGATAAAAAAACCGTAACTGAGCCTGTGATTTGGAAATTGGCCAAAGCATTTGATGTCATCACTAATATCCGTACAGCGGAAGTGAAAGCTGATATGGGTTTGGTTGGGCTTGAGATTGAAGGCGAAGCCGATGTGGTGGATGCAGCGGTCAAATGGCTGGAAGCGCAAGATGGTGTACATGTTGAGCCCATCGAGCAAAACGTGATTGAAGGCTGATTGATTAGAAGTTTTAACGAAGTAAGGAGGACGAAAGATGGCAATTTATAATAATACCGCAGAAGCAGTAGGCAACACGCCACTGATTCGTTTAAATAAAATTGGTGCGGATTTGGGCGCTGAGATTATCGTCAAGTGTGAATATTTTAATCCTCTCAACTCGGTAAAAGATCGTATTGGTAAGGCCATGATTGAAGCGGCTGAAGCTGACGGTTCGCTCAAAGCTGGGGGTATCATTATTGAACCTACTTCTGGTAATACAGGCATCGCACTGGCATTTATCGCCAGAGCCAAAGGTTACCGTTGCATTTTGACCATGCCTGAATCGATGAGTCTGGAGCGTCGTAAGTTGCTCAAGCTTTTGGGGGCTGAGTTGGTACTTACCCCTGCGCCTTTGGGTATGAAGGGTGCGATTGCCAAAGCTGAAGAATTGGTGACGAGCACTGCTGGTGCATTTATGCCGCAGCAATTTGATAATCCAGCCAATCCTGAAATCCATCGCCAAACCACAGCTGTAGAAATTTGGAGTGATTGTGATGGGAAAGTGGATGCCTTGATTGCAGGTGTAGGTACTGGCGGCACAATCACTGGTGTTTCTGAAGTATTGAAATCACGCAATCCAAATTTCAAATCGTTTGCCGTAGAGCCTGAAGCTTCGCCAGTGATTTCTGGTGGTGCGCCCGGCCCGCACAAGATTCAAGGGATTGGTGCTGGCTTTATTCCGAAAAACTTGAACGTGGATGTGCTCGATGGTGTGGAGCAAGTGTCCAACGATGATGCGATTGCGATGGCGCAACGCCTTGCTAGCGATGAGGGTATTCCTGGCGGTATTTCTTCAGGTGCGGCAGTGGTTGCAGCACTACGTATTGCTGCAAAGCCAGAAATGAAAGGCAAACGCATTGTGGTGATTTTGCCATCGATGGCTGAGCGGTATATGTCCACTGATTTGTTTAAAGATATTGAAGCATAAAAGCTGAAGCATAAAAAGTTTTAACTGCGATGGCACAGCATTGAAAGTGTCGTTGGCGGTGAATGAGGTTAATAAACATGATTGATTTTACAGAAGAACAAATCGAGCGCTATTCGCGCCATATTATTTTGCCCGAAGTGGGTGCTGAAGGGCAATCGAGCTTGCTCAATGCCAAGGTATTTATGATTGGTGCTGGTGGCCTTGGTTCACCTGTAGCCTATTATTTGGCCGCTGCTGGTGTGGGTACCATCGGTATCGCTGATGCGGATGTGGTGGATTTATCCAATCTTCAACGCCAAATTATTCACAACCAAGATCGCATTGGTGTGCCAAAAGTGGAAAGCGCAAGGCAAACCATGCAAGCACTTAACCCCGATGTGAAAGTGAATACTTACAACTACTTTGTTACCGAAGACAATATCCGTGAAATCATTCGCGAATACGATTTGGTGATTGATGGTTGTGATAACTTCCCAACACGTTTCTTGGTGAACGATGCCTGCTATTTTGAAAAGAAAACTTTAATTTCGGGCGCCATGTTCCGTTTTGAAGGCCAAGTGGCAACCTACAAACCGCATGTGCATAAAGATGGTCCATGTTACCGTTGTTTGTATCCAGAACCACCACCAGCAGGCCTTGTGCCTTCATGCTCAGAAGCGGGCATTTTGGGCGCGTTGGCCGGTGCTGTGGGCACCATTCAGGCAGTAGAAGCAGTGAAAGAATTGCTGGGCATTGGCGACTCATTGTCTGGCAAACTGATGACCTTTGATGCACTGCGCATGGAATGGAAGAAATTAAAACTTCGTAAAGATCCAGGTTGTCCACTATGCGGTGACAACCCAACCATCACCGACTTGGTTACCTATGAGCAAGCCTGTGAACTGAAGTTTGGCGAATAAAAAAAACACCAGAGGTGACGCATGTCTGAATATCAATTTGCACAAACAGCGGATGTAGACGAGTTCGAAGCCGGTTATCAAGCTTTTAAAGCTGGCACCATGCCAGAGGAACGTTTTACACCATTTCGTTTGCAAATGGGTGTTTACGGGCAGCGCCAGGAAGGCGTGCAAATGATTCGTGTCAAATTGCCTGGTGGTGTGCTCACCCCTGCGCAATTGGAAGTGATTGGTGAGTGCGCTGATTTGTATGCTGGGGCAATGCCCACTGATGGCACACTAACTCATGCGCCCGAGCGTGTTGCCCATATCACCACGCGCCAGGATATTCAGGCCAACTTTGTATCGTTGGATGATGTGGTGCCATTTTTGCGCAAACTTGATGCTGCAGGCCTTACTACCCGTGAAGCGTGTGGTAACACCGTGCGCAATGTGACCACTTGTTTCTTAGCTGGTAAATGCCCAGCTGAGCATGCGGATGTCACCGTTCATTCGCGTAAATTTGCTGAATTTTTCTTGCGTCATCCGCTGGCGCAACAATTTCCGCGCAAATTTAAAGTGACCTTCTCAGGTTGTGATACCGATTGTGGTTTGTCGGGTATGCATGATATTGGTTTTATTGCTACGCACAAAAATGGCAAGCCTGGCTTCAAGGTTTGGGCTGCTGGTGGTTTGTCATCGCAACCTGTGCAAGCGATTTTGCTCGAAGAATTTATTGAAGAATCAGAAATTTTTGTGGTGGGTGAAGCATTGATGCGCATCCACTTTAAATTTTCTGATCGCAAAAAACGCGCCCGTGCGCGCATGAAATATGTGATGCTGAATCTGGGTGAAGAAGGTTTTATCGCTGAGTATAAAAAGCAACGCGCAGTCATTGAATCAACGCACAAAGATGCTACGGGGTATGCCCAGGCCAATTGGCGTTTGCCAACGGATGTTATGCCATTTGCTGAAAGCGGCGTGATGAGCCAACACAATGGTAAACAATCGATTTTGCTCAACGTGTTCCGCGGTGATTTAACACCTTTGCAATGTAGCGCTGTGGCTGCGGCTGCCCGCCTTGGCGGCACCGATGAACTTCGGGTGACCACTGAGCAAGGCATGGTCATTGTGGATGTAGCTGAAGATAAAGTGGCGGCTGTGCTTGAGATGCTTGGCGATGCAGATATTCGCACATCCTTTGCGCGCGGAATTTCTGATATCACTGCTTGTCCAGGTACAGAAACTTGCCGTTTGGGTATCACCTCAAGCCGTGGTTTAGCCCAAGCGCTGCAACCTTTGATGGTGGATTTAAAACAAGATTCAGCTTTGGCAGGTATTACAGTCAAAGCTTCTGGCTGCCAACATTCATGTGGTCGTCATCATATTGCTGATTTGGGCTTTCATGGCATGGCTAAGAAAGTGGCAGGCCAAGCTGTGCCACATTATCAAGTGCATGTGGGTGGCTCAGGTGTGGCGGGGCAACCGTTTGCTTTTGCTTCAGAAGCCATTCCTGCTAAACACGCTCCTGAAGCGGGTATTGCAGTGCTTAAAAATTATAAAGATACACGTGTTGCTGAAGAGTCTGTGCACGATTGGGCTGAGCGTTTGGGTAAAGATGGTTTAGCTGCGATTCTTGAGCCGTTCAAAGCCGATGAAGGCGAAGTGGATGGTCTGATTTACGATTGGAGTGAAAACGAAGCGTTTAACACCAAAGGTAACAAAAAAGGCGAGTGCGCCGGCGCTGTATTGAGCATGTCCGATGCTTTGATCTCTGAAGCAGAATATGAATTGCTAATCGCCAAAGCCCATATCGATGCCATGTTCTGGGGTGATGCGCAAAGTGCTCTTCGCCGCTCAAGCATTTCGCTTGCGCGCGCCTTCTTGGTGCCATTTGGCGAAGCGCCAGAAGATGATGCTGAAGTATTTGGTTTGTTGCTTGGTCATGCATCCTCTGATGCTGAAGTGTTTAAAGCCTTCAATGCTGTGCAAGGCGCCATGATGGGTATTGATTTCTCTAACCCAGGTGCGGGCATTACCAAGCTTCGTGATGTGCAAGCTGCTTGGCTTGCTTTGGCCGATAAACGTTTTGCGGCAGTGCCTGAATCGTCTGCGCAAAATGTTGCTGCTGAATCAACAGCCACAACAAGTGATGTGGTGACACTTGATTTGTCAGGTGTGGCATGCCCTATGAATTTTGTGAAAACAAAAATCAAGCTAACGACCATGCCTGCGGGTTCGTTGCTGGATGTGATTCTCGATGATGGTGAGCCCATTGAAAATGTGCCTCTCTCATTACAAGAGCAAGGGCAAACTATTGTGTCGAAAGAGAGAGTCTCTGATACGCAATGGAAAATCCGTGTTGAGAAAAGCAATAGCATCTGATGAATTCCACTGACCTGCATCCCTTCTGCAATCCTGGGCGCACCAAACTCTCATTGGTGAGTCGTGGGGTAGCATTGCCTGAGGGCTTGCCTGAAGCATCACGCTGGGTAGGAAAGGCGAATGCGACCGAATCGGTTGTGGATATTCGTTTATCGTCAGGGCATTTGTGTACGATTCCTGTTGGGCAGCCCTACACTGAGCGCAGCACTTATGCGTTGCATAGTGATGAAGGTGGATTTTATCTTGATTGTGCTGGTGAAACAGAACGTGTTGAGCTTGTAGAGACGCCTCGGTTTTATCGTAATCAAACCCGTTCGGGTGCACGTATGGGGAACATATCTTCCCTGCATGACCGATTACTTATGCTGTACCCAACTATGGGTTGCGGCTTTTTCGCGCTTCCTGGCGCTGCATGCCAGTATTGCCAGTTTGACTCCATGCTCAATGATGATGTTCCGCCAATGCGGGACCCTTTGGAGCTTGTGGAGGTTGTGCGTGCAGCATTGGCTGAGCGTGAGATTGATACTGTTTACCTTTACAATGGTTTTTCTCCAGAGCCAGATGTTGGTCTATCACGTCTTTTACCTTTGGTCGCTTTGTTGAGAAGGCACCTTCCTCATCAGCAAATTGCCTTGGAAACTGTTGCTCCTAAAAACCTAACGGTCATTGATGACTTGTATGCAGCCGGCCTTGATATTTTCGTATGCAATGTAGAAGTTACAGATGAAGCAAGGTTTACCGAAGTTTGTTCTGGCAAAGCCAATCATGGTGGGCAAGCAAGAATTTGGGAAGTGTTGCACCATGCGCAAAAAATATTTCGGCAAGGTGCGGTGGTTAGCCATCTGATTATTGGTTTGGAGCCGCTTGCTTCTACTATTGATGGCATGAAAAAGCTGATTGATGCCGGTATTGTACCACTTTTGATACCGTTTCGCCCACTTCCGGGCACACCACTAAAAGATCAACCGCTACCCAGCCTTGATGATGTGGAGTTCGCTTTACTTAAGCAATCTGAATTGGTGATTCATTCTGGTCTGCCTACGCACCGTTTGCGTGATATGGGCCGTGTACTAACGCCTATGGAGAGTAGGGTTCTCGATGGTATCCAGCCATCAGTAAAACAACGTTTTGCAGTTTCATCTATCGGGAGAAAGATTGAAGGTTGGATGGATGGCTTACGGCGCCATATTTTATTGAGTAGCGGTCAGGAGCAACCAACAGCACAACAAACTAGAAAACAAGTCACAGTATCATTGTTGTTTGGTCAGAGTTTGCCTTTTATCGGACTGGCGATGATTGCTGCCGCTACCACGGTATTGTTGCAAACTGATGCTCCTGAGGGTTTGAGCGAAGCTGGCTGGCATGCTTTGATAGTTTTTGGTCTTTCTTTGGTATTATGGGTGAGTCAATTATTACCCTTAGCGGTGACTTCCTTGCTTGGTATGGCTTTGCTTCCGTTGGTAGGAGCGATGTCAGCGGCTAATGTCTATAGTCTTTTTGGTAACAAAGCTGTGTTTTTTATCTTGGGTGCTTTCATTTTAGCCGCAGGCATTATGAAATCAGGTTTATCCGAGCATTTGGCCTTGGCTGTGTTTAAACGTTTTGGTAAAACATCAAGAAGGTTGTTGTTAAGCATGTTGTTGTTGCCAGCAGTGATGGCTTGTTTTATGCCTGAGCATGCGGTTGCTGCTGTTTTGCTGCCAATTATCTGGAGTATTGTTTATGGGCTTGGTTTAAAGCCAGGAAATCGTTATGCGGCCGCTATCTTTCTTGCTATGGCCTGGGGTGCTGTGATTGGTGGTGTGATGACACTGCTTGGCGGAGCGCGTGGACCGCTAGCCATGGCAATTGTGGAAGAAATGACTGGTCAAAGCTTCACATTTGTTGATTGGACATTAGCAGCTGCGCCTATCGTACTGGGTGTGTTGCTGACAGCGGCAATATTGTTGCTTCGCTTTGCGCCCCATGAAGATATTGATATGCAAGGCGCAATGCATCGTATTCATGAGCGACAATTGGAGCTTGGCTTGATGGATGTGCGAGGTAAATCCATGGCAGTGCTAATGTTTTTCACTGTTGTGGCGTGGATTTTTATGAGTGAGACATTTGGCTTGGCCAGCATTGCTTTGCTTGCAGTGGTTACAATGTTTTCACTTCGTATTGTCGGCTGGAAAGAAATCCAGAGCCATATCGATTGGGGTATTGTGCTCATGTATGGTGGGGCGATTGCGATTGCAAAGTCACTTGAAAAAACTGGAGCTGCTGAATGGGTGGCGACTGCTTTTTGGCCAGAAGCGATGACAGGCATTGCCGTGCTCGCATTGGTGGCACTTTTTACCATGCTACTTACGGAAGGCATAAGTAATTCCGCTGCAGTCGCCATTATGCTACCTGTTGCTATTCCCTTAGGCGCGCTAGCGGGGTTTGATCCGATCACTGTGGCTCTAAGCGTTGGTATTGTTTCTGGTTTTGCTTTTATGTTACCGATGGGGACTCCAGCTAATGCTATGGTTTTTGGGACTGGTTATATTCAGTTATCGAGTATGATTGCTTTAGGTAGTCAATTGGCCTTTGTGGCCTTTGTATTGTTTGTTTTGAGTACCATGTTTTGGTGGCCGCTTATTGGGCTGGTGGTGTAATGGAAAAATTAAAGAAAACAGTAGCGCTGTTACAACAGTTACAAGCTGAATATGCGCCGAATGCTGTGTTTGCATGTAGCTTTGGTGCTGAAGATGTGGTGCTACTTGATTTGATAGTAAAACATAATATTTCGGTACGCGTAGTTACCTTGGATACAGGGTGCCTGCCAGAAGAAACCTATGCAGTGATAGATGCTTGTAGCAAAAAATATGACGTGTTGATTAATGTCTACTTTCCTCGTCCTAGTGATGTAGAATCTATGGTTAAGAAAGACGGCGTTAATTTGTTTTATGATTCGGTTGAAAAGAGAAAGTTATGCTGTCATGTCCGCAAAATTATCCCATTAAATAGGGCGCTTAAAGGCGCTAAAGCTTGGGTAACAGGGCTGAGAAGAGACCAAAATGTTTCCCGAAATGAAATGAAATTCATTGAAGATGATGCTTCGTTTGGTATCGTGAAATTTAATCCACTCTTAGAGTGGAGTGAAAAAGAGATTTGGGATTATATTCGTGCCAATGATATTCCCTATAATAAACTGCATGATCAGTTTTATCCTTCGATTGGATGCGCACCTTGTACACGTGCGATTTCGGTTGGTGAGGATCCAAGAGCAGGGCGCTGGTGGTGGGAACAAGAAGATGCTGTGGCAGAGTGTGGCCTACATGCCAGCCCGATTGCAAAACGAGGTGATAAATGAGTAAGAAAAAAGATTTAACTATTGTTTGTTTCAGTGGTGATTTTGATAAGGTTGTTGCTGCGTTTACTATGGCCACGGGTGCTGCGGCAACCAACCGCAAGGTAACCATGTTTTTTACTTTCTGGGGTTTGAATGTTCTGAAAAAGGAGCAAGGCAGAAAGTTTCTTGGACAAGGTGTGTTGGCTAAGGTGTTTAACTTCTTGATGGGCGGCGGTAATAAACTACCTTTGTCGCGGTTAAACTTTGCGGGTGCAAGCCCTGGTTTGATGACAAGTATGATGAAGAAACACAATGTGGCGACATTGCCAGAGCTGATTGAAGCCGCCCACGCTTTAGGTATTCGTATGCTGGCCTGTGAAATGGCATTGCATATCTTAGAGTTGGAACGTTCTGATTTGATTGAAGAAGTTGAAGATGTGGTAGGTGTGGCTACATTCCTGAATGAGTCTGAAGATGGCCACATCATTTTTGTATAATACGATAAGGGAAAGTGATGATTAATTTTTTAGATATTACAAAAGAAACATGTCCGATGACGTTTGTAAAAGTGAAGCTGCAATTGGCAAAAATGGAAAAGGGTCAAACCTTGGAAGTCATCCTCAATGAAGGTGAGCCTTTGAACAATGTACCTGCATCTTGTGAAGAGCAGGGTTATAAAGTGTTGTCCACTGAAGCCGTAGGCGATGGTAAACATCGCTTGATGATTGAAAAATAAACAACGATTGAGGTAAAGATGAGTAAACATAAATTAACACAACTTAAAGCACTCGAAGCTGAATCTATTCACATTATTCGTGAAGTAGTGGCTGAATTCCGCAACCCAGTCATGCTATATTCAGTGGGTAAAGACTCATCCGTTTTGGTGCATTTGGCTCGCAAAGCCTTTTATCCAGCGCCGCTGCCATTTCCATTGTTGCATGTGGATACAGGCTTCAAATTTAAAGAAATGTATGATTTCCGCGACGCTTTTTGCGAAGAAATTGGCGCAGATTTGATTGTGCGTCGTAATGAAGATGCCATCAGTAAAGGTATGAATCCCAAAGATTTTGGTGTGGCGCGTTGCTGCGGGGCCCTCAAAACCAAAGGTTTGCTAGATGCCTT
>Ga0100393_10003868_pt1 | contig 13962 bp, 10 predicted proteins | sample CryGeymeta201517_FD_81546 | JGI IMG/M metagenome (GOLD analysis project Ga0100393, IMG submission 81546) | Groundwater microbial communities from Crystal Geyser aquifers in Utah, USA - Crystal Geyser metaG 2015-17 | ecosystem: Environmental > Aquatic > Deep subsurface > Groundwater | place... | reverse complement strand
TAGATTTTACTACTCGAACAGCTTCTTTATCTAATAAAGGATCAACTTCTTTAATCACATTAATATTTTCCAAAGAGCCGTCTTTAGCTACAGTAAAATTGACATATACAGTACCCGAAATCCCCATTCTTAAAGCAGCTTTAGGGTATACTAAATTGTTATTCAAGTATAAATAAAGTTGATTCACTCCTCCTTTGAATTCAGGCATATCTTCAACAAAGGTGGCTACATCAACATCACTTGGTTGGTTATTTATTGAATTTGAATTAGCTTCTTCCACAACAAATGGTTCAACTTGAGGAGTGTTGAGTTTGTTCCATACTATGGTGTTTGCATTTTCAACACCTTCAAAAAGTAACATACCTTCTTTTTTATTTTCGTAAGGAAATTCTATAGTATAATTACTTTCTTTTTTGAGGTGTACTTTTTTATTTTTAACGGTTGCGTCTAAAAAAACCATTCCTCCTGTTTCGAGTAATTTCTCATCATTGGTATTAGTGGTTAAGTTAGATAAAGCAAGGTCAGAACGTTTGTAAAATTCTTTTAACTCGATTTTTATTTTCTCTTTATTAGGAATATCAAAAGTGTTGGCTTTGAATGTGATTTTAGTTCCTTCATTACCAATTATTACTGTGTCTTTTGATGAATCAATAAAGAAGAATTGAGATTTTTTAACAGGAAGTTCAATTTTTTCTACATTTACACTTCTATCATTTAAATTTTGGTTTTGCAGAAAAGTAGAGTCTTTAGCTTTTTCAAAATTAGAGTCTTTATTAAGAGTTGTTTTTTCTTCTGTAATTGAAGATGATTGATTATTTGTATAAAAAGAATAAGCAACATATCCAGATACACCAATTATTAGTAAAGTAAATCCTATCCACCTCATCATCTTAAAAGTGTTATACTTTTTACCAGCGTTTAAAATGCTTTTTTTTGCACCTAATCGCTTAATTCCTTTTAATACGTTGCGTTGATTTTCAACTTTAGCAGCCAAGTTGGCATCATGCTTTATTTTTGTTTCAAAAGCTTGTTTTTCTGTATCAGAAAGTTGGTTGTTCAAGTATTTTTCTATTTGTTCAATTGTTTCTAGTTCGGGTCTCATGGTGGTTTAGTTTAAATGATTTAAAATATTTTCTTTAGCTTGTTCAAGGCATTTATATTTTTGTGTTTTTGCAGCTTTTTCGGAAGTCAACCCAAGTTGTTGAGCAATAATTTTCATTCGTACTTTTTTATAATAAAATAGTGTGAGAATTTTTAAACATTTTTCTCCCAACTGATTGAGAGCATCTTCTATTTGTTTAAATTTTTCTTCTTTTTCTAAGTATAATAGCACCTCGTTTTCCACATCACTCGAAAAGTTCTCATTTTCAAGTACAGTTGTATTTATTTTTTTCTTATTCATTTGGTCTTTCCATAAAAACCTACACACACTGTATAAATAAGTACTAATAGTAGAAGTTAATTTAAAATCTGAAGTGCTTACTTTCTCGTAGAACACAAGTAATGCTTCCTGAAAAATATCTTTTGCGTCTTCTTTTGTTCCTCCTTTTGAACGAATTAATCGCTCAATTACTGGATAATTTTTATACAGTTTAAGAAAAGCACTGTCTTGATTTTTTTCTCTAAGAAGTTGAATTATTTTTTGATCTTCCATAATATTACTTTTTATACTTAATGGGAAAAATACAAAAAGGTAACTAGTTTTTATAAAAAATCTTATATTTGATTGAAAAAGAATGAAAAACTAATGAGAACATTTTTTCAAAATATTAAAACAATTCTTAAGTTCCAATATAATAGATGGGCTTATATAAAGTCGTTTAAGCAAATGGCTAAAGATGAAGATGTACTTTCTATGACTGAAGAAGGTATGGAGGAATATTTAACTCAACATAAAGCAGTAGAATAAAAGGATATATTCAACAAGCTATTTAATATTCACACCAGTCAGGCTTTTAAAACCTGACTGGTATTTTTTTGTTTATTCTTTTATACTGTAACTTATGCATTCCCGAGAATTCGGGATTGCTTAGTTACAGTTATACTCGCAACCAAAATGGTTGAATAACCTGAACAGGTATATTGTTGCGGTATGCTAATTTTTAGCTACATTTGTTTTTTTAATAAAATAGTTAAATCGAGCCTTGTAAACTCTATAACATACAGAAGGTAATAATTGGCTTTGTGTGTTGGAAATCCTCCCCTTTTGGGGGAGCTAGAGGGGGCTTTTAAATTAAAAACTCATGGAATACAACAACATTTTAATAACTCAAGAAAATTACATTGCTCAGGTAACCATTAACCGACCTAATCAATTAAATGCGTTGAATTCAGCCACCATAGCAGAATTGAGTAAAGCATTTAAAGTGTTGGAAGCAGATAAAAATGTTCGCATAATCATACTTACTGGTTCAGGAGAAAAAGCCTTTGTTGCTGGAGCAGACATCAAAGAATTTTACCAATTTGATGTGGAGGAAGGTAAAAAATTATCAGCACAAGGACATCAACAATTATTTGATTTAGTTGAAAATTTAACCACTCCCGTAATTGCTGCTGTAAATGGTTTTGCCTTAGGTGGCGGATTAGAATTAGCCATGAGTTGTCATTTTAGAATTGCTTCTGATAATGCTAAATTAGGCTTGCCCGAAGTAACTTTAGGTGTAATTCCTGGTTATGGCGGCACACAGCGATTGGCTCAATTGGCAGGAAAAGGCAGAACCATGGAAATGATAATGACTGCCAAAATGATTTCTGCTGAAGAAGCTGCCAATATTGGTTTAGTAAACCAAGTAGTTACACAAGAAGAACTTTTGCCAACGTGCCAAAAAATAGCTCAAAAAATTGCTTTCAATTCTTCAACAGCTATTGCAAGTGTAATAAAAGCGGTAAATGCTGGTTTTAAAGACGGTGTAAATGGCTATGAAACAGAAATAGAGGAGTTTGGTAAATGCTTTGGAACACCCGATTTTGTTGAAGGAACAAATGCATTTATTGAAAAAAGAAAACCAGCTTTTAAATAATAGCCCCCTAAATCCCCCGAAGAGGGGACTTCTTTACAGTAAGCAAAGTGTTTAAAGTGATAAAAATAAATACATTAGTTATAAACCCAATAGTATGCTGCTATGAATATGGCAGGTGTGTTAGAAACTCTTCCCTTCGGGGCGGACAAAGTCCAGTGGACTTTGGAGCGAGCATGTGTGAAAGAGGAGGGGCTTTATGAACCCTCTAAAAAAACTTGCCTCACAAACAGCCATTTATGGGCTTACTAGCATAGTTGGGCGTCTGCTCAATTGGTTTTTGGTTCCTATTTATATCGGAACAGCAAAGTTTACGCCCGACCAATACGGAATTATTACCGAAATGTATTCTTATGTGGCGTTTTTAGTTGTTTTTCTAACCTACGGAATGGAAACCGCTTTTTTCCGTTTTTCTACCTTGCAAGAACACAACAATAAAAAAGTATATTCCACTATTATTTACTCGCTTTTCACCACTTCTTTTGTGTTTATAGCATTCGCTTTTTTGTTTGATCAGTCCATTGCCAATTGGCTAAAATATCCCAACAATAAAGAATTTGTAACTTGGTTTGCCCTAATAGTTGGACTAGATGCTATTGCTTCTATACCCATGGCTAAGCTACGAGCAGACAACAGACCTATAAAATTTGCTGTTATCAACTTTGCCAATATTGGCGTAAACATTGGCTTGAATTTGTTCTTTTTAGCGTATTGTTTGCCCATGTATAAAGCTGGCGAAACCAACTGGCTTATCCAAACTTTTTACAATCCAGAAATAGGCGTAGGCTATGTTTTCATTGCCAATCTTATTGCAAGTATTGTTAAGTTTTTGCTGTTGCTACCCGATATGTTAAAAGCCAAGTTTAGTGTTGAATTCGCATTGCTTAAAAAAATGTTTATTTATGCGTTGCCTTTATTGGTTTTTGGGTTGGCAGGAATTGTAAATGAAACCATCGACAGAATTATGCTTAAACGGATGTTGTTTGAAAGCAAAGGTGAGTTGGAAACGATGTCTCAAATTGGAATTTACGGTGCTAGCTACAAAGTTTCTATTATAATTACCTTATTTATTCAGGCATTTAGGTATGCCGCAGAACCTTTCTTTTTTGCTCAAGAAAAAGAAAAAAATGCCAAAGAAACGTATGCCAACATCATGACTTATTTTGTTATTATTTGCGCTACCATCTTTTTGGGAGTGATGTTGTACATTGATATTGTAAAATATTTTATTCCCAACGAAGCTTACTGGGTAGGACTTCAAGTAGTTCCCATATTATTGTTCGCCAATATTAGTTTAGGCATTTATTACAATCAATCTATTTGGTACAAGCTAAGCGGAAAAACAAAATATGGAGCTTATATAGGTATTTTTGGAGCTTTTATTACTGTGCTTTTAAATTACATTTGGATACCTGTATTTGGTTACGTTGGCTCTGCTTGGGCAACCTTAATTTGTTATTCGTCTATGTGTATCATTTCGTTTATTTTAGGACAAAAACATTATCCCATTAAATATAATTATTTCAAAATAGGATTATATTTAGGATTAACGCTGTTGCTCTACTTTGCAACCACTCAATTTACCATAGAAAATTTCTACACCAAACAGCTAATACATACGTTACTAATTTTTGCCTTTTTAGGATTTGTTTATTGGAACGAAAGACCAAAAAAAGAGGTGATTTAGTAGATTGCTTATTCAGATATACTCAAACTTAATAGCTTTTCGGGAGAAAAGATATTTAGTTTGAGTTATGCCGCATTCTAAATGCCTTTCTTTTTTCGGGATTTCATTTGGAAGCGGTATATTATCTTCTTCCGCTTTTTAGTTTCGCATTGCTTAAAAAATGCGTTCATAAAAATAGCCAGTAAAATAATTGTCATCCCTAAATAAAAACCTCCCGACATTACTTCTGATTCTCTCCAAATTAAAACAGCAATAATTACGGAGTAAATAGGTTCTAAATTAACTGATATCACAACCGTAAATGGAGAAATTTTTTTCATTACCTCAACAGAAACAATAAACGCAAAAGCAGTACATAGTATTCCCAAAATGAGCAACCATTTAATATCTGCAACAGGCACTAAAAATTGACTAAAATCAGAAAAATTTGTAATCAACAAATAAATAGAAACCACACCTAAAGCCCCCAGTAATTCATAAAAAGAAATTGTTTTAGCATTTGATTCTTTAATTAAAAGTCCGTTCAACACTGTGAACCACGAGCCCAATGCTGCAGCAATAACACTCAAAATCATTCCCAACACATAGTTAAATTCAAAGCTAAAAACAAAATACAATCCAATAATAATTACTATTCCCAACAAAAACTCATAGCTTTTAATCTTTCGTTTAAAATAAATTGGTTCTATAAGTGAGGTAAACAAGGCACTGCTAGAAATACAAACTAAAGCGATAGACACATTAGATTGTTTGATTGCTTCAAAAAAGGCAATCCAATGGAGGGCAATCAAAACACCTATAAAGATGGTTTTTACAAGAATTTTTTTTGGAATTTTAAATGAATGTTTGGTTATCAAAAAATACAGTCCTATAAAAAAAACACCAATCAACACCCTGTACCAAACTAATAAATAAGAGTTAACTGAGATGAGTTTACCCAAAATACCAGTGAAGCCAAAAATTAGCACAATAACGTGTAGCCAAATATGATATTTATAGTCTTTTAGCATTTCTTTCACAAAAAAAAAGCAAGGAATTAATAACCTTGCTTTTTTCAATTATTTTTCTAACTAGAGTTTACCTGTAACCCAGTTTTTTCGTTATCATTGTTTTGACAAGGGGTCATGACCCCTTGTTTGACTTTACAGGCAGACTCTAATAATTATTCTGGTTGAGCAGGAGTTTGTTGTTGAGGAGCTCCATTCAAATTTGGTGCTACAGGAGCAGCTTTTTCATCAATTAGTTCTTTAATTTTAGAATCGCCTGTTGCTTCCTCTCCACCAGTTCTTGTTGGGTTAACAGCTGAGGAAGCAATACTTAACACTACCAATGCTATACCTAATGTCCAAGTTGCTTTTTCTAAAAAGTTGGTTGTTTTTCGCACACCCATAATTTGATTGTTTGATGAGAATGCAGCATCCAAACCACCTTTAGGGTTTTGAATTAAAACGATTAGCAATAATAAAACACATATTATGATAACCAATATTGTGATGAGTGTAAACATTATTTTAGTTTTTGGTTTAAATTTTTAATTTGGGTTGCAAAATAACTTCTTTTTTTTGGAAATTTCAAGCTTAATTTTTCATACATTAAAATTGCTTTTTGATAATTGCCTTGGTCAACGTGGACAAGGGCTAGCGTTTCACTCACTACGTCTAAATTATCTACCACACTCAGCCTTGCCATATTCATTGGAGAGTAAAATTCGGTTTTTTTCGGCTGAATTTTAGGGTCTTCTTGAATAAATTTATCAATTAAATCAAATTTATTCGCCTTTTCAACTGTTTTTTCTTCATTTTTTGGAGCTAATTTTTCTATTTTACCTTGATTAAAAAATGAAATCCAATCGGTGAAGGTGTGAACTGTTTCTAAATCAAAAGCATTTTTTTCAATTTCAGTTAATTCTTCTGTTAATTTAGAAACCTCTTTTTCATCAACAGCTTGGTTTGTTGTTTCAAGCAGAATAGAACTATTAATAGCTTGAGCGATGTATTCATGCTCAAACTCGGCAATAGAATTTTTTTGTTTTTTTGTTTCTAAAAAAGTTTCTTCAACAATGCTTTCAGCAATTGGTAACGGATTTTCAGTTTTTTCCTCTTCTTGAGTTAAATTAGGCGTTGTAATTCTTTCTGTTGGAACAACACTAGGTTGGTGTAATTGTGTGAAAAGTTGGTAACGATCTGTGCAATAAACTGCTGCTTTTTTTAAATATTCATCAAATTGAATGTCGTTGTTGTTTTTTAACAACAATGCCATCATTAAGTATGTAGTTTGGCAATAAGGAAATTCCTTCGTTACCAAAAGCAATTCATCAACTTTCCCAACTAATAAAGCTGGATTTTTAATGCTTTCTATGAAATGTGATTGCTGCATAAAGCAAAACTAAAAATTCTAACGATTAAATTAAGGATAAAAATACACAATCTTTTTTGAAGGAAACAAGTACCCACAAAATGCTAAAAAAAGAGCAGTCCTAAAAATTTAAGACTGCTCTTTTACTTACAAAGTAAGCGATAAATTATTCTACCACTAATTTACCACTTTGCACTACGTTATCATTTTGTGAAATAGTATAAAAATACAAACCTGATGATAATACAGTAATGTCTATTTGGTTATTAGTGTTATTAATCGTTTTATTGATTAAAATTCTACCCATAATATCCATTATTTCAAGAGATATAGTACCCTCTTTTACTAATAAATTATGGTTAATAGTCAACTCATTATTAACAGGATTTGGATAAACCTGAACTTTTGAATTTAACGCATCAGCATTTTGTGTTATTCCTGCAAAAATATCTTTCGCCATCAAATTTTCACGAGCATTGGTATTGGTAATACTTGCTTTAATGGCTTTTGCTACTTGAATGTGGTGCACACTTTTGTTGGTTAGCTCAAAAACCTGATTGCTTATAGATGTTCCAAACCAAGTGTTGGTAAGGGTATCTTTTGCGAGATCTATGGCTGAAAGGTTAATAAAGTCATTTCGTGTAGCCGTATTATCTTCAACTAAGAACTCAGTATTTGCCTCTGTAAAAGCAGCCTCCACAATTGCTTCGGTAGATTGCAAGGTGCTACCACCCGACAAAGCACCTAATGTACCTCCACCTCCACCGCTTGCACAATTCATGCACGATGTAGCTGAAAAGCAGGTGGAATGATTAGTGGTAACCAATGCTATGTTTTGAAGGGTTCCAACATCGCCAGGACAACCATTTCCCACTATGGAATATTCGCTTGGAGTGATTACCGAAGCTCCCCAATAGTTGCCTTTGGCATTTATTTGTAAAGGATATCTTGAACCAGAACTATAGCAAACATTAAACATTAAATTGCTGTTTCCATAAAACTGGTTGGGTATCACATTGGCATCTCCTCTGTTGATAGAATGTTGGATAGCATCTATGTTTAAAATTGTATTGCTTGCGTAAACACCATTGCTGCCATTGTTATAGATAGAACCACAACCCAAATCGCCAACGGTTAGCATAGAAGTAAAACTTCGGGTAACCGAATTATAAACGCCATACAATTCTAATCCGTTGCTGTTATTATCATAAACTTTGCTCCCGTTTCTTAAAAACACAAGCGATGTATTTGCTAAAATTCCAATATAATTATTATGAATTTTAGCATTATTAAAGTAAGCACCCGCTACTTCGTTTAGATTAACACCATTGGTCATATACTTTATTTCGGTATTTGTAATGGTTAATATATCTGCACCACCAGAAACACCCATATTGGCATTTTGCCAAACACCTCCCGTAATGGTTAAGGCGTGTACATTAGCTAATTGCACACACTCATCCATTATCGTGTTAAATTTGGTTGATTGTATTACATAAGGTGTGAGCGATATGCCGTTTGAAACCGTAATGCCATTTTGGAGTTGGTTAAAATCGCACCCATTTATGAAAAAACTTACCGGATTTTCTATGATTAACCCTATGCTGCTGGTATTTGGATTTGTTAATGGATTGTAGGTAGCAGCAACAGAAGTGAGGGCAACATTATCTAAATAAATATGCGAATTGAAGTTGTAAAAAATCATACCTAAATTGAGCGTAACCGCTATGTTTGCCAACATAAGGGTTGTGTTTGGTGCTAATTCTATGAATTTAAGCGTTTTGCCTTTTCCTGTAAAATTCATCACCACCGTTGAAGGGATAATTAACTGATGTGCACCAAAAAAATGGTAATACCCATCTCTGTTGTGTACCCAAGTGGCATTGGCATCAAAAATTATTTTACCTTTTACTTCTACTTTGGCAGGATTGCCAGAAACGCTAGTTGCACCTACCAACAGCCCTTTGTTTGCTTGGTTGTTGTTGTACAGCACAGTTGCATTTTGGTCTATTTCTAACACGGCACCGGGTTTTAGGTTAAGCTCAGCTCCATCATCAATTATAAGTGTTGTGCCGGCAAACAAATGCAATCTTGCTCCACTTTCTAATTCCATTTTTGAACCACTTTTTAAATGCAACGTGCTGTTGTTTTGTACATTTACGGTAGCATTTTGTTCTAGGTGGAAATAGGAGCCTGATTCACAAGTTAATCGGGTTGGGTTGATAAAATCGTTGTTTATAGTTTGTGTATGTCTATTTGGTGTACCGCTTTTATCAATTAATAATGTAACATTACTTTTAATATTTAGTGAATATGTGGAATACAAAGGTTCGTGTAATTCTAAATTTCCTGTCCAGCGTTTATCATTTCTCATTTCCGTATCATCAAATATAACCTGAACAGTAATATCCCCACTAATACTATTTTGAGAAAGTACTTTTACAGTTAATCCATTGATAATATAAGGTTCTTTTTTTGCGTTTGTTTTATCATAAATAGGATAATTAAAAAGGGGTACTATACCTGAAATACCTACCTCATCGTTGGGAATGAATACATCTGTTCTTCTGTTTAGCAAATTTGCTGCTTCATTATTCAAACCACCTGTTGACGCAAAAGTAGAAACATCATTTATTCCATCATTCTCCCTAATAACAAAATATGATTCTGATGCCCCATTGTTATAATTGCCAGTATAAGTTATAGCTCCATCAGTTGTTCCATTGGTTACAGGATTAGGAAAATCATCAATATAAAGCTGATAAGTGTTATAACCATCTATAGGATTATCTGCCTTTCTTTTAAAATTGAATATAGCGTTATTCCAAAACCAATTCCAATCTTGTATGGCAAATTCTGAGCGTTCATAATCATAATTTCCCTGTGCATTTAACAAGTAAATACCATTTACTTTTGATTCATTAAATACCATACCTGTTGATGCATTATCCCTATCATCATGGATATTTTCTTTATACATATATAGCCCATACGACATTTCAGGTACTATTTCACCATTGGGAGATAAACCCAAGCCAGCCCATGGTTTATAATCAAACTGTGAAAAATTTTGATGATTCTCTAACCATATAAATTGATTAGTTGTGTAAGGAATTTTAATCCTAATAACATCTCCTGTAGAGGTAAAATCTCTTAATGTGTAGATTCCATTATTCACTAAATCATTAGGTGAGTTTAGGTTTGTGTTATCTTGATTTGTACCCGTTGTAAGGTGTATCCAACCTAACATCCATCTATCCCAACCATAGGCTGTTAAATTCAAGATACTTCCCATCATACCCCAACCTGTTGATGAAAAATTCCAATGTTTTCCAACGGTTCCATTGTCGTTATTTTGATGTGGACTACTATATAATTCGTGTGCCAATTCATGTATAAAAATTTGAAAACGCTTTTCTGGTATTCCGTTTCCCGCAGGTAGAGTAAACCCTGCATTATCAAAAGTATATCCATTGTAATTAACACCTATACCATTAAGAACAGAATATGCCCCACCAGAACCAGTCCATGGTCCAGAGCCATTTTGCATACCAGGAACGGGTTGGCTACCAGATGGGTATAATGGAGCTCCCCAAGTTTTACTATATCTATATACAATAATAACATAATCTGGTTTATTATCAGGTGGGGATACACTGTTGTCAGATTGAAAATTTGGCCAATTGGTTCTGTTATCATAAGGACTCCAATCAAAATTAGGATACAGTTGTTGCATAGTTTGAATAACTCTGTTATTACAAGCAGCCCAACCAGTTAACCCTGTTGGATCAATATCTATTCTTACAAATTGATTTGTTATAGGATCCTTTAATATATCACCATAAAATTTAAACTGACCTAACGACATCTCATTGTAATATTCCGATAAGTTAAATTCTCCTAACCCAAATTTACCCAAATCATCATACATCCATTTATCAGAATTTATCATTAATGGAGTTGGGATAGCAAGTATGGTAGGATCGCTTGGACTAAAATCTCCCCAATTTTCCAATGGTTGATCTTCATCAAATCCTCCAGGCCCATCATTAAACCCTGCAAAGATGGTTAGCACACGCAAGTTGCCTTTTGGGGTAAATACTTCGCCATTTGTACTCGACCCTATGGCTTCGGGGTTTGCTATTGTATCAATTATGATATCACAGTGAGGTTCTTCTGTTTGTTGTGCAATTAGTTGTTGCTGCATAGCTAAGGTTAATAATATGCCCAAGCCCGTTAATTTAATTTTTTTCATGGTTGTTGGTTTTAGTTTTTAATAATTTTTTTTGTGAACAACTTATTAGGTTGGGTTGCATGTAAAATATACATACCCCGAGGCAGGTGTTCGATGCTTAATTGATGAAGTTTGATATTATTTAATTTTTCTGAATAAACTTGTATGCCAGTTATAGTATATATAGCTATTTCAACTTCTTTACTATTTGCAAATTCTATATTGAGTTTATCTTTGCTTGGATTGGGGTAGATTTTTATTTCTTCTTTAAAAAACTTCGTTTCATCTATACTCGTAATTATACCATTTGCATCGGTTTTTACTATCCATATACCTGATCCGTTAGCATTCCAATATCCTGTACCTGTGTTCATCATCACATACCCCCCATCGTTGGCTTGTACCACATCTATGTTATGGGTAGTAACCGACCAATACATTTCGCCAAACTGTTTATTACCCAGTGCATCCGTTTTTATAAGATATATATTGTTTACTAATGCATTCCAAGTATTACCGATAATAGCATACCCACCATCTGAAGTGTTGCAAATATTGGTGTTGGTTTGCGATGTGCCAGCTCCCCAATTAAACTCATATTCGACAGCATCATGTTGCCATATAGAATCACCCTGCCCAGTAACTATCCATAAATCGTTAGCTCCATCAGTCATATTGCCGTTGGCGGAGATAATTGCTATTGTGGTGGGTAGTGGGTAGGCGTAGGTATTCAATAAGGGGTCCATTTTTTTTTGTAAAAACCCTTCTCCCTTCCAATTGCCCCTAACAAGTACTGAGTCATTAATATCTTTATATAATTTAGGAGGCGGGGGGGGGTAGTATTCAAAAGTGTCGGCATAATTAATGTTTAATAAGTTGCCGTTATAATCATGCTCATGAATAAATAGATTTTGAGTATCAAATTGTCCACCAGAAAAAATTCCATCTATTGTCCAAAATTTGGTCGAGAATCCAACAATACTATTACTTTTAAAACCTGTACCAAGATAGTTGTAGTTAATTTTAGTCCACAATGTATCTCCTATATTGGTTGTCTTAATTAATAAAGAACCACGTGTAGTATCATTAGAAGTAACCGTGGTAATAAAGCCGTTTAACAATAGTTCTCCTGTAGGTATTTCAATAAAATCATTAATGCGAACATAAGAAGAATCTTTAATGTTAATTTTTTTATAAAATACTGTATCGCCACTATTGTCTAACTTTACAATGGCTATTTTAGTGTAAACCATGTTTTGAGGTATGTTCTGCACTCCGTCAACGTCATATAGTACTGTAACAAATCTACCATCTTGTGTTTTTATTAACTTAGTTGCCATCTCAGAGCTATTATCAGGTGAAATTTGTGTTGTCCATGACTGTTGTGCATAGCCAACAAACACAATATTGGCAGCTACCATAATAATTGATACTACTTTAACTATCAGGTTTTTCATAACTAAATTTATTAATGATTTTAAGGCACTGTATTTACGTTATTTTCAAGGTGGAGGTTTAGTTTTTAAATATTTATTTCTCCATTTATTCTGATATAGCATAAATAATGAATTTATAAAGGTAAACAATTTCCCACATTTATTACAAGGGTTGGGTTATTTCTTGGTAAAATCTTGTTTCACAGTGTAAATGTATAAAATATTTTACAGTTTGTAAAATATTTATGTAAATAATTACACGCTTTTTACTTTACACTTTTGTAAAATGATTTTACACAAAGGAGAACTAATAGAAAAAGCGGTAAGAGCAAAAAGATTTCCTATTACTTTATTAGCAAAACGATTAAAAAAAAGTAGAAGGTATATTTATGATGTTTTTGAAAAGCAGGATGTTCCTTTAGATTTAATTTTAAGAATTGGTAAAATTATTCAACACGATTTTTCTAACGATTTAAAAAACTTATCAAAAATTCCTAAAGAATATCAATTAGAAGTTATCACAGAACCTGATATTTCTTTTGAAAATGTGAATTATTGGAAATCTAAATACTTTGAGTTATTAGAACAACACAAACAGCTTTTAGAAAGAAAGTTAGAAGAGTATTTTAAAAGACCCCATACTTAATTCTACCATTACCTTGTATTATATTCAGATAAATTAAGTTCTTCCATATTTATTTGAGTATATTATTATAGCTAAAAAAATCAGTTATATTTTTATAAAGTAATTCGTTAGCTTTGTGAATGAAATTATTTTTTATGCAATTAATTACGCTGAAATTTACCTGCCGTTTTGTTTTTTTTTGTACGCTATTTTTGTCATGCTTAGTAGGAGTTGCTCAAGAAAAAGTAACCACCTTTGGGATTCAATTAAAACCGATTATTCCTTTAGGCTTTATTGATGGAGGTGTTCAAGAAAAAAAAGTAGCTAACATCAATTTTGAATTAGAACCAAAATTTGGATTGGCATTCGGAATGGTTATTAGAAAAGGATTAACCAAAAATCTTTCCTTAGAATCGGGCATAAATTTAGTTAGAAGAAACTATGATTTATCTATAAAAGATTTGGACTCTTCTTTTACAAGTCAATCGAGTTTTCGAGTGGTAAACTATGAAATTCCTGTTTCAGGCTTGGTTTATGTTCAGCTTGGACGAAATACGTTTATGAATGTTTCTGGAGGATTTTCTTTTGATATGTATCCTACCCCATTG
>Ga0100393_10003862_pt1 | contig 13971 bp, 15 predicted proteins | sample CryGeymeta201517_FD_81546 | JGI IMG/M metagenome (GOLD analysis project Ga0100393, IMG submission 81546) | Groundwater microbial communities from Crystal Geyser aquifers in Utah, USA - Crystal Geyser metaG 2015-17 | ecosystem: Environmental > Aquatic > Deep subsurface > Groundwater | place... | reverse complement strand
GGGCTTTATCAGCGAGACCGCGCTTCTGATTGGCGTCGAAACACGAACCAGTGCGCCGATTCAGGTCACCAGGGATCGCGACACGTTGAGGTCGCTGTCTTTGAGCAACCTCTATCCTGCGGGTGAAGGAGCAGGTTATGGTGGCGGAATCGTGAGCGCTGCGATCGATGGGTTAAAAGTGGCTGAGACGATCTTGAGTGAACTCGAGTGACTTGAGGCCTTTTAGGTGTAGAATTCGAGACAGGTATCAAACGGCGAGGATGACATGGATAGAGATTGGAAATGGGACTGGTGGAGCGAAAGCCCGATAGAGCTTGTGCTTGTGATTTTGTTTCTCGCCTTCTTTTTTGCGTTTCCGCGCACAGGACTTGGCATCTCGCCAGTCGTCGACGGGAATCCAACTTCGGCGCAGGTCGTTGCTGAGTGACGCTGCGAAAGTTGCATTCTGACGGTTTTTGCCCGACCATAGCTCCAGATAATTTGTAGATGCGTACTCATTCTCGCCCATTGGCGCCGGAGAAAGCGGATGTCTAAAGTTCTTTCTAGAAGAACGATGCAAGCAGCCACGATAGCTCTTTGCTCTCAATTGATTGTCGGCACACTTCATCCGTCGATCGCCGCGGCCCAAGATCAGGGCGTGAGCAAAGCAAAACGCGTGCTCGGCCTGATTAGCAGCGCGAATGACAAGTTCGATGCCGAGGATTTTCAAGGCGCCCGCGACGACTATCGTGAGGCGTACTCGCTTTATCCCGACCCTTCGCTCCTGTATCGCTTGGGTTTGTCATCCGAGAAAATCGGCGAGAATTTTGAAGCTGTTCATTATTATGAGCAGTTCATTGATGCTGTGCCCGACGACAAGACTGCCAAAAAAGTCAGTGCGCGAATCAACGAGATGAGGGCCGAACTTCCCGCCCGCTATCAGGTCGAATCGTCTCCTCCCGAGGCGTCGGTCTATCTGACAAACATCAAAACTGATTCATTGTGCACCACGCCATGTTCCATCGATGTGCCGCCTGGTCGAACGACGATTCTTGTTGCCAAAGAGGGCTACGAAACATCCGTCCGCAACATTGATGCGGTTGGCGCCGAAGAAAAGACTCTTAAATTCGAATTGGTGGAAGGCACGGTTCCGCTCGCGAGCGCTGTTTTGGACAATCGCACCGAACCAAGCGACGGGGTAAGCCTCGGGACTTGGGGATGGATTGCCACGGGTGTCGGCGTGGCCGCACTGGGGACGGGCGCTGCGTTTTCGTTCTTGTCCCAGTCGGCAACCGATGATGTCAACGCCTATGACAAGCGAGCTGCCGGTGCGAGTCCCTCTGAATTGAAGGGACTCAAGTCGGATGCGAATTCCTACTACGACACTTCCGTCATCATGTACGTGGTTGGCGGCGTCTTAACGGCAACCGGAGTGACGTTGTTGGTTGTTGACTCGATGGACTCCGAAAGCATGAGTCTGAATGTCTCGCCGACGCCCGACGGCGCGGTTGTGGGGCTTGGTGGCCGTTTCTAGAGTTTTTTTGAGAGGGCCGCGTGCGATTTCACGATGCGCTCGAGTCATGGTCGATACGTGCCCAATCTGGGACACATATCGATATTGCGGCGGGCGCCGACAAAAGTGTCAACTGGGGGAGCGTCATCGCGGGCGCTGGCAGCGTCATCGCGTTAGTTTTAGTCGTTGTGGTCATCGGTTTCATCGTGCGTTGGATCAAGGTCAACCGGTCCAAGTCACCTGCGCCCTCGGTCGGCCTGGAACGTTCGCAAAGAGAACGCATCCAGTCTGCACTCGATGCAAACGACCACGATACGGCTGGCGAACTTCTGGTGCGTGCGGGACATATCGACGAGGCAGCCGAGGTTTTTGCTGAGGGGAAACTCTTTGGAAAGGCCGCCCGCAGTTATCAACAGACCGGCAACGTCGGTCAGGCCATTCATTATTACAAAAAATCCGGAGACGGACGGCAGGCCGCTCGACTCTACGCAGAGCTTGGCCAGCATATGGCCGCCGCCGCTGAATACTTTCAAGCGGGCGAACACGGGGCTTCCGCGGAACAGTACGAGTTGGCAGGGGATTTTAAGCGAGCTGCGGAGCTTCACGAGAAAGCCAAAGCATGGCTTCGTGCAGGTCGGCTCTATGAGAACGCCAACGATCCCGTTCGTGCCGCCGAAAATTTCATATCGCATTTTGAAGACGCGTTAAGTCGCGCTTCTGGAGATCTTGAAGCGATTCCCAACGATCGCAAATTCGCCCTGCGCGCCGGTGAGATTCTTCGTGAGTCCGGCGACCTTCATCGCGCCAGCCAGATTTTTCAGGATGGCGGCTACTTCGAGGAAGCCGCAACTTGTCTTCGAAGCACGGGTGACCTGACCAAAGCCGCTCAATTGCTTCTGCAGGCACACCAGCCTCTCAAAGCGGCTCAGGTTCTGGAAGAAGCAGGAGAGGCCATTCAGGCGGCGAAGATGAGAGCCGAGGCGGCCCTTGCGGATCGCGATTTTGCCACCGCGGCAAAAATGTTTGCAGCGGCCGGTGACGTTGAAAAAGCCGCAAAACTTTATGAAAAGCTTGAAGACTTCCCCAACGCCGCAGAAGCGTTCGAGAATATGGGGGAGCTCACCAAAGCCTTTGACTATTATGTTCGCGCGGATCGACCCGCACACGCTGCTCGTTGTGCCGAAGTCCTAGGCCGCCTTGACGACGCCTCCGAGATGTTCAGAAAGGCTGGCGACATCGACGGCGAGATTCGTGTGCTTCAGGCCCAGGGCGATTATTTTCGCGCCGGACGCTTGGAATTTGAACACCGTCGCTATGGCGACGCGCTCGCTACGCTCGCCAATATTGACTCGCGTGATCCGATTTACCACCGCGCCCTCGAAATGCAGGGCGATGTCCTTCGCGCTCAAGGCCGCTTCGAGAAAGCCTACTCGAAGTACCGTTCAGCTGTCGGAGATCGCGAATGCGTCGTCGCGACCTTGCCTCTCTATTACAAAATGGCGCGAGCTCTCGAAGAAGAGCAGGACCGAAGCGGCGCACTCGAGCACTACAACGCGATTCTCACGGTCGATAAGAACTACGAAGACGTCTCTTTACGAGTAAAAGCACTTCTGGGTCGGGGAAGACGCAACACCATTCCTGGCACAACCTCAAGTGGCATCTTCGCTGCGCCAGAAGGCTCCTCGCCTCACCGCTACGAAGTCCTTGAGGAAGTGGCACGCGGAGGAATGGGAATCGTCTACAAGGCGCGAGACACCGTCCTGGGACGAATCGTGGCTTTCAAGATCCTTGGAGAGAACCTTCGCGAAAACGAGACTGCAGTTAAGTATTTCCTGCGTGAGGCCCGTGCGGCCGCAGCGCTTTCCCACCCCAATATTGTCACGATCTTCGACGCCGGTGAGCAAGACGGCGAGTATTATATGGCGATGGAGTTTGTCGAAGGAACGACGCTCAAGGAGTTGGTGAAGCGCAAAGGTGCACTCGCCGAAGACCAGGTTCGCTACATCCTTATTAACGGCTGCAAGGCGCTTCAGTACGCTCATAGCAAGGGTGTGATTCACCGCGATATCAAGAGCGGTAACGTCATGATCACGCGGGATAAGGCGCTCAAGGTCATGGACTTCGGGCTCGCAAAATTCATGCGCGAGTATCAGAAGGACCACACCCAACAAGTCGGTACGCCGTTTTACATGTCGCCCGAGCAAATCATCGGGAAGAACATCGATTTCCGCAGCGACCTTTACAGTTTGGGATGCACGATCTTTGAGTGTGCGACTGGGACGGTGCCTTTTTTCAAAGGCGACCTGTCTTACCATCATGTTCACACCAAACCACCGTCACCGCGCTCGGTAAATCCGGCCCTGTCGAGAGACCTTGAGCGCGTGATCTTGAAGATGCTCGAGAAGAACCCTGACGAGCGTTATCAGTCGGCCAAAGAGATCATGGATGACGCACTGCAAGAGCCCTAGTGGAGCTTTCGCATTCTTCGTCGTTTGACGCCTGGTAGTTTTTTCTCGCCGCTCCGACGGACCTCGTCGGCCTCACGTTGTCGGCCCCGCATTTCCAGAAAATCCGCCCACCGGTAAAGCACCGCCGGATTATGAGGGTAGCGTTTTAGCAAGACTTTGAAGGCGCGTTCTGCTTCATCAAAGTGTTCGATCTTGCTCAGGGATTCGATGCGTCCAAAAGCCGCCTGCACGTTCCCTGGCTCGCTTTCGAGGACCTCGGCGTAGACCACACTTGCGTCTCGATGTCGGTTCTGCGCCGCATAGAGACCAGCGAGTCGCAGTCCGTAATTTGATTTTGAATGGTCGGCTTCCCAAAGCCACAGGTAGTGGGGAATCGCGGCCGATGCGTCTCCTGCTTCGTCGTAAGCAGCCGCGGCTTCTATCTGCGCCTCCTCGGACGCGGGATCTGCGCCAACAGCCATGCCTGCGAATTCCAATCGACTGTCGCTGTCTTGTATTCGAGCGGCAATATGCGCCGCGGCAAGGGCATCCGGACAACGCAGGGCAGGAGAGGGTTCGGCCGCAATCGCATTACGTAGCGACGCCATCGCGGCAGAAAAATCACCAGCTGCCTCGGCTTCTTTAGCCAACGCCCTGTGAGCTTGCGCCAGTGATTTGCGCGCTGTGTACTTGTCTGCCGACTCTTCGACCGCAAGGGTCGCTAGGTCCGTCGCATCTTGTGTGCGGCCTTGTGCGAGCGCCTGGTTGGCCTCTGACACGTAGTCGCGCTGGGGGCCGCTACAGCTGACGAGGGACAAGGCTAAATAGAACGTGCTAAGCTTGCTGAGCATGGAGCACGCATACCTTTGATGGGCCGTGCATGCCAAGGACGTTCGAATCATGAGCCAGTTTTCTCATTTAAATCAGGGCGGTGAAGTCCACATGGTGGACGTTTCGGGCAAGGGATCAAATCTGCGGATTGCTCGTGCTCGTGGCTTCATCGGGATGGCCCCAGAAACGCTGGCTGCGATAACGAACGACCGGATCGCTAAAGGATCGGTGCTCGTGACGGCTCGGCTTGCGGGAATCATGGCCGCCAAGAAGACGTCTGAGTTGATCCCCTTATGCCATGGGCTCGCGCTGGACCATGTAGAGGTCACGTTTGCCGCCATGTCCGACGGTATCGCGGTCCAAGCGACAACGACGTGCAATGGCAAGACAGGAGTTGAGATGGAGGCGCTGGTCGCCGCATCCACAGCGTGTCTGACGATCTACGACATGGCGAAAGCGCTGGATAAGGCGATGGTCGTGAGTGACCTCCACTTGGTCTCAAAAGAGGGCGGCAAGTCTGGAGAGTGGCGGAATACCGCACCTCCGCTGCGGGAATGGCCTCTTGAGTGGAGTTGAAGTGCGTTTTTTTGATGCCCAACTTCGCAGCGATACTCGGCCGGACGATGACCTCCGAAACCTCGCCTATTTTGGCACGACGCACGCGGTCATAACCGGCAATCCAGATGTGGCTGTGCAAACCGCCGACGAGTTGGTGCGTTACCTGCGCGAGATTGCGACCACGGAGCGCTCTCGACTCGAACGGATGGGGATTCGCACTTACACCGGGTTGGGAATTCTACCGCAACAGCGACCGCGGAGGACGCACCACGAATTTTGGCGAGAGTTGCCACGGCTTCTGGCCGTCGATGGCGTCGTTGCTGTCGGGGAAATCGGCGTCTGGCGTGACCAGACACCGCAATGGGACCTCTTTTGCCGTCAGGTGGAGCTGGCAGCGACGCTGAACCTTCCCATCATCATCACGCCACCCACAGACCTTCGTGTGAACATGACTTTTAAGATGATGAAGCGTCTCGATGAGCTAGGGTTTCCTCCCAATCGAGTCGTGTTCAATCACGCTGAAATCAGAACGCTGGAAACCATCCTTGTCGAAGGATATTTTGCGAGCCTGACCGTTGGTGCGTACCATCTTGACGCACAAACAGCGCGCGAATTGGCTCACGCGAACAGGCAGTACAAAGACCGTATCATGTTGAATTCAGGACTCCGCGAAGGTCTCGCGGATATTCTTGCGGCGGCAAAGACGCTGGAAGTCATGAGCGAAAACGAGGACGAAGCGCTCATCGCTTCCGTTACGTTCGACACTGCTTTCGACTTCTTCGTCGGGTCTACCGGCTCACCAATTTGAGGTGACTCCGATTCCTGCGACAAACGAATCGTTGGTGGGAATCATCGTGGGTGCAAACGCCATCGAGTCAGGATTTCCGTCATCGTCAAAATGAGTCGCGTACACGAGGTTTCCAACCAGCGTTCCAACGAGTGCGCCAACCATGGCGTCCGAGAAGTAAGCTTCTTGTTGGTAAACCTGACCAAGACCAACCAAAGTCGCTGCGCCATAGAGGCCTAAGTAGCTCGACGAATAGGCGACGATTGGCGAGATGTCTTGTTTGATAAGCCAGGTTGCCAGGTCTTGTGAGGCGTAAGCCGCTGACGCGAATGAGAACGACGTCAACGCGGCTACAAAAGAATCGTTCGCGTCATCGTTGAGCGACGGGTCATAACCCTTTCGAAGCAGCGCCCGGTAAGGGCGGTCCCGTGCGAACACGGCCTTCATGAGACCTGTAGCTGCTGCCGTGTACGCCATCGTTTCAAAATAGCCGGCAAACGCGAGCCCAGTGTGGTCGGTTTGAGAATCAAGGAACGCGCTGCCCGTCGCCCAGTCTTTGAGCGCCGAAGAGGCGTACCAAAGTCCCGGAATGGCCACGAGGCTATAACCAATGATGTCGCTCGCCCCGAACATGAATGGCGAGCCATCCTGCAAGTCACCGTGAAACGAAATCGAAAGATCGTAGTCGAGGCTCTCTCGTGATGGAGCCCCGATCGATGTGGCGTCCTGTCCCAATGTGGACGGGCCGCCTAAGATGAGTGCTGCACCGCCGCCGAGCAACACAGCATCGACACCGAGGCGAATCAACGAAAATTCGTCAGTGAGTGAAACTGTCGAGTCTGTGGACTCGGCTTGGTTGGCGGGGTCGTCCGCAAGGCTTTCCGTGAATGCAGGCTCTGCATCGGGTTCCGGTTCTTCCTCAGGCTCGGGCTCAGGTTCTGGCTCGGGTTCTGGCTCCTCGACGACTTCCGGTTCCGGCTCTTTCTTCTTTTTCTTCTTTTTCTTTTTGGTGGTCGTCGGCTCGTCTTGTGCGAACGCAGCGAATGGCACGTGAGACGCAAAGAAAGCCAAGAGCAGCATCATCACAAAGATCTTTTGGGACTTCATGGGTACTTCACAGGAAATAGGAGCATTCATCGACAGTTGCCGGTCGTCCCTGTGCAGAAGTCTGCAGGACGTCCGCACAACCCCAAGCGGAGATCGCGTCGGCACAAGTTTCAACCGCACTCTTGGGGTCTTCAAGCGTGCTGGCTTGGTTTTCACAGCGCTGGGTCAATGTTTCCAAACAGTCATCGCCACTGGCCAAGCCACAGGCTCGGCTCAAGTCCTCGCCGCACTCTAAGCAGAGGTCACACTGAGATTGTGCAACATCTGCGCAGGTTTCTTCGATCGGTGGGTAGCACGCAGCAACAAATAGCCACGCAAACAAAACAAAACGACTCATGGTTAACCTTCTCATGACCGAGGTAGCGTACGACAGGTGTGCAGATTATGCACCCTGTTGTGGTGGAAATTCGTGGTTCGGTGACTATCATCGCCCTGTAATTTGGAGGTTCTTTATGGATGACATCGGAATTGGGTCGATCTTGATAGCGACAGACTTCAGCGACAGGAGTGCGGCAGCCGAAAGAATGGCAGTGCTCTTGGCGACTCAGAATCAAGCTGCGCTGCACGTGGTAACGGCGATCGAGCCCATCATTGGCGTGGAGCAGGGCGATGAGGACGCGGAGGAGTTTGCCGAATTCTATCAAAAGCTCATTCGTCGGGCTGAGACGGAGCTTCAGGTCAGACTGGCGGCTTGGAGTGAAAAGAAGATGGTGGTGAAACACCATATTGAAATCGGGCCGCGATGGCGGGTGATTTTGCAGGCAGCAGAGGCGCAAAACGCGGGACTGATCGTGTTAGGACGACGCCATTATGACTCCGATTCACCCTTAGGGACGACGTCTCATAAGGTGTTTCTGGGATCGCAGCATCCGGTACTCTTCGTGCCGGCTGACCGATGATTCCTGAACCGAATGAGTTGTTGAATCGCTACGAGTACCGAGCAAAAAAACGATTTGGCCAGCACTTCTTGTACGACCCTGCGATCTTGGGGCGGATTCTGGACTCGGCGAAGGTTGCTGAGGGAGACTCCGTGTTGGAGATCGGTCCAGGGCCGGGCACGCTGACATCGATGCTGATGCTGCGGGGCGCGAACGTGAAGGCGGTCGAACTTGACCGTGACGCGTGCGAGTTTCTGACCCATGAATTGGTCCCGCACGGGCTGACTTTGGTGCAAGGCGACGCTCGGCGAATCGACTATGGCTTTGTAGACCAGACGTGGAGTTGCGTCGCGAACCTGCCGTATAACGTCGCCAACGAGATCACATTTTCGCTCTTGGAGTTTCCGTTCAAGAGTCTGACGCTGATGTATCAAAAAGAAGTGGCGGATCGAATCTGCGCCAACGTCGGGGATGATGCGTACAGCGCGCTTACGTTGGCGATGCAGCTTCGTTCCAAGGTTAGGCGAGTGATGGTTTTGCCCCCCGGGGCGTTTAGGCCGCCGCCCAAAGTTCATAGCGCCGTGGTGGTTTTTGAGCCGATCATCGGGACTCGAATCCCGGACATGGTCGAAAGAAAGCGCTTCGAAAAAATCGTTCGGGGCTCATTCAACGTCCGTAGAAAGACGTTGGTAAACGGCCTGCGAACCATCGGTCTGACTCGAGAAGTGGCCGTTGATGCGGTGGAACGTGCGGGTCTCGATCCAAACGTCCGTCCAGAACGCGTTGATTTTGACGGCTTCCTGGCCCTTACGCGCGTGCTCGTCGACGCAATATGATCAAGCCGATTCCGGCCAAAATCGCATAGATGGGAGTTCGGCTGGGTGAGCCCGGTGCGGTTGTGCAACAGCCGCTATCCGCTGTGTCATCTGTCTTGACGTGTGGGGGCGGCGTTGAGCAGGCATCGGTCCGCGCGTCGGTTGGGTAGATCGAACAGACCCCTTCGATGTCGTCACGCTCTAGCGATCGTTTGAGAGTCTCTCCGACTGCCGCACTCGCCACCATGGTCGCGTTGGGAACCGGTGTGTGGTCCAAGCCAACAAAATGGCCGACTTCATGCGTGATCGTGTTCTGAACGTCGATATTGACGTCTTGGTCCCCGATCGTGAACGTGTGGTAAAACGCGTTCAATTCAATATCTGCGTCAACGATCAGACCCGTATCTGGGTTGTAGGTGACGCTGGTGATGGCGAAGGCGGTCTTGCTAGCGAAACGCCAATCGTCGTCGCGAAACACCACGATATTGGCTTTGCCATCCGTCGCAGCCCGGTCGTCGTCCGTTCGTCCGCCGTACACGAGCTTAAGGTCCTGACACGTAACGGCGTTCCACGTTTCGAAACTGGCCTTGATCGTGTCCTCAAGCCCTTGGCCAGCCGTGCCATCGGCCGCACCAGGAATCGATTTGGTGCCGGCCTCGTTCATGTACCAATTTATGCAAAGGCTTTTCCATTTCACCTGTTTTGGAACCTCGTTGACCTGACAGGCGTAATCCCCAGACTCGGTGCATGTGAGCGTCGGCACGAATGCCAGCGCCGGCGCGGACCAAAGCATAATGAGCGCGATGAGCGGCTTCATTGCTCACCAACTTTGGCTTTGATGACGCGCGCTCGTAGAGCGGGCAGACTCATCGCGGTTTCGTTGAAGGGCGACACGTCACTGCCATCTGCGCCCAGCAGGTGCATGGTCACGACGGCGGGCATCACCTGTTCGCCTTGAATCACAAGTTTGCCTTGTTGCATGCCGTAGATCACGAAATGCGTCGCATCGTTAGGGCGTTCCAGAAATACAACGGCCTTCTCTCCTGGAACAAACGTGGGCATTCCAGCGACACGTGTCGCCAGAGTTTTGGTTCGTCCTCCGAGCTGAATGACTTCGACGGTCGGTGAGAGCTCTCCTTTGAGCGTCTCGTTGACCGTGAACGTTGTGGCCGTGAGAATTCGTCCATCGCGCTCAAATGAGCGGACCGAGAGGGTTTCGACGACCGCGATCGCATCCGCACCCGCACACAGCTGTTCGAAGCTGAGTCGAAGTCCGGTGGCGGCCAAGGCGGGTAGGGCGACGACGAGGATCAGGAGCACAAGTCCCCATCTCATTAACTTCATGGTGCTATCGGGGTCTTGAGGTAGTTCTGGAGGCTGAACTGAAGCAGGTGGGCATCCTTATTCTTATCGTTGGGAGCATGTAAGTACTCGCCCATCGTCGCCGATCGAAAGAACTCGTCTTGCAGGAAGATGATGAGTTCTCCGCCGTTGACCGACTTCACCCGCGCAATATCTACGGTCTTATCACCAAGCTTTGCCTGCAGAAGAGGTTCTCCCCATGTGCTGGTGGTGTCCAAAAGGGTTTCCACGGGATCCTCTTGGCTCTTCAACGTCGCAATCGTGGTGCCAAGGAGGGTCATCTTAGAACTTTCAAGGGTGCCTCGGCCGTCCAGCGTCGCGATTTCGACACGCTCGGCCGCAACTGAGGACGTCAGCTTCGACGATTCCGAAAGGCCAACGCCGTTGACGTTGAAGTCAGGGGCCACTTTCTTGAGGACGTCCACGGCTGCCTGACTCATTCGGTCGGATTCAAACGTCACAACCAGTCGTTTTCCAGGCCTCAAGTACTTGCTCAAGTCGTCGAGTTCCGCCGCTGACAGCGCCACAGTCGGATTCATCAACATCATCGCGTCATCGAGGCCGTCCATTTCCACGGAGCCTTTCAGGGTCACGTCGAGGTCACGGTTACCGTTCACGTAGTACGAGAAGCTGCCATCTTTCCCACCTTTGCCTGCGCGATATTCCGACGCGGGCTGATAAAAACCAATATTGGTCCCGCGAGGTTTGTATTCACGAAGGGGTTTGCCTTCTTTCTTTGTGACCCAATCCATGGCGTTCATGAACAACTCGAAGTTGTTTCCGAAGTGCAGATACGAATCGCCAAAAATGTTTTGGTCCCCCACAACAACGACACGACCTTGTCCGTATGTCGTGGCCGTTACGACCTCTAGCGGGCCTTTAGGCTCAACAGCCTCGTCGCCATCGAAGGTCCAGTTTCCGTAGAATCCACCGGGGTCCGTTTCATCCCAGAAGTCGGCAAAGGCTTCATCGGAGGTAAATGCAACACCACCCGCTGCGTTCGGCGTTTGCATCGGTCCGCCAGTCTGAAGGCTGATCATTTTCAGGCCTTGGGTCACAGGATGATCCACAAAATCCCGAACCATGATCCACGCGATCCCCGCGACCGAATGTTCCGGAGGGGTATCGGTGGCAATCGAATAGTGGATTTGCACGCCCATCGGTTTCAGGATGGGGTTCACGCGTTCGGCGTGTCGGTAAACATTGGTGTGGTCAGCGATGACAAAGAGACCGCCGCCCTTGAAGACAAATTCTTGGATTGCGGTGATTTCTTCGGGTGTAAAATCAGGATTATCGCTCGACACCAAGTTGATGAAGAGTGCGTCAAATCCCTCGAGTCTTTCGGCAGAAATCGGGACTGTACGGAACGCCGTCCAGTTCATGCCGTTCGTGGTCATGTGGTCGAAGGCGCGCCAGAACGCAAAGACACCCTGATAACCAAAGGTGTTGCGGTCCATTTTGTAATCGACGGGGTTTTGTTTGGTGGTGTGGTAGAGGTCTACGAGAACCCAGGGACCGCTCCCAACGGGGCGCACATAGGGTTCTTCTCCGTCACTTCCACAAGCGCTCGCCAGCGTTGAAACCAGCGCGCCAATCATCATCCATTTGGCAAACTTCGACAGTGCATTCATTCCGCGCCTCTCTTACTGCAAGACCTTCCCGAGCGTGTCTTTGGCCCTGGCCAAGGTGACACCCTCGAGCACTTTTCTAACCGTCTCATCGCTCTCTACCAGAGCGATGATTGCCCTGCGGCCAATTGCGACGACCGTGGTCGCTTCATGGGCTTCCACAGTTGCTGTCGCGGTCTTGCCCGAAAGCAGCGAGACCTCGCCGACGTAATTGCCCGGTCCGAGTTGTTTGAGCTCCACCGCGCGTCCCAGACCATTTGTCCAAACTCGGACAACACCTTCTGCAACGACAAAGAGCTCATCCACCATTTTCCCTTCAGCGATGAGTTGTTCGCCTGCCGGGACGTTGATGACCCTAGCGTTTTCAACAAGGCGATTCACCCATTCGTCGGAGAGGTGCTTAAACAGTGGCAATTCTCGTATCGTGGTCGCGATTTGATTCGGCATGAGGGGCTCCAAGTGCGGATTTTTCACGCCGACACTATAACGGCGAGGCGGTCGTGAGTCACTCAACTAACGTAGGCACAAAAAAAGAGGTGCACAGGGCACCTCTTCGGTCTTTCGCTCTTCAGCAGATTTTAGTGAAATGCTGGTAATTGCTGGGGAAGCGTGTGCTCGGCAATCCACGCACGAAGTCGAATGAAGTGACGGTGCGAGATTTCTGTGAACCGAACACCAAAATGGTCGGAACCCTCGTAGACTTTCTTGCCGCTGAGGACCAGAGGCTCTTCGGTTCCAGGCAGCTCAAGTTCAAACTGGATATTCTCGTCGGCGCTTGCGTAGGGATCCAGAAGTCTCTGGATGCGCATGCCGCTCAGCGAGATGTTTGTTGCGCGAGCAACATTCATCATGCCGCGCTCGGTTTTGTTCAAGATGATGTCACAATCGACGCGAGATTGTTTTCGGACTTCACTCATTTTCGACCTCCATGTCGTTCGCGGAAGTTGATTCCGCCATCCAGAAATATCACCGCATTGGCACTTGCCAAAAAAAATGGCCCCAGAAGGGGCCATTAAGGTCGATTATTCAATGCGATCAGTCGCGTGAGGCGAGCACACCAAGCCCGAAGGCGAGAATTCCGTTCACTCCCAACCATAGTCGGTCGAGGACATTGATGCCGGGAATCCACAAAACGTCGGAGGTCATCAACACGCTCTCTGCCATCAAGAATCCTGCAAACCCAATCGCGAGACCGGCCGCAAGGAATCTCAGGCTCTTGTGCCCGTAGAGGAACGCCACCGCGCCCACTGGAATCAAGACGCTGGCGAAGATCGGTGTCTGATGCCAACCGAGGATCAGCTGGTCGAGTTCAGCCATCGGACGTGCGAGCCATGTCGCTGCGGTTCCCAAGATTCCCATATCCCCAAAAATGAGGGGAAGGAAAAAGAGTCCGCTGGCGCCAAACACGATGCCCGTTGCGTAGAGTGATTTCGAACCGGTCATCGCAGACCGACGTCCAAATCCAAAGAACGCCAAGAGTCCCAGTAACAAGCCTGCGCCGAGACGCGTGCTGCCCTGATCCACAACCGCGGCCTTCACAGCTGCATCGGCCTGAAGCAATCCAGCACCGTAGCGTTCTGAATATTCTTTGGGCGAGTACTTCTTCTTGAGATCTGTGTTGGCAGAACCCTTCAGGATTTCTTCCACTTTGTCTGGATTCGTCACGCCCTGGGCGATCACAAGGGCCGCAGCTGCTGCGACATGAGGCGAAGCCATCGACGTCCCCATGTAGAGCGCAAAATCGTGAACAGCGGTGTTTCCGTCCTTGAGGGTCTCCTGCATGACGCCGTCAGGTCGTCCGTCTTTGTCTTGATCGACTCGAGTATTTCCGCCTGGTGCGGCGATATCTACGTAGTCGCCCCATTGCGAGTAGAAGGTCGTGTTACGGTCGAACTGCGTCGCTGCAACCGAGATGACGTGGTTGTAGGCCGCAGGATAACTTGGTGCGCGTTTGCCGCCGTTGCCGGCCGCAGCCACGATTGTGACACCCTTTTTATGGGCGTAATCGATCGCCGATTTCATGACCAGCGAGGGCAGGGGACCGCCCAGGCTCATGTTGATGACCT
>Ga0100393_10003859_pt1 | contig 13975 bp, 7 predicted proteins | sample CryGeymeta201517_FD_81546 | JGI IMG/M metagenome (GOLD analysis project Ga0100393, IMG submission 81546) | Groundwater microbial communities from Crystal Geyser aquifers in Utah, USA - Crystal Geyser metaG 2015-17 | ecosystem: Environmental > Aquatic > Deep subsurface > Groundwater | place: USA... | reverse complement strand
GGTTTAAATTCACGGATTCTGATCCCAAAATTCAGCATTTCAAAGATGTGTATAAGGATATGCTTAGAAAAGGAAGGGTGCCCGACTTGTTCGCAGGAGCTTCGGCGAAGGAGGATAGGGCGGGGTGGTTGGAGCGAGTCTGTGAGATGCCGGCCCGGTCGAAACCACCTCTGCTTGCACGCCTTTACGGCGCACAAGCGGTCTCCTCCTATCCCCCGCTTGGGCGGGGGCAGGAGGAGAATTTCCGTCTTATTTGTGAGAGTCCGACTTAGGTATAAATGCCAGCCCTTGGCCCCCGACCCTTTGCGGCTAATCAGAAGCCGAAAGAGGTCGGACGGCAAGCCAATCCGACTACACGATGTATGCGTAGATTCTCGTGTTGCACGGTTATTGGGGCACGTGGCGCATATCGACGCGTGCGCGTGGCCGGATGACTCCTTGTTGCTCCAGTGAGATACCCTATGCGATTTGCTCAAGCGCCCTGTCAGGGTGCCATTTTCGCCAGTTTGGTCGCCAGTGCTTGCAAGCTCTCGGGCCACGCATCGAAGGTCACTTGCGAGGCTTTCCGGAGCTTCGGCTCCGTGATACCTTCGACCAGGCTTTGAGCGGGCTGGGCGTATAAAAAGGGCAGCTCTTGCTGGCCGTACGTTTCGGGCAGGCTGTTGGCATAAATCTCCAGTTCGTCGGCGTATTCGCTGGCGTTTTCTCCGATATTGTAAGGCATGGGCACCCAGATGACCGCCGATACGGCCATCGGAGTCAGCGGGCTGACACACCAGTTGTAGCTATAGCTCGGCAGGATGCCCGCCTTGATCCATTCGTTGTCGGGCGTTGGAAATCCCGGAAAACGCTGGGGCGCGACGGCAGCCAGGTCCTCGTCGGCCGCAGCAACGATACGCCGCACGTCATTTTTGACCTCGGCGATATGCCGGTCGAGCGCGGCCCTGGCGACATCTGTGCCGGGGTATTGTAAGCGCAACTGGTTCAGCCGCTGTTCAAAGGCCGGATGCTTGATATTTTTAAGTGCCCGGAAGGGAGTCCACGAGAGCGGCGAGGCCCAGACGGTTGATTTTCCATCGAGGCCGGACGACATGGTGATAAATCCCTGGGGGATACCGGGGCGGTCCAGCGCCTTGGCAAAGTGATAGGCGAAATCCGACACGTCTTGCTTCGGATCACTGTAGTCCGCGGTCGCCCAGTAGCTGCGGAATCTGCCTCCGCCAGTTTCAAAGTGGCGTTTTCTCGGTATGGGAGCGGTGCTGGCTTTGGTGCGTTTTTTGAACTCACGCACTAGTGGTAGTGGCGCGGGGGGCTCCGCATTTTTGTCGCTTTTATCATAGGGTAAATTCTCGGTAAGCATCCGGCCACCGGTGAGATACCAGACATCGCCCACCAGGATGTCGTTGACGCTGCGCCGGCTTCCATTGCTGGTCGCTACGGTCAGCGTCAGCGGCTCGGTGGTGGCTTTGAACGGAGGGAAGTTGACCGACCATTGTTGGACTGCATTGGCCACCGCCTTTTGAGTCACGCCTCCCAGAGTGACGGTGACTTCCGCGCCTGCATTGGCGTGGCCCCACACGGGGATCGGCCGGTCGCGCTGGATGATCGCTCCGTCGCGGTAGTATTCCGCCACCTGCAGGTAGGGCCGCCCGGTGTCATTGAGTCGTGCGTCGCGGGCTTTTTTGGCGGCGATCACCTCGGGATTGTCCTCCTGGAAAATGAGCGCCCCATCGATCACGGCGAAGGGTGTCGCCGGCAGTCCGGCACGGTTGTAAAGATTGGAGTTCATCGGCACCGCGTTGTAGGCGTATTGTACGCCGACGGGATGAGGGACCGCCTTGGAACGGACTTCCACCGTGTCGCCGACAATGGTCGCCTCGGCGGCATGCCATTTGCGGTCTGCGCCGCAGAGACGGAAGTGGTTCAGCGGTTCTCCGGGCGTGGGGCGGGCCGGTTCAAAATACTTGGCGGGATCGCGATAATCTTCGGCCATTCCTTTGCTGCCGACCATGAGTCCGCCATAGAGACTGTCCTGCTCGAAGGCGACGACGGCTTTGTCGCCCACCATTTTGGCCCCGGCAAAGATGGGACCGGTTTTTGCGATGTCTTTGCCATATTCATTGGCAAGCGCCCATCGTGCCAGGCGCATGCCCGGATGGAGCTTGTTGAAATAATGGATACCGCTGGGACGGGCCGAGTTCAGGTCCGTCTGCACCACCATGCCCACATGGTCGTCGCGGTTGTTGACGAAAAAGAGATGCTGTGCCTGGCGAATATCGGCGAAGCCGATGTTATCGGGGTCGGGGCCGCTGCCGTAGGCTTGCATCTGGGTGAAGTAGAAGGGCATGTCCGGCATGTTCCAGGCTTCGCGCCAGCCGTTGAGTAATGCTTGCATGCGGGCCGCGTAGATTTTCCCGTCGCCGGAGTTATTGGTGCCCTGGCACCAGATCGCTCCGCGAATCGCATAGGGAATGACCGGGTTTATCTTGCCGTTGAAGAACTGCGAGGGGCCGCGCCACATCCCGGCAATACCGGGGAGGTTGGGGCGGTTTGGAATCGTTCCGCCGAGTTCGGCGATTTTCCCCGCTTCCTTTTGCCAGGCTTTCAAGTCCGCGTAATACTGCCGGAAAGCGTCCTGCCCCGCCTCCAGGCGCGGGTCGGCCTGATGGATCAGTGCCACGTCCTCCTGCAGCTCCGGATGGGCCTCAAAGGCCTCGCGTTTGGCGAAAGTCTCGATGCGGGTGTTGCTGTGCGCACTGAGCAGTATGCCGATCGGCACATCCAGCTCCTGGTAGAGCTCGTGGGCAAAGGCCAGCGAGAGGGCGGAGAAACCGGCGGAATTTGAAATTTGCTTCCAACCGTCGTCCGAAGTGGCCCGTTTTTGCGGGTAGAGTGCCGACACCGTATTGATGTTGATCTCGCGAATGGGGATGTCTGTGTCGGCTTTCGCGAGTTCGTTCGCCACATCTCTGACGGAGCTCTTGACCGCGAACCAGACCATGTTGGACTGCCCCGAAGAAAACCAGACTTCGCCCACCAGCACATCTTTCAGAGTAATAGCTGCGGGAGCGAGTTTGGAGCGGACAATGAACTCGCGGCCTTCTTTCGAGGCGACTAAGGGGTCCAGTTCCAGCATCCAGTCGCCGCTGGGGTCGGCTTGAGTCGTCCGGATTTGTCCGGCGAATTCAACCGTGATCTCATCTCCCGGCCGGGCGAAACCCCAGACCGGAACCGGTTTTTCCCGCTGCAGAATCATGTGATCGGTGAAGGGCACCGAGAGTTCCAGCTGCTTCGGGGCCGGAGCGGCAGATTCAGCTGTCAGCGAGCTGTTGGCAAACACCGCAGCTACCAGCATGCAAGGCATGCGGAGTGCGCGGAGGAGTGATTGTGCGGATTTTAGCATAAATTATCGGGGTGGGTATAACTCGGCGGACGGCCTATTTGTCGACTTTGCGCTGCAATTGAAGCATTTGTTCGGCATAGCGCTCGCCCAGTTTGATTTGGCTTGCGGTATCGAAATGCCACTTGTCTTTGGTCTTCAAGCCCTCCGAACTGACGACAGCGGTGTATTCGACCTCATCGGGAAGCGAGGCGATGACTTTGTTGATGGCTTGCTCCGGTTCAAAACGTATCTGCCCGGCGACAAAGGGCAGGGCGGGGTCATTCAAGTCCCTGCGCAGGTCTTCGATGAGGGTCTTGAGTTTGTTCAGGTATTTTCCGGTGAGGTCACTGTCCGATTCGCCCTGGTGCCACAGCACCCCTTTGATCTGACCACTGTCGCGGAAGGCTTCAGCCCGTTCACGAATGCCCTGGTAGAGATGCGATTCGCTGCGCCAGTGATGGATGCTGGTGCCGCCCCTGGCATTGACAATGAGGCCGATGCGGAGGTCCGGATCCGCCTCCAGCATCTTCCTGGCGAAACTGTAGCCCGGGCCAAGTTTCTGCTGGTTCAGATCTTTGCGAATGGTCGAATAACGGTTCAACGGGTTTCGGGCCGGCTCCCATTCACCTTCGGCGTTGAGCAGGTAGCATCGCTCCAGGATGCCCATCATATCTTCCGGGATGGCGGCCCATCCGGACATATTCGACTGGCCGATCAGCAGGTAGATGTGAAGGTCGTCGGGTGTCGGGGTTTTAGCGGCTGGACTAGCTGCCATTAATGCACTCAGCGGTAGCCCGATAAGCGCCAGCAGGCCAAACCACCTGCGGTAAAATTGTCTGCGGATGAACCGATTGAAGAAACAACGTTTTGTTGGCATAGTTGAAAGCTGGCTGTGTTGATAAGAGATGTTCTACTCGGCGAGGACTTTGACGAAAATACGCTCGCGGGAAGTGTCGGAGGGAAGGGTGACGGTCACGACTTCCAGGTCATTGGCCTCGGACGTGGAAACGGTTTGGACGATGGCGTCGTCGCGTTTCCAGCTGACCAGGTCCGTCGAGATCCACACCGAAAAGACGCGACCGGTGCGTGACGCACGGCGGCGGGTATAGGTGAAACTCAGACTGGTGGGATCGGGCAGGGTGCGGATGGGCTGGAGTGCGGTGGCATCGGTGGGGTCGAGTCCCCAAATGTATTTATCATGGTCGGTCATGCCGTCGCGGCTGAAATCAGCTGCTGGGTCTTCGAGATCCAGTTCGGGCCACTGGGTGGCCCAGTTTTGGAAATCGCCGGGCTCTTCGACCGGGTAGCGGACGATCACAATACCCGATCCGCCGGGCGCGCCAATATGGCTGTCGTTGCCACCGCCACCGCCACCGCCGGTTCCCGCTACGCCTGCAATGGGGGGCGTCCCGTCGTTAGCGCCGTTGCCGCCACCGCCGTTGCCGCCCACACCGACCGCAGTTAATCTGGCGGCACCGCCCCCGCCACCGCCGGCGTAGTCGGTGGCTGTGCCGCTGATATCGAATGCCAAGCCGGCTCCGCCCGGGCCGCCGACCTGGGCCGTGGTCCCAGGACCGGGTGCGGGCGCACCTGCGCCGCCCCCGCCCGCGGCACCGTCGCCACCACTTGCCTGCCAGATTGAACCGTCATTGCCAAAACCTGGCGTTTCGGCGGTGGGTTGCAGGCCAGTGCCGCCCGCGTTTCTGCGGCCGCCACCACCGGACCCGCCAGGGCGCCCCCGCATGGAGCCGCCACCCCCGCCGCCGAGGGCGACGAGATCGCCGAAGCTGGAGTTTTCCCCGTCTCTTCCGTTAAAATTACCAATGCTGCCATAGGGCACGCCACCCTGGCCAACCGTGACCGGAGTGCTCTGGTGGATCAGCAGGTCCTCGCGATAGACGACGCCCCCCGCGCCCCCACCTCCGGCTCCGGCACCGTCGAGAGTGCTGCTGCTGGCACCGGAACCGCCGCCGCCGACGATGAGGACGTCGACTTCAACCGTGCCGCCCGCACCCAGGAGCGTGAGCTGAGCGTCGCCTCCGGCGCGGAAAGTGTGTGTAATGGAGTCGCCGACGACGGCGACCTCGCCGCCCGTGATGTTTGGCCGGCTGCGCAAGGTAGCGGATGCGTGCGCGGACCAGCCGGTTTCGTTGGCTTCAGGCGATTTGTCGCGGGCTTTCACGCGGTAGACATAGGTCCCGCCGGGTGTCAGGCCGGTATCGGTGTAAATGGGGGATTCCTGCCAGCCGGAGCTTTGGCCATCAGGCATCAGGCACTCGAAGAAGTATTCGATACCGCCTGTGCCGAAAGCCTGAGTGGCTTCCATTTCAATGGTAGTGTTGGAGGTGGCAGTCGGCGGGCGACTCCAGGCCATCGGGTCGGGTGCCGGGAGATGGGGGTCTCGCGCGTTGGTCACATGAATCGTGACGCGGGCGGTGGCGGACATCAGTGGATATGCGCCGTCAAGCCCGGCATCCTGAGCGGTGACGGTGAGCTCGGTGATGCCATTGAAAAGGTTCAGCTTGTCGGCGAAAATAAGGCGTCCATCGGCACTTACGGCGAAGTTGCCGGCTTGATTGCCATCGGTTACAGCGATGACGACCGGCTCGCCCTCGGGATCGTTGACGCTGAGGCTGGCGAGTTCAGTGCCGATGGGCAGCGAGGCGTCGAGATTGAAGGTGTAGCCAGCGGGCTCGAACACTGGCGGCGCGTTGATATTGAAGGGGTGGAGGGCACTGTCCGAAATGATGGTGGGGGTAGCGATACCGGGGCCAGTCCAAGCGACCTGCACGTGGTCGCCGCCGCTGCCTTCCTTATGCAGCGTTTCAATGTAATAACTTTGCCCGCCCGTGAGTTGGCGGGGGGCGGATGTTTGAGTGGGAAATTTTGTCCAGTCGTTTGGTGGTGCCCAGTCATTGACCTCGGCGATGACGGTGGCCCCGGCGGACGCGGCATCGTCGCTCATCAGCAGTTGACCGTTATCGTCAGTCGAGAGGTAAAAATTGTATTCGCCCGTTGTCGGCGGAGTCACCAGGGCACGAATGCGTGAACCGTAGTCGCTGCCGAGGTTGGTGCCGGTATCAAAGCCGTTGGTCAGCATCCGCGTGGAGGACGGACTCCAAGGGTAGGCGGGGGCGTTGGTCAGGTCGGTAAGCGCACTCCCCGGCAGATCCTCCCAGATTTGTTGAACGACATCGCTGATCTTGATGGAATCGGCAGGCGTGATCTCAATCGTGAGATTACCTTGGCCGCTCAGCGGGGGTGTTCCGCCATCGCTCACGCCGACGGTAAGCGTGAGCGGTGACTGAGCGATATTGAGGGGTGCGTCCACCGTGACGCGGCCGGTCGCGGGATGGATCGAGAATATGTCCTGGCCGTTGCCGCCGAGGATTTCGAATTGAGTGAAGCTTTCGTCCGGGACCGGGTCGGAGGCTGAGACGATGCCGACAGACTGCCCGACTATCGCGTTTTCGCGAATCGTCAGCGTGGCGGATGGAATTTTTGGTGGATAGTTCTGATTGAACGGCCCGAGGAATCGACCCGGGATGACCTGCGGGCTGGCGATGCCGGGCCCGGTCCAGGCGACGGCGACGTGATCGTCGCCCCCGGCTTCTTTATGGCGGGCCTCAATGTAGCAAATCTGGCCTTCCTGCAATGCAAACACGGCAGAGAGTTGATCGGCATATGCATCCCATTGGTAGCGGTCGGTGCGGCCGGGAACCGAGGCAATTTGAGTGGCCGCTGCTGCGTCTCCATTCGCAGCGAAAAGCAGCGCACCATTCTCATCGGAAGCGATGTGGAATTGATAATCGCCGGTGGCGGGAACAATGAGATAGCCGCGAACGGTCGAACCGAAATCCTCGCCATGCCCGCCGCCGTCGAAGTCTGCGAGCGGGATGACCAGGTCCGGCTCATCGGGAAAAGCAGGGGCCGATGTGAGGCTCAAGACGCTGCTGCCGGTGATGTTTTCGTAAAAGCTGCGCGTGATGCTGCCGGGTGCCCCGGGCAACTGGTGGTCCACCACGGTGACCTCGATCGTGGTGGTCGTGGTCAGCCCCGGATCGTGGGTGTCGGTGGCGGCTATGGTGAGTTCGCGGGTCAGGGTATGTGCAACCTCGAAGGGTTCGGCGGCAGTGAGCGCGCCGCTGCCTGGATCGATCTGAAATGCGCCGTCGGCATTGCCAGCTGCGATGCTGTAGCGCACGGTCTGAAAACGGTCCGGGTCGCTGCCGCTGGCGGCGGCGGGGAGCAATGTGCCCGATGCGGTGCGCTCCGCCATGGTGAATGATGCCGCGCTGACGGTGGGCGGTTCGTTGATGTCGATGATATTCACGACCACCCTGATTGTTTCATTGAGTGCCGGTTCGCTGGCGTTAGTGATCCTGACGAAGGGGACGATCACAGTAGGATCGTCCCAGCGTAAGGAAAGCGTTTCGTAATCAAGTAGCGAGGCATTGGCTACGGTGAGTGCGCCCGTGGTCTCGTCGAGCGCGAACACGCCATCGGTGTTGCCGGAGGCGAAGGTGAAAGAGAGCGGCGCGCCGCCGTGGGCGTTACGCGGCTCGACGGTGCCGATGTGGGTTCCGTTTGCACTGTGTTCCGCGAGATCGAAACGTAGGGGTGTGACGCCACCTTGTATGCTGCCGCTGATGAGGTAGCTGCCGAGGCTGCCATAATCGGTGTAACCGTCGTCAGGCGGGTCGCCGAGTCCGCTGCCGCTGCGTCCGCTGCCGCGGATGCGCAACAGGTATTCCCCGGCGGCGAGCGTCGCGCTGAGGGTCGCGTCGATGCGGTCCGGAGGATTGATTTCAACGACGGGCGCAAGCGTTCCGGCCTCGACGATCTCGGCGTGGATATCGAGGTTCGCGCCGAGGGATGCGGGGTCAATCGCCAAACTGATGGGACCCCCTGAGGTCTCAAAGCGGAAGGCATCGACATCGCCGCTGCGCTCGATGATGCCTTGGTTGTCGATGCTGTCGTCGGCAAAGATTTCCAGATACCCGGCGCTGCCGAGGGTGCTGCCGTAGTCGTCGATGCGGTAGCCCACGTCGTTGTTGCCCAGCGCGATGATTGCCAAATCGTCCTGGGAACTCTTGTTGGCGTTGAGATATTCGCCTTTCGACCACTGCGTTAGATTCTTGGTATAGGGCGTGCCCATGATGGGTGCCCAGCCGACTTCACCCGTGCCGTGGCCGCCGTAGTATTCGTCCGGAGGGCTGGTGCTCCCGTGGTGGCCAAGCCCCAGGGTATGCCCCAGCTCATGGGAGATGACCTCGGCGGCACTCTTGCCTGTCTGGAGGAAGGCCCAAGCTGGCGAGGGAGTTGTCGAGTTAAACGTGCCGATGTAAGCCACGCCCCCGGATCCCGGCTTGGCATCGCTCGTCGGGGTGATAATAATCTGCTGTCGGCGACCGGCGGGTGTGGCGTCGAATACCGCACGATCCGTCGTGACATTTAGATTGAAACCCAGGAAGTCCTCGCTCACCCGACGCCAGATTTCGAAAATCTCGGTGTTGCCGGCGGTCGATGGCAAGGCATCCACATCGGTCAGAAACCAGCTGGGGAATGGGCCTTTTTCGCCATCGAAGTCGAGATAGAGCACACCGGTGGCACCGGGCAGGCTCTCCAGCGGAATGATGGTCTGGCCATCGGCGAGGGGGATATCGGAGGGATGATCCTGCGGCGCTGCTTGTGGCGCAGCGGCTTGTTGGGGTTTTTCGGGTGGGTGCCCGATGCCGACACAGATGATCGCACCGTCGGGGCGCGGCACAAAACGGGCGGCGGAGCGATCCCCGGTGGGTTCGATCTTCCAGCCCGCATTGCGGTCATCAAACAGGATGTGTCCGAAGAAAGGCCCGGCGACACCCGGTGTGGTTTGGCGCTGAATGAGCAATCTGCCGGGACTGGGGCGATCGATGCGGGCGGCGACGGCGAGCACTCCGTCTTCATCGTGCTCGATATGCAGAATCTTGCCCACGACGGACGTATCATCGGGTAGGGTGAAGCGGATCATCCTGCCTTGCACCGCTTGATCGAGAAAATTTGCCGACAGCGGCTGGCCCGCACCAGCTGTGGCGCGGCGCTCCTCTCGCAGCTCGTCGGAAGCAGATCCCGCCTGGTTCGCTGTGGTCGGATCTTGCTCCGGGTGGCAGCCACCCTGGCAGCTGTGGGATGTGGCGGGTTGTGCTCCGGCGATGAGCGGGCTTTCCTGCGCTTCTGGCTCCGGGTCTTGTGGGGCGGGCGCGGCATCATCACTGCGAAATAAGAACCCGCCGATCACGAGTAGAACAAGCGCCACGAATATCGAGAGGACTTGTGGGCGTCGTAAGATTTTTCGCTTCATGAAATTTTCCGGCGGGGAGTCTGCCTGTGCGTAGGGGAAAGCATGCTGCTGAAAACGGGCTTTGGGTGCCGGAGAGGGCTCAGGTTGAAGTCATTTTAATGATAGGTCGCCATATTGTAATGAATGAACATCCCAAAGCCGAGTTCACGGAAGTCGGCCTGGAGTGGCGCTACCCCCGTTTGGGCCGCAGTCAGCGGAGTCACGATCAGGAATAGAACGACAATTAAGTGGGCAACCGGCTGCATCATAGTGGCAAAAAACGTTAGCTTCGTTCAGGTCGTTAGTTCACTGGTATCAAAGCTCATGGTTTTTTGACTGTTGATGATCTCCTGCCAGGTGACGGTTGCACCTTGCGCGTAGGCGGCCTCGCGGCCCAGCAGCGCCAAATAGTGCGAATCCACGCTGGGCTGAACCGTGGCCTGACGGTAGTCGCCTTGCGTGATGTTTTGATAGAAGGTGCCCCAGTTTTTCAGGATGCCGATGTTGTAAATGCCGCGGATTTTCTCGCCCAGAAAGCGATCTCCGCTGAATGGCTGATCGCCTTTGATATAGACTTCGCCCTTGTAATTGGCGAACAAGCCACCTTTGTCTCCGAACAGCGCGAGGTCGATGCCGCCGGAAATTTGATGATGGTCGAAGCGTTTGGCTCGCAGCACACATTTCAGGCCGTCGCCGTAGTCGTAAACCACATTGGTCACATCGCGCACGTCGCCGGGTATGTGCTTGATCAGATTACGCTCGCAAAATCCGGTGGCCGAGATGGGCGGTCGGCCAATCATCAAGCTGGCCAAATCGATCGCGTGAATCGAGAACTCAATCAAGTTTTCGCCGCATAGGTCCTTCCATTGCAGCCAGTTTTTCAGGCGTGTCTCCATGTTCCCATGCGGGACGCGCAGCTTGAAGGCCAGACTGGTCGCTTCGATTTCAGCGTAGCCCAGCTTGCCGAGATCGCCGCCCGCCACCCGGCGTGCGGCTTCGTGATAGTGATCCAGCGCACGGGTCTGGAAATCGACCAGGAAGCAGCGCTGCCTGGCCGCCGCCCGGCGGGCTGCCGCAGCGATCCGCGCCACACCGGGAGCATCCACCGCGATGGGCTTGGCCAGCCAGACGTGTAAGCCCGCCTCGACTGCCGCTTCGGCCTGTTCCGGGTGAAAATAAGGCGGCGAAAGCACCGCAACGATATCGATACCACCTGCATCGATGAGCCGTTTGAAACAATGCAAACCAGTGTAGCGACGATCGGCCGGCACGGCGTATTTCTCGCCAATTGCATCCACCGCATCCTGAAAGTAGTCGGCCAGGGCGACGATCTCGTAGCGCCCGTCTTCGAGTGCCATTTCGCCGACATTATGTGCCCGCCCGCCACAGCCGATGATGCCGATGCGCAGTTTCGGGCCTTGCCGCTTGGTTTCTGCAAAAATCTGATGCGGCTGGCTGATGGCCATCACTCCGGCAGCGAGACCGGTCTGTTTGAGGAATTTTCTGCGATTATTCATAGATGTAGTGGGTGATTGTGATTTGTTAAGCGGTATGTGGATGGAAATAAGGCTCTCCCTTGTCTGGATGGTGGTTCCGGAGAAATATGGTGGTGCATCGCACGGCAACGAGGTCAAACCACCTCCCCGGCTTAGGCCGGGACTCCTCCTTATCCAAGGAGGAGAGTCTAGCGGGTTTAAATTCACGGATTCTGATCCCAAAATTCAGCATTTCAAAGATGTGTATAAGGATATGCTTGAGCAGGCAGGAAGTTTTCAAGTGCAGAGCATTGATTCATGATAGCGACCAGGGCGCACGCATCGGGCGCTGCATCATTTTCACCGCGTCGGTGCTGCCCAACACGGTTTCCTTGACCGGATCCCATTTCAAGGTCTCGCCGGTGCGGATGCCGATGTCGCCCATGTGGGAAATGATGTCAGAGCGAATCGCGGATTCGAGCGAGGTGACGGGTTGCTCGCGGCTGAGCACGCAATCGACGAAGTTCCCGGTATGGCTTTGGCTCGCCGGAAGCCGGATGGGGCCGGGGTCTTTGGCTTGGCGCCGGAGTGCTTCCGAGGACGTGTTGAAAGCACCCCGTGAGACACTGACCCAGCCCTGGCTGCCTACAAACAGGGTGCCATTGCCGTGCTTCAGCAGCGGCTCGCCCATGCCGGACGATAATCCGGCCGCCAACTGCTTCGCGCTCTGAGTATCCATAAAACGCATCTTCAAGCCGTTGGCATAATTGGCCTCCATCTGCCATTGATAGACCGTATTAAAAAGCGGACCATCGGCGATGCTGCCGGAGGTCTTATACTCGACCGGGATGCCCATATTGACGGCATCGGCCCACCACTGGAGTTGATCCAGCGGGTGTGCGCCCCAGCCGGCGATGAAACCGATCGCGTAATCGTAAACATGCCAGGCGCCCCGGTTGCTGACACGGTCGGGGCTATACGGCTGCAGCGGAGCCGGGCCGAGCCAGAGATCGTAGTCCAGATCTTCCGGCACCGGCTGCGGGGTGGGGTCGCCCCCGCCCGGGACTCCGCCGGGTGCCCAGACGTAAATCTCCTGAACCTCGCCGATGTGCCCGTTCAGCACCAGCTCGATCCCCATGCGGCAGGCCTGGGACGAACGCTGCTGGGTGCCATATTGAAAGATACGCTGGTGCTTGGCCACAATCTCGCGGGCCGCCAGATTCTGCTCGATACTCACGCCGAGCGGCTTCTCGCAATACATGTCCTTGCCGGCCCGGGCCGCCGCGAGAGAGATCGGCACGTGCCAGTGGTCCGGCGTCACCACGTGCACCGCATCGATATCGTCGCGGGCGAGGAGTTCGCGGAAATCGGTGTAGCGGTGCTGGACACCCCATTCCCCGGCACGGGTCTGCTGGCGGCTCTTAAAGGGATCGCATACCGCCACGATCTCGGCCCGCGCGCTGCGGGCGTAGCTGACGCAGACGCGGGACTGGCTGCCGCAACCAATTACGCCGATGGTGGCGCGGTTCGACGGTGCCACCTTGCCGTTTTGCCCCAACACGCTGGACGGGATAATCGTGGGAAAGCCCAGCAGCGCCCCAACACCGACCGTTTTTTTGATAAAGTCCCTACGGGATGGTTCTGTATTCATCTTTCGCTTGTTCATCATTCAAGTTTCATCTAAGTAAACCACTTCCGTAAGCGCTCGGCCGAGATCCTGACAGCATCGGCACCAAAAATTTCCAGCGTGGTCGGCCCGTCGAAGCCGCGCTGATGCAATGTTGCTGCAATTTCAGCGAGTCCGATCACACCCTCACCCAGCGGAATGAGACCCATCCCGCAACCGAATTGTTCCCCGCGTTTTGACTCCCAGTCAGCATCCAGATCCTTCCAGTGCACGTGTTTGATACGATTCGCGAAACGCTCGATATATTCGAGGTTATCGCCGCCGCCGAGCCAGAGATTGCCCGTATCCAGATTCAGTCCAACTGTATCCGGATGTCCGATACGCTCAAGTAGCTCCGCCGTAGCATCGATGTCATCTGTCACCATGCCGTGCGGCTCAATCAACAGCTGGATGCCCAGTTCCTCCGCCCACTGCACCGGCCAGTAAAGTTTTTCCGCGATGGTGAAGATGCGTTCTGCATAAGTCAGGTTATGGCCGAAGGCGGTCTTTGGATCGCCCTCGGTGGTGACCACTTGTTTGATGCCCAGATCGCGGGCCAACCGGATGGCTTTGATGATCTGGGCCGTCCCATAGGTATCCGGCGCGGATGGGTCGAGTAGATTGGCGTGTGCGCAAACCGCCGTGAGGGACAGTTGATGCCGGTCCGCCATCCCGCGAACCCGCGACGGATGGGCGTCGAGGCTGGCTGCGGCGGTGAAGCCGAACTCATTCCCCAACAGCGCACCATCGTGGCTGTCGGTTAAGTCCGCGTAATCGAAACCGAGTTCGCGGATCGCCTGAAACTGGGCGTCCAGATTGCTGAAAGGGGTAACCAGGGCAAAACATCCGAGTTGTATCATAATGAACAGCGATGAGTTTAATTCAGGAATCGCAAGCTTTTATCAGCAGCAGCCATCGCAGTCGTCGTCACTGCGGGACCAGAGCGGGACTTGGTGTTAAGAACACGCACACTGAGAGTTCAATGCCGCTGGGGGCTCTGTAATTGCCGCTGCCGCGCCTTTGGTTCGAGTGCGCCGGACATGGCAACATAGCTCATTTACTAAATGATATTTGGAATAGTTGTGCGATACAATATTAGTGTTCCAACTTGTGGTTGAGCTGGCGATTCG
>Ga0100393_10003856_pt1 | contig 13981 bp, 17 predicted proteins | sample CryGeymeta201517_FD_81546 | JGI IMG/M metagenome (GOLD analysis project Ga0100393, IMG submission 81546) | Groundwater microbial communities from Crystal Geyser aquifers in Utah, USA - Crystal Geyser metaG 2015-17 | ecosystem: Environmental > Aquatic > Deep subsurface > Groundwater | place... | reverse complement strand
CGATTCCTGGTTTAGGGAAATCTTTAATATCTCTTATAGAATTTTCGATTATCTCTTTTTCAATTAAACTTAGTTTCATCTTATCTCTCCTTATAATAAAGCATCAATACGACTCTCAAGAGCCTTGATTTTTGCATTGAGACGATCTGTCTCTTGTCGATGTTTCGAGTTTCTCTGTTTTAAAACTTTTAACTCATTTCGTAGTTTGGTTAACTCTTCACTGAGTATATCAATGTTACCTAAAGCTCTTTAGAGTTGTAGCTGATACTTGCGTATTAAAATCTCCGCCTCTCTAAGAGTAAGTTTCATTAAGTCATTGCTTCTTTGCTCTTTGTTTGTAATACTCTTAAAATAAAACATTTTTACAAAGAGATAGACGGATAACAGTGATACTATTGTTAATAATGACCATTCCCAAAACATAGTGATTCCTTTTGTTTATTTAGCGGTTATTGCTTCGATTTTCTCTACACGACCACAATGACGTCCACCCTCAAAACTTCCTGCAATCCAAGCATCGAGTACCGATTCTGCAACACCTTTTCCGATGATACGTTCTCCAAAACAGAGAACATTTGCATCGTTATGACCTCGTGCAACTGTTGCAGTATAGGCATCATGGCAGAGAGCTGCACGAATACCGCTATGACGATTTGCCGCCATGCTCATACCAATACCTGAGCCACAGATTAAAATCCCATGGGCTAAAGAGTCTGCTAAAACACTCAGCGCGACTTTTACAGCATAATCAGGATAATCAACTCTCTCTTTGGAAAAAGGTCCTAAGTCAATCACGTCATGACCCTTCTCTTTGAGTAGTTCAACTGTATAGTTTTTTAAATCAATTCCAGCATGATCCGTTGCAATATAAAATTTCATTTTTTTCCTTTAAGATAATAAGAGTTGTAAAATAGCCTGAACAGGTATTAAAAGTAAAAAATCTTTAAGTGGTGTCATTAACACGACTATAACAATGATAATTCCATACTTCTCATTTTTATAAAAAAATTCAGCAATGGAGTTCACTTTATACTTAAGAGCTAAGTTGCTTATAAAGTGTGCTCCATCAAACCCAGGAATTGGCAAGAGGTTAAAAACGCCAAGAACAACATTAATAACTAAGAGTTGAAACACAAATATATATGCAAAAACATAGACCATACTATCAAGCGTAGTTGGTTGCGCCATACTTAAAAGTGCAATCGAAGCAAAAGCAGCTAAAGTAAAGTTATAAACGATACCAGCTAAATCTACCTGTATTGCAGCGTTATAACCACCTCTTTGAATCACACTATACATACTAATAGGAACAGGTTTTGCCCAGCCAAATAAAATCCCACTCTCGCCACCTAGAAGCATAGGCAAAAAGTACATTGTGGCAGGGACGATAACCGTACCTATTAAATCTACATGGATAAGTGGGTTAATAGAGAGTCTTCCAGCATTTTTTGCAGTGGTGTCGCCATACATATAAGCAACCCAACCATGCATAATCTCATGCCCAATGATAGCAATACAAAGAGCTAAAACTGCTGCTGCAATTTTTATGAAATCAATAGATTCCATGGTCTGCTTTATCTTCTTGGATTCTTATCTCTCTAGCTAAGTCTAAATGTGCTGGCAACTCTAAATCCTCTGGAGTCTTTCCCACTCTATCCCATCTTATTTCCCAGTTTTCATCTATACTGAAGTAAACAAACCAAGGTGTTCCTTCTATGTTGTCATAAGGAACTGAACCCCAAAAACGGCTATCATTTGAGTGGTCACGGTTATCTCCCATCATAAAGTAGTGGTCACTTTGAACCTTAATGGGTGCAACATTGAAAAGCGGTTGAGGGTATCTTCCATTATTAATAATTTTCTCATCATGATGAATCCCTGCATGCTTTTTCATATAAGGATTTTTAACCCAAAGTTTTCCTGCAAAAGTTAAAAGCTCATAATCAGAGAACTCTTTTTGAATCCAGTCATCCCCTTCGCTGTAGTGTCGGTAGAGGTTTTTATCTAGAACAAAAAGCTCATCATCTGGAAGTGCCACACATCTTTTTACATAATGCTGTTTAATGTTATGTGGAGGTCTAAAGATAACAATGTCACCTCTTTTAGGTCTGTCTCCATCCATAAGGCGCAGTTCATCGCTCCAAGGCATAATAGAGACCTCTAAAAATGGAATATGAGGCATAGAAATTCCATAAGCAAACTTCTTGGCAAAGAGATGATCTCCAACGAGAAGAGAGTCTTTCATGGAACCAGAAGGGATTCTAAAGGCCTGAGCCACAAAAAAGATGATAAGTAAAACTATGATGATAGTTCCAGTCCATGAGTTTGAAAATTTATAGGCTTTAGATATTAGTTTTTTCATTTACTCTCTTTTGTTGCGGCATATATTTTAGTTGCTTTAAGGGTGTTGCTTATAAGCATAGCGATAGTCATCGGTCCAACTCCACCAGGAACAGGGGTAATGTAAGAACACTTTTTACTCATATTTTCAAAATCAACATCACCGACAAGTTTGCCACTCTCTGCTCTGTTGATTCCTATGTCAATGATGATAATATCCTCTTTGACCATATCCTCTTTAATAAGGTTAATAACGCCCACACCCACAAGAAGAATATCTGCATTAAGCGTATGTTTTTTTAAGTCATCTGTGAAAATATGGCAGATTTCTACTGTTGCATTTGCGTTGAGAAGGAGGGCCGCCATAGGCTTACCTACGATATTTGAAGCGCCAACTACAACACAATTTTTGCCTTGAATGTCTATATTGTATTCTGATAAGAGTTCCATGACCCCTAAAGGAGTACAGGGTACGAAACCATCGAGTCCAGTTGTTAATCGTCCAACATTATAGGGATGAAAACCGTCAACATCTTTGCTTGGGTCTACAAGTTCAAGAATTTTAGTAGTGTCAATTTGGGAAGGAAGGGGAAGTTGAATAAGGATTCCGTTGATGTTTGGGTTGTTGTTCATCATTGTGATTGTGTTTTCAATAGCATCTTGGGAAATATCTTCGGGCATTTCGTGTGTAACAGAATAAAAACCTACTCTGTCACATGCCTTCTTTTTCATATTGACATAGGCTGCACTTGCAGGGTCTTGTCCTACCAATATAACAGCAAGTCCAGGGACTATGCCCGTTCTTTCTCTCAAATCTTTTGTCTCTATTTGTACATTGTGTTCTATTTTTTGTGAAAGTGATTTACCATCAAGTAGTTGCATTTAACCCTCATAAATTATTTTTTTATTATAATATCGTTTTAATGATAAAAGGTCGCTTTACAATGAAATATATACTCTCTATGCTCTTTCCACTCTCTCTGCTTGCTTCTGGGAACTTTATAACCCCTATGGAGTACTCTTCACAGCTTTATAAAAACCCTAGAGGCATTGGTTGTCAAAACTGTCATGGGGAGAGCGGAGAAGGCAAAATAGTTGCAAATTATATACATAAAAAGAAGGAGAGAAGTTTTGGAGGTCCTGCTATAAATAAGATGAATTTTAACACTTTTTTTATGGCACTCAACACAAGAAAAAGTGGTATGCCTCGATACTTTTTAACAAACAAAGAGATAGAAGCACTTTATCTCTTTGTCCATAGAAATGATAAAAAAAAGAGTGAACAAGAAGCCCAAAAATGAGAGAGGATTTATTAGAAAAGATTACTTTAGCCTATGAAAAAAGGGACTTGGAAGCTTTAGATAAACTTGCTATTCCAAGATATAGAGAGATAAACAAAAAATCAGATTTTCGTTCCGTTCTCATGCTCTCTTGTAACAACATCAAGCACCTCTCAAAGATAGAAACACTTGAAGCAGATGCTATCATGCTTAATCTTGAAGATGGTGTAAGTCCACAAGATAAACCTTTCGCACTTGTTTTATGTGCTCTTTTTTTGAGTGAACTTAGCAGTTGTGATAAAAAAATTGTAGTGAGAGTCAATGCTTTAGATGAGGGTGGTTATGAAGAGATCACCTATCTGAACCAGTTTATGCCAGATGCTATAAGGGTTCCAAAAATTAAAAATGAGCAAGAAGTAAGAAGCGTTTTAGCTCTTTTAAAAGATGGTATTGAACTCCATCTCTCCATTGAGACTGCTTTGGCTTGGAAAAACTTAGCCTCGTTGGCAGTGAATAAGAACGTAACCACTTTTTATCTTGGGATTTTAGATCTCTTTGCGGATATGGGTTTCTCTCAAGATTTGATAGATAGAGAGAATCCTACGATGCTGTATATGCTCTCCCATTTTCTTGTAACTTCAAAATCACTAGGGGTAAAACCTGTCTCTTTTATCTATCAAGATTTTAAAAACCTTGAAGAGTTTGGCATGTGGATTTCACTTGAAAAAAGTATGGGTTACAAATCAAAAGGGTGCATATCTCCTGCACAAGTCACCTTAGTAAATGAGCAGTTTGTAGATAAAGAAGCTCAAATAAATAGGGCGATTGTCATTGTAAAACTCTTTAGAGTGCATCAAGAACTCGGAATTACTGGCTTTGTAGATAATGAGTATGGTTTTATAGACGAACCGATTTATAAAGGGGCGCTCTCTCTGCTTGAGAGGAATAAGGTGGCAGTATGAAAAGTATAAAATATAAAAATGAAGAGCTAGTTGTCTCCAAGGTCATTTGCGTAGGTAGAAACTATGTTGAACATATTGCAGAGCTTGGAAATGAGACACCTGAGAGTATCGTGCTTTTTAATAAACCAAACTCAGCCATCAGTGATACCTTGTACTACTTTAGTGAAGATACAAGGTTTGAGGCTGAAATATGTTTTTTAATCAAAAATAAAAAGATAGAAGCAGTAGGCTTTGGACTTGATTTGACAAAGGCAAATATTCAAGGATATTTAAAAGCAAAAGGACTTCCTTGGGAGCGAGCTAAAGCCTTTGATAACTCTGCTGTTTTGAGCGATTTTATCCCTTTTGAGGGCGATATTACCAAGCTACGATTAGAACTCTTTATAAACAAGAAATTGATTCAGTTTGCCTCTTATGATTTGATGATTCATAAGCCAAAAGAGATTGCTAAAGAGATAGAAACATTTATGACGCTAGAAGAGAATGATATTATAATGAGTGGAACGCCAAAAGGTGTAGGGAACTATAATGTTGGCGACTCTTTTGTAGGGAAAATATTTTGTGAGAATACGCTTATTGTAGAGAAAGAGTGGCAGGCGAAGTCTTTTTAATATTTATCTACAAACCAATCAGTACAAAGTTGGTATATCTGTTGCTTAATTATATTTAATATAGTTAAGGAGGATGCTATGACAGTAACATCAACAACTCAAACACAATACACACAAGCAACAAACAAAACCACAGCGACAAAAGCAACATCAGCTTACGAAAGTACGACACCAACACAGACAACAGATAAAATGGCACAGATGCAAGAGAAGTATAAAGATGTTTATACACCTATCCCTGAGACTTACTCAAAAGCAGATGAAGAGTTACAAACTCGTAAAATATATGAGTCTTATCCCGATTATATATCAGGTCCAGAGTTTTTAAAAATAGTAAATAGTTATTATGATGAACTAGGTGGGAAAAAAATGGAGTTAGGTCTGACATCTACTCAGGAGCAAAAAGATAAACAAGAAATGGCTTTTCAAAAAGCTTATGACTTGTTTGGAGGAGAAAAAGAGTACATGTCAATGATGAAAGGGGTACAAGAGATTCAAAATAATTATCCAGTCAATTCATGGGGAAAAGACCAAAGTATCCATAATGCAACAGAATTGGCACGCTTCGATAATGCTGCTGTTTATGAAGGACTAGAACAAGGGAAAAGTCTAAAAGAAGCTAAAATGCAAGCAGGTAATATGAGATTAAATTTTATGGATACAAGTTATTCACTAAGAAACTATACAGAGACCTTAGTTAAAGCTGGACTCTTAGACTCAAATGCTAAACAACCAGAACCTGAAACATTTAAACCTAACTTTGATGCTCCAAATAATTCAACTATGGATTTAAGAAAATATGGAATTGATGGCGACTGGAGAAACTATAATATCCTCGAAAATCAAAATGCGATGATTGCTGAGATAGAAAAAAAGATGGGACAGTTTAACTTTATGTTAAATAATGAAAGTCTTGTTAAAAATGCATATACAGAGCTAGATCCTCATTATCAAGACCTTGGAAATAATGCAGGTTACAAAAAAATAATTAACGATGAATTAGTACCTATAATGAATGCAGGATTAGATATTTTCAAAAACTATAAAATTTATGACTCTATAGATGTAAAGGTTTAACACCTTTACATAGTTGTTCTTAATAAGCAGTACGATTGATACTGACGCTATTACCAAGTATTGCTGTTCCATCTGTTGCCTGAATCGAGGTTTCAAGCACAAAAAAACTTATGTTACTTGAGTTTATAATTTTATATCCTCAAAAATTCAAAATAAATGATTAACAATAACTTGGAAATGAGAGTCAACTAAAAGAGTTTTTTAATATCTACTGACTAGAGAGATTGTAAAAAACATTGTATCTTATTAAGGTCTTCTCAGTAGGTCTTGGGTATCTACTGTAAGCATACTCTATCGTCTCTCTAGTTGTGTCATCAAGAGTATAGTAACCGCTCTTTTGCAAGAATCTAAAATCTGTCATATCACCATTTGGATGAAGATAAAACTCTATCACATTGCTTCTGTTTACATTGAGATTTTTAGAGATGTTTACACTTGCAACTCTGTTGAGAACCTGTTGTGTAATTCTTCTCATTATCTCCTGATTGTCAAGTATATATTTTTGCTGACCAGAGCTTAGTTTACCAAACTCATCCCCATAAAGTTCAGAAATACTTTGGTTTATACTACTTGCATTTTTACTCTGTTGAGTCTGTTTTGTCTCCTGTTGAGCACTTTTATCTTCTAAAAGGAGTTCATAAAGTTTGTTTTCAGGCTTCTTCTCTTCTTGTTTCTTTGTGAGGTTTTGTTCTTTCATTGGCTCATTTAAAGAGATATATTGTTTCTCTGCTTGTCGTGGTTCTTTTATAGGCTTAGGGTTTGTTTTTGGGGGTTGATTGAGCTTCGGTTCTTTTACAGGTTGTTTTTGCGGTTCATATTTGATAGGTGGTTTTTTCTCTATATTTTTGAGTTGAGACCCTTTTGGCATGGGCGGAGCAATCTTTGGGTCTTTTACTTTCTCTTTTGTTAGTCCAGACTTTTTATCTTGTGTTGGCATCTCTTTTAGAGATATTTTAATCTTATTTTCTTCTGTTTGTGGCTCTTTTACTTTAGGAACAAAGGCGCCCACTATCCAAAAAGTAAGGAGGATTAAAAGGTGTATTAAAAGTGCAACAAATAAGGCAAAAGATGATCTATTCAAGAGATTCCATTTCGTTTAAAATTAAAAAAGATTATAGCAAAATGAAAATTAATACTACTTTGCTATAATTACAAAAAAATAGCAAGGTCAATCAATGAGTACAGAAGCATCAAAAAAAGCATTTGAAGAAGCACAGAGTATAATTCCAGGGGGAGTAAACTCTCCAGTAAGAGCGTTTAAAAGTGTTGGGGGAACTCCACTCTTTATAACGGAGGGCGAGGGTGCTTATTTAAAAGATATTGATGGTAATAAGTATGTTGATTTTGTACAAAGTTGGGGACCACTTATTTTTGGTCACAGAGATGAAAGTATAGAAAAAGCAGTGATTGAAGCGGTAAAACATGGTCTTAGCTTTGGTGCGCCGACACTTGCAGAAACAGAACTTGCAAAGCTTGTAATCTCTTTCTTTGACTCTATGGACAAGGTACGTTTTGTAAGTAGTGGTACAGAGGCTGTAATGAGCGCTATTAGACTTGCTCGTGGTTTTACAGGTCGTGATGATATTGTAAAGTTTACGGGTTGTTACCATGGTCATAGTGATGCCCTTTTAGTTGAAGCGGGAAGTGGAGCAGCAACTTTTGGAAACCCAAGCTCTCCAGGTGTTCCAGCAGACTTTACAAAACATACTCTTTTAGCAACTTATAATGACATAGAGAGTGTAAAAAAATGTTTCAACGATTCTAAAGACATTGCTTGTGTAATCATTGAGCCAATCGCTGGTAATATGGGACTTGTTCCTGCTGATAAAGCATTTTTACACGAGTTAAGAGAGTTATGTAACGAGAATGGAACGCTCCTTATTTTTGATGAAGTGATGAGTGGCTTTCGTGCAACGCTTCATGGAGCCGAATCTATTACGGGTGTAAAACCTGATATTGTTACTTTAGGTAAAGTAATCGGTGGGGGAATGCCAGTAGGTGCTTTTGGAGCAAGAGCTGAGATAATGTCTAAACTCTCACCAGAGGGTCCAGTTTATCAAGCAGGAACGCTAAGCGGAAATCCTGTTGCCATGGCAGCTGGATTTGCTGCGCTCACAAAATTAAAAGAGAATGCTAGAGTTATGAGTGTTTTAGAAGCACGTGCTACGCGATTGACTGCAGGTATGAAAGCAGCTGCTTTGTCATGTGGAATTACAATGCAAACAGATGTAAGAGGAAGTATGTTTGGCTTCTTCTTCAATGAGAATCCTGTTAAAAACTTTGCAGATGCTTGTAAATCGGATGCAGAACTTTTTGCAAAATTTCATGCAGCTATGTTGCGTGAGGGCTTTTACTTCGCTTGTTCACTTTACGAGACAGGATTTATCTCCACCGCAACAACAGATGAGATGATTGAAGAGACAATCAAAGCAAGTGAAAAGATATTTAAAGAGATTACAAATGTCTGAAAAAATAAAACCTGAGACACAAGAGCGTGAACTTGGGGATGAGAAAGAAGAAAAAGCACCAAGAATCAAGCCGATTATTGAGGCTGCAGATTCTCTCTCTCTTGGAATATCTATGGTTGTAGCTGTGATTATGGGAGTAGGACTTGGTTATCTTCTTCGCAGTTTAACTGGACTTGGTTTTACATTTTGGATAGGTGTATTTATCGGTGTTGCAGCAGCCATTTTAAATGTATTTAAGGCTTATGAAAAAGAGCGTAAATCTTATGAAAAGTTAGCAAAAGAGCCTCGATATGCTATCAAGAACAAGCTTGACCAAAAAGATGATGATGACGATGAGGACTATGGTGAAAAAAACTATTAGTCTTTTAGCTCTTACAGAACTCCTGATTTTAGCTACGCATTTTATATCATTTACTTTTTATATCAATCTTCAAGTCGCATTTTTAAGCAGTTTTTTTATCATCATAGGTTCTATGTACGCTTATAGAAAAATGGTTCATACGCAAGTTGAATCAGGTGTTACAGAAGAGAAAAGAGACCTCTTAGAGACGATAGAAGACCCCTATGAGCTTTATAGTGAAGAGTCTCTTCCTGATGCGACAGATGAAGCGTTAGATTTAAAAACTATTGTAGAAGAAGAGAAGAAAAAGATAAAAACATTAAGTTTAAAAAGTATGAAACATGGAGCAAGGGGGAGTGCCTCAATCTTTAGGTTGATTCCCTATCTATTTTTAGTTTTAGGGTTTATAGCCTTAGCAAATAATGAACTCTTATCGATTCCTATCTATTTGCCATCTTTGCTAGTGGGAATAGTTATCGGTTATGTGAGCAGCAAAGAAGTTTTTGTATAAACTTTTCTGCATTATTCCGTAATCATTGGTATATTTATAGTTATCTTTTTTTTGACATCTATATAAAAATTACTGTTAGTTGTAAGAATTTCCAGCTCTTTACTTTTCTCATGATTAATATTTTCAGCACTTACTTCTATAGAAAAGAGACTATATTTTTTATCTTCAAACTTAATATGCTCACCAACTCTATAATATATCTTCGTATTGATACTCTCATTCTCTTGGAAACATAAATAGATTTTATTAAGTAACTTAATAAACATATTGGAGTTAATAACAATCTCAGGTATCGTTGGGTCAAACTCTTTTACGTAGGTTATAGGAGAGGAGATGGAGTTACTTGATATACATAAATCAACAAGTGAGTAGATGTTTGTAAGCTCACCGCTTGGTCGAGGATTATTGATTTTAAAAGATGGCATCTTATAGAGCTTTAATCCTATCTCTTCCTCATCATCATACCCAACAGTTAAACCAAAAAATTTATATCTCCCAAACTCTAACTCTATAAAAGTGGTCTTAAAGCCAAAAGAGTGACTCGCATAACTCGTAGCTAACTCAAAGAGTTCATTGTTACTTACGCAACCAAGTAGAAATTGTGCCTCAGTATTAAGTGAGATAATCTTTCCGCTTGAGCTAAAGAGAATAAAAGGATTATAGTCATGTTCTAACCACTGCTGCTCAAATGTAATCTTCACTCTCTTTTACTCTTCTATATAGTTTTTAAGTTTTCTTCCAACTTTTGGATGTTTGAGTTTTTTGATTGCACTTGACTCAATTTGACGTACTCTTTCACGCGTTACGCTTAGCTCTTTTCCAATCTCTTCTAAAGTTCTATCACTCTCATCATCCATGATTCCAAAGCGAAGTTTAATAACTGCTTTTTCTCTTTCATTGAGTTGTTCTAAAACGCTCTCTATTTGAACTCTTAAGTCATCTTTGAGTATAGAATCAGAAGGTGAAACAGAAGATTTATCTTCAATAAAGTCTCCAAATCTACCATCATCTTCATTTCCAATAGGTGCTTCAAGAGAAATTGGCTCTTTCGTGATTTTTATAACATTTTTCACTTTTTCAACTGAGAGACCTACCTCTTCGGCAATTGTTTCAACATCTGGCTCTTTACCATGCTCTTGAAGGTGTTTACGCATAATTTTGTTAATACGGTTAATCGTTTCAATCATATGGATTGGAATACGAATCGTTCTTGCTTGATCTGCAATAGCACGTGAGATGGCCTGACGAATCCACCAAGTTGCATATGTAGAGAACTTGTACCCTTTTTTGTATTCAAACTTATCCACGGCTTTCATTAGCCCGATATTACCCTCTTGAATAAGGTCAAGGAAAGGTAAGCCTCTGTTTGTATAGCGTTTTGCAATAGAAGCCACAAGTCTGAGATTCGATTTAGCCATTTTTGTTTTAGAAATTTCAGAGATGTTTTTCCCTCTTTTGATTTGTTCTAAAATAGCATAAAGCTTTTCAGGTTCCATATCAAAACTATTTTTAGAAGCCTCTTTTGTTTGAACAAGCTTTTTAATTTCCATATAGGTACTAACCATAGTTGCTTCAGGAACCATGCCTGCGATATCTTCTTTATTAAGGTCACAAATCTTACTTATAAGTACTTTGTGGTTTGCTTTTAGATTTGCGTTAAATAGAGGAAGTTTATACTCAAGTCTTTTGAGCTCTTTGTCATACCCTTCATCACTTTTTAACGCATTTTCCATCGCTTTAACAAGTTCATTGATTAGCTTTGAAGTTGGCCCTAGTTCTAAAAGTTTCTCTTTTAAAAATGATTTTTTATAAGTGATTCCAAGATAAAAGTTCACTATATCTTCTGTCAATTCACCATCAAGATTTTCAGGTGGCTTGTCTGCTAATTTAATCCACTCTTTTTTTGCTTTTTCAAGTGCTTTAAAGCTAACGGTTACTTTTTCAACTCTATTTTTATCTTTAGCAGTAAGTGTTTGCTTCTCTTCTTCCTCATCTGTCTCTGCATCATCTAAATCATCTGAATCGGAATCAGAGTCTGAATCGCTATCCTCTTTTTCATCTTCAAAACTTTTGAAAAGTTCTTTTACTCTTCGCTCTCTATTTATCAAAGGGTCTTTATAATCTAATATAAATTCAATAAGGTAAGGTACAGAACAGATAGCATCAATAATAATACTTTCACCATTTTCGATTTTTTTAGAAATTTCTATCTCCTCTTCTTTTGTTAAAAGAGGAATTTGACCCATTTCACGAAGGTACATCCGTACCGGAGAGTCAGAGCGAGACCATTCAAGAAGCTCATGCTCTTTTAAAATGTCAAACTTATCTGTTTCATTGTTCTCAAGCATATTTCTTTGAGCACTTTTTCTAGCTTCTGCTTCTTTGTCATTTAGCTTTTGCGCATGCTCAGAGGCTGTATAGATACAAGCTTTATTCTTTACAATAAGTTTGAATATGTTTTTTGCTTGTGCAGCTGTTGGTTGCTTGTCAAAAAGTGCGATGAGGGATTCGTAAGTAGAACAATCCTTTGACTTGTTGTCATTGAAAAAGGATTCTATGGCTTTGTTGAGTTCTTTTGCTGTCATAATGGAATATGCTCCACGGATATTTAAGATTTTTTAAAGATTGGATTATACCGAGTTTATATTAATTCCTCCTTGTTTGAGTTAAAGAATTTATAGATTCTAATTTTGGAACACAGTTTGCTATTCAATCATCAAATATAGTTAGAAAAAGGGAAAGAATGCAAACAGGTTATTACAGTTCAGCTGCTGGTATGGTTGCTCAGTTTAATCGCCTTGACACTATTTCGAATAATCTTGCCAACGTCAATACGGCAGGGTTTAAAGAGGATAGTGTTATTGTGGGTGATTTTATGCGTCTTTATAAAGAAGCTAGAGATGAATTACCAAATAATAATAATACAAAAGAGGGCGCTGCATTTATAAATAGAACGATGACCCGAGCACCTCAGATTGTTGATTCTTATACAGATTTTTCTTTGGGAACGATGCAAAAAAGTGGAAATACCCTTGATTTTGCCCTTTCAAAAGAGGGACTCTTCTTTGCAGTTAAAACAACTGCGGGTGTAAGACTCACGCGAGATGGCTCTTTTACCACAAACGAGGAAGGCAAACTTGTAACAAAACAAGGGTATGAAGTCTTACCCAGCAACTATTTTGCAGGCGAAGAGTCCATAACAGTTGCACAGGAAGATAGTGTAATTGCAGCAGATAAGAATGGGAAATTATTTACAAATTTGCCAAATTCTGTAGCGATGACACAAAACTCCAAACTCTTTATTGCACAACCAGACAATGTTGCATTTCTGAAAAAAGAGGGTGACAATCTTTTTAGATACGAAGATGTTCAAGATTTAAAAAGTATAGAGGACTCAGGAGCAGTTTTACAAGGCTTTGTAGAAAAGAGTAATGTGAACGCTGTAAAAAAGATGACAGAAATGATAGAGACAAATCGCCTTGTTGGAATGTATCAAAAAGCTATGAGTGCGCAGATGGATGATATGAATAACGATGCTATAAATAAAATTGCTAGAAAAGCTTAACTTAAGGAATAAGAGATGATACAATCACTTTATACAGCCTCAACAGGAATGTTGGGAATGCAATCACAAATCAATGTTACGGCGAATAATATCGCCAACGTAAACACAATAGGATTTAAAAAATCTCGTGCAGAATTTGCTGACCTTATGTACAATGTAATGGAGTATGCGGGAACTTCTACAAGTGATGTTACAAAGAGTCCTACTGGTATAGAAATTGGTTTGGGATCACGTCCAACAGCTGTAAACAAAGTCTTTTCTGAGGGAAGTTTAAAGCAAACCGACAATCAACTTGACGTTGCGATTACGGGTAGAGGTTTCTTTCAGCTTGAGCTTCCAGATGGAACGCCTGTCTATTCAAGAAATGGTGCCTTTAAAGTAGATAGTAATGGAACCGTAGTAAATAGTGATGGATATACACTTATTCCTCAGATTGTTGTTCCACCTGATGCAACCAATGTGACTATAGGTACAGACGGAACTGTAACTGTTGTTCAATCTGGACAAACACAAGCTACGCAAATAGGTCAGATAACAACAACAAACTTTATCAATCCTGCGGGTCTTCACTCTATGGGGGATAACCTCTATGTGGAAACAGATAGTTCAGGACAGCCAGTTCAGGGAACGCCTGGATTGAATGGACTTGGTGTTTTAAGACAAGGGTTTGTTGAGCTAAGTAATGTTGAACTTGTTGTAGAGCTTACAGACCTTATTACAGCACAAAGAGCTTATGATTCAAACTCGAAAGTCATCACAACGAGTGATGAAATGCTACAAACTACAAATAACCTCAAACGATAATACGATAAGATAAAACAGCTCTT
>Ga0100393_10003853_pt1 | contig 13987 bp, 15 predicted proteins | sample CryGeymeta201517_FD_81546 | JGI IMG/M metagenome (GOLD analysis project Ga0100393, IMG submission 81546) | Groundwater microbial communities from Crystal Geyser aquifers in Utah, USA - Crystal Geyser metaG 2015-17 | ecosystem: Environmental > Aquatic > Deep subsurface > Groundwater | place... | reverse complement strand
CATTCTTAAATGCAGGTTTTCCAAAAAGAGCCGTTGAAAGAATTGTTAATGTATAGAACCAGCCACGAGTTTGATCGAGACCTTCTGCAATGAACTCTGCTGGAAAACCGTCCTTGAAAACATCTTGGTTTTCAAAAGGGTAGTGAAGTTGTGCATATGGCATTGAGCCAGACTCGAACCAGCAATCAAAAACATCTGGAATTCTCTTATAGATACCCTCTTCACCTTTGATCTTAAATGTAACGTCATCAGCAAATTCACGGTGAAGGTCTGTTAATTCAACTCCTGAACATTCTTTAAGTTCTGAAATTGAGCCAACACATTTCATATTTCCAGTTTCTTCATTAATCCAAATAGGAAGTGGTGTTCCCCAAACTCTCGTTCTTGAAACTGCCCAGTCTCTAGCTCCTTCAAGCCATTTTCCAAATCTTCCGGCCTTGATATGTCCAGGAACCCAGTTAATTTGTTCATTGCTCTCAAGAAGCTTGTCTTTAAATTCTTCAACTTTTACAAACCATTGTGGAATCGTACGATAGATTAGTGGTGTGCCTGATCTGTAACAAAATGGATAACTGTGAACCAGGTTTCCGTGATCAAATAATGTTCCATTATCTTTAAGGACTTTGATGATATTCTTTTCGGCATCTTTTACATATTGTCCAACATAGTCAGTTACTTCCTTTGTAAATTTCCCTGCATCGTCAATTGGACAAACTTCAACAGTCACATCATGTGCTTTCATGACACGATTGTCATCTTCACCAAACGCTGGCGCTTGGTGAACAATCCCTGTCCCATTATCTGCAGTAACGTAATCATCTGTCATGATTGTGAATGCACCATCATTTTTTAGATCTTGAAAGTAATTGAAGATTGGTGAATATTTTCTTCCTTTTAAAGTTTCACCTTTAAAAGATTCACCGATAACTTCGAGTTCTTTTTTCTTATAGGCTTCAACTCTTGCTTCGGCCATGATGATAACTTTTCCAGATTTATCTTTAACTCTGACGTAATCCATTTCTGGTCCAACGCAGAGACCTAGGTTTGAAGGAAGTGTCCAAGGAGTTGTTGTCCATGCAGCAAAATATTCGTCAGCATCATCGGCTTTAAAGAGAACTGTGATCGCAGGGTCTTGGACATCTCGATAATCAAGACCCGCCTCAAAGTTTGAAAGCCCTGTTCCTAGAGCAGTTGAGTAAGGTACTACTTTGGTTCCTTTATAAACAAGGTTCTTGTCCCAAAGAGATTTGAATACCCACCAGCATGATTCCATGAAGCTTGGATCCATTGTCTTATAGTCATTATCAAAATCAACCCAACGTCCAAGTCTTGTAACTGTTTTTCTCCACTCACTTGTGTAAGTAAGAACAATTTTTCTACATTCGTCGTTATAGCCTTTTACACCGAACTTTTCTAAAGCTTCGTGGGCAGTCATATTTAATTTCTTATTAATTTCTTGTTCAATTGGAAGACCATGAGTATCCCACCCAAATCTTCTTTGAACGTAGCGGCCTTTCATCGTCCAATATCTTGGTACGATATCTTTTAAAGTTCCTGCGAGAAGGTGACCGTGGTGAGGAAGGCCTGTCGCAAACGGAGGGCCATCATAGAAAATATATGGTTCTTTTTCTTTTGTTTGTTCGAGGGACTTTTCAAAAATCTTATTTTCTTCCCAAAATTTTAATACTTGATGTTCGCTCTCAACAAAAGAGAATGGACCTGTTTCTTGACTCATAAATTCAAACCTTTTTTCTATATGTTCTGCGCGCAAATTCTAGCATGCTGAGTGTATTTTGACTCGCAAAAATTGCCCATAACAGGGCTTTTTGATCCATATTTCCAGTAATTGACTCTGTGAGCCGAAACGATAGGTGTGAAATACTTAATTTTAATCTTATTTTTTTGCAATGCTTACGCTGAAGTGTCCTCTGAGTTTAGAGGGCAGACTAAATCATTGATCAATTGGAAAGAGCTCGAGGCCCAAAATTGGCTTAATGTGAAAAAATGGCAAGAAGATCGAGCATTTAGAGATTCCTATAAATATTGGGAGACTTTAAGAAGACTCCATAAACACTCTGAGCCAGTCGGTCGTGTTTTAGAGTGTGTTGGCCGATGCTTAAATTATCGGGATACAGGACAACATAAGATTCAGTACCGTTCCGAAATTATGGAAGGGGATGAGATTCAGACTCTTGAAGATAGTTATCTTTGGATTTTTCTCTACGATGGTACACTTGTTCGCCTTGCTCCAAAGTCATCGATAACTTTTAAAGAAATAAATATTCTTGAAAATAAAATTTTCTGGCATGCAAGAGTAAATCTTGGAAATGTATTATGGCTTAATCGTTCAACAAGCATCCTGAAAGAGCAGACGCTTCGCCAGACTGATCTCATCTTTTTTCCGCTCAGTTTATATGATGCCAATCCATTAGTTCGAGACACATCACTGAGTCTTGAAGATTACTTATTTTCGGATAATCTTTTAATCGAGCAACCGTACCAGCAAGTAAATTCATTTATTGAAAAAAATAATAAGTGGGTAAATAAGAAGAGTGAGGTTTTTCTCGTTCTTCCCAATACAAGTATTTACGGTGAGGCACTATCTATTGATACTTACGTCGGATTAGGCCAATCAAATTATTTCAAAGTGCGAGATGAAATTGAGGTCGGGCTGCAAACACCTGTCGTTAGAAACTTTAAGTATAACCTACGAGGGTTTGCGAATGAAGAGATCAGTGATGGTAATTTTGGCTTTTGGTATGAGGTCCCTGCAAGTGCACGAGAGGCAAATCAGATATCTACACCTCCTGAATTTTCGTTGAATGAATTAATAACAAGAAGAATTCCTAGTATTTACTTAGCTAGAGAATTCATGCTTGAGAAATATTCTAAGTATTTATTTGAAGACTTAACTGTAGACGAGCTTGCTAAGAACTACGGTATAAGAAAGTGGAATCAATTAGAACTTTCTAAGAGAGTTGATTTCTTGTGGACTTTTATGAGGCGGCTTGAAACTTCAAACCTTGTTGTGGCAGGTCGTTACAGAGAAAGTTTATTAGAGAAATATAATCTCAAAGATGATAATGTTATTCGCAGCGATTACTACGAACTTGCTTATGATCGGTATGTGAAAGAAGGGGAAAAAGGAAGAGAGAATATCTATATCCCTACTCTTAACAGTGAGAAGAAGAAACGTTGGCAGATCATGCATGGAATACGAACCAAGAAATTAACACAAGAAGATGTAAGAAAGGCATACTATGAAGAAGTTAAAATTGATCCTAGCCTCGGCGAGCCCTAGAAGAAGAGAACTCCTCGGTTGGCTTGGTGTTCCTATTGAAGTGAAAGCATCAGGGGTTGATGAAATTACTGAATGTACAATTCCTAGTGAGGTCGTTGCTGATCTTGCAGCACTCAAGGGAAGAGATATAAAAAAAAGAGAATCAAACGATGATGCTCTCATCGTGGCTTCCGATACAATCGTCGTTATCGATGAAGAAATTTTAGGAAAACCGAAAGACCGAAAACATGCAAGAGAAATTCTGACAAAGCTTTCTGGACGTGAACACGAAGTTTTTACGGCCGTATATATGGGACTTGGGAAAATAGAAAAAACTTTCGTGGTTTGCTCTGAAGTTAAATTTACAAATATCTCTTCTGAGATTATGGACTTGTACCTTGAAGGAGATGAGGCCTTAGATAAAGCTGGAGCCTACGGAATTCAGGGGCAAGGATTATTATTTGTAGAGAAATTAACAGGATCATATTCTAATGTTGTAGGTTTTCCATTAACTGACTTTATCAGAGAAATGAAGCTCTTTTTGGATGAAGCTGGTTATGATTCTACTAATTGGCGAAATATTTTCTAATGCTTAATGAACTCAACGATTATATCGCGTCCCTTGGTATTCATAGTGCTATTTATCAAAAAACTGAAGATGGAGGGATTCTTTCTTTCTATGTTTGGGCGAAGCCTGGAAGTAAGGTCGAGAAATGTTTATGTAATGAACAAGGGCAGATTATTTTATACTTCAAAGAAAAACCCGTTGAAGGTAAGGCCAACAAGGCAATTGCAAAGAGTTTAGGGAAGATTCTTGGAGTGGGCGCTCGACATGTCGAAATCGATCAGGGAGAGAAGTCTCGGCATAAGAAAATACTTGTATATTTTGCGTTCACAAATGATAAAGATCTAAGTTACTATAAAACTAGATTTACAAAAATTATTGGAAATTAATGATTTTAAAAATAATATTACCTATTCTCATATCGACATTTGCAATGGCCCAAGCGGAGCCAAGTACTTTTGAATATACAAGAAATATGTACAAGAAAGTCGAGTCGATTTCTAGCTTGAAGCCCGATGAATTTGAAATGAAAATAAATGATATTAGAGCTGAGATTGATCGCTATGTTGAACACAAGAAAGGTGTCTGTCAGGGAGATTTTTCAACTGTTATTATTGGTGGAGAAGTCTCTAAGAATAATGAATTTAAATTAAATAAAAGTGAACAAGAACTTTGCTACCGTGAGCTAAAGGCACTTCAAATTACTTATATCAACAATCTCTTCAATGCTAGAAAGAAGTATTTAGATTTTTTACATGTTGAGAGAGTGAAACAATTAGGTGCAGTAAGGGAAGAGGCGCTCAAGCAATTACAGGCAACCTTCGACAAAAAGTTGCCTTCAAAAAATTCAGGATCGAAGAGATAAGGTTTTTAAGCCTTAGTCTCTTCTTCAAAAACTTCAGACTTTAAAAGAGCTTTCGTTGGTCTTAAAGATTTAACTTTAAGAATCGATCTCTTTGGTCTTAGGCTTGATCTCTTTCTTAGGGTTTGTACTGGAGTGACATTAAAAGCGATGCTCGCAGGAGTCATTCCCTTCTTAATTGTTGTTGATAAATTTTCAGACGACATTTTCTTTCTCCTGTTAACTAAGGTTAAATTTTTTAGACCTTAATTAACAGACAAGCGACTCGATGAAGTGCTTATGGGGCTCTCTGTGAACTAAGGGCTAGACTGTAAAACAAACACAATTGTTTTCGTCAATGGCTGCTCCTTTTGCCGTTGTAATAAAAAAGAACAAAATCATATCGGTCTTTGATGGTCTAAACATTAGTGCATCTCGCGATAGAGTAATTATATCAAAAACTTACCTCTCTTGTAAAGATGCGTCATTGAAGGTGATGAAAATTACACGAATCGAAAGTCAAGTTATTGTAAATACGTTACTTTTAAGAGAGAATAGGGACTCTATAGTTTTATAAAGAGGGACAAATGGGCAATAAATATTTGCACTATCTTTTCTTGTGCATATTTGCACTTGTAACATCATCATGTTCACTTGTTAAAAAGGCGGCGATTACTCCAACCGGAATGATCATTTATGATGCTTCTTTTGATCAGCAAATCGAAAACGATTGGCAACTTTTTGAAAATTCACTGTATGGAAATATTAAAATGGTCGAAGGTTTCTTATCTCAAGATGAGAATAACAAGGACTTGCTTGCAACACTTTTAAAAGCACATACAGCAAAAGCTTTTGCAATTGATGAGACATATTTTCTTAAAGATCAACTCGCAGAAAAAGAAAATTCAATTCATTTAAAGAGGGCCTTAAATTCTTACACAAAAGCAATGTTCTATGGTGTGAGGTATCTTGGAGGACTCAATCTTTCTCAATACGTAAATTCTCCGGATGAACTTACAAAAGAACTAGACTCAAGGCTTGGAACATCGAAGAGAGACCTCGAAGTTGTGATGTATCTTGGTCAAGCTCTGGGTTCTCTTGTAAATTTACAAAGAACTAATATGAAAGTTATTTCCTACCTGCCTGTTGCTAAAGCAATGTTTGACTGGTCATGTTCTAAAGATCCAAAACTTAACTATGGAGCATGTGAAATTTTCTACGCAACATATGAAGCAGGAAGACCAAGAATGCTTGGAGGAAATCCACAAAAAGGAAGAGAAATTTTTGAGGGGGCAATTCGAAACTGGCCAAATAATTGGTTGATTAGAGAGAGCTTCGTACAATTTTATGCAATTCCAATGCTCGAAGAAGATATTTATGAAGAGCAGGAAAGTTTTATTTCTCAAGTGGCCCGAGAAGAGAGTAATGGACAGTACTGGCAAGGTGAAGAAATTTCTGTGCCGACAAAGAATTACGAAAGCGTTTTTAATATGATTGCGACGAAGAGAATGAACATTATTAAGAAATATAGAAAATCAATTTTCTAATCTAGGAATTTAAATGAAAGTAAGAGCTTTATTATTAAGTGTTTTATCAATTTCTATTTTTGCTTCGACAATTAAGGTCGGTGTACTCGCACCTGAAGGAACGAGCTGGGCAAAGAACTTATCAAAGATGGCTAAAGAGATTAAGGATGGAACTAAGGGGGAAGTTAAAATAAAATTTTACTTCGGTGGATCTCAAGGAGATGAGCCAGATGTTCTTAGAAAAATTCATGTTGGTCAACTTCATGGTGGGATATTTACAGGAAAGACGTTAGGTGAAATTAATGGGGACGTAAGAGTTATCGAACTTCCATTTACGTTTTATAACGATCGAGCAAAAGCCCTGAGTACTGTAGAGAAGATGACTCCATTCTTTAATACAAAATTTGAAAAAAATGGTTTTAAAAATTTAGGCTTTTTTGAAATTGGAATTGTTTATTTTGTTTCACGAAAAGAGACAAAATCAATTAACGATCTTGGTGGAATAAAAATTTGGTCTTGGGAAGGAGATAAGCTTGTGTCGACAATGATTGATACAATGAAGCTAATTTCTGTACCTCTTCCTATTACAGATGTTCTTTCAAGTCTTTCTACTGGTGTTATTGATGCTGCTTATGCTCCACCCCTTGGGATCCTTTCTTTACAGTGGAATACTAAAGTTAAGTATCTTGTAGACTTTCCACTTTCATTCTCTATCGGCGCATTCTTAATTAATGATAAAACTTGGAATAAGATCTCTCCAGCAAACCAGAAAATCGTCAATGAGATATCAGCTAAATATGTTAAAAATGTTAATGCAGCAAACGATCTCGACAATAAAGATGCACTTGGCGTTTTGAGAAGTGGTGGGATACAATTTATAAAATACCCACCTGCTGATATTGATAAGGGTAGAATGTTTAGACAAGAAATCATTAAGAAGTTAAAAGGTAATCTTTTTAGTGAGGAAGCTTTAAAGAAGTTAGAAGAAAATTTATAATATGATAATCAGAAAAATCGCCAATTTATTAGATAGCGTTGTAAAGAAAGCACTTGTTCTTCTCGTGTTTAGTATGCTGAGTCTTAGCGTTATCAATGTCTGTTTAAGATGGTTTGGAATTTCTTATTCGTGGATTGAACCTCTTGTAAGGCATATGGTTTTTGCTACGGCTTTTCTTGGTGCTACTCTCGCTACAGCTTCAGGTAAGCATATTGCCGTTGAAATATTTCATAAACTTCTCGAAACCAAAGGAAAGAAAAGAAACTTATTGTTAATTCAAAAAGTTTCAACTGCACTGACAATATTTGTCCTATTTTTCTTGGCAAATTCTGGTTACGAATTCTTTTCTGTTGAACAAAGATATGGTTCAGAAAGTTTTTTAGGAATTCATTCTTCAACTCTTGTTTTAATTATTCCCATAGGCTTTAGTTTAATGTTTCTAAGAGCAATTCTTGATTTCATGGACTTTAGTAACTCTGGAGAAACTAAATGAGCTTTGGACTATTAGGAGTTGTCGTTCTTGTATGTGCAATGCTTGGTGTTCCATTATTTGCTGTTATCGGTGGTGCCGCGATCGCCGCATTTTCGATTAATAGTATTGATTCATCAGCTGTCTCGATCGAAATCTATCGGCTTGCTTCTGCTCCAACTTTATTGACGATCCCTCTTTTTACTTTTGCTGGATATATTATGGCAGAGTCGGGAGCTCCGAAGAGGCTTCTAAGATTCGCCGATGCTCTAATTGGCTGGCTACCTGGTGGAATTGCCATTGTTGGACTCATTGTGAGTTCTTTTTTTACAGCTTTTACTGGCGCAAGTGGAGTTACGATTGTTGCTCTTGGTGGTTTACTCTATCCAATTCTTAGAAATGAAGGTTTTAGTGAAAAATATACGATGGGATTTATTACGACTTCTGGTTCGCTAGGATTACTATTTCCTCCAAGCTTGCCAATTATTCTTTATGGAATAGTGGCGAAGGTTGATATTGATGAGCTTTTTAAGGCCGGGATTGTTCCTGGAATATTGTTAATCGTCGTGCTTTCTCTTTGGGCCATGAAAAATGGAACATGGAATAAGGAGAGAGTGAAGTTTAACAAGCATGAGTTGTGGGTTTCATTTAAAGACACACTGCCAGAATTATTTCTTCCTGTCGCTGTTCTTGGAGGTATTTATGGTGGGATCACAACAGTATCTGAGGCTTCGGCTTTTACAGCTTTCTATATCTTAATAATTGAGTGTTTCTATTACAAAGATCTTTCAATTGATAAGGATATTCCTAAAATAATTGTTGAGTCGATGACTCTAGTTGGGGCAATTCTTATTATTCTATGTTGTGCACTAGGACTGACAAATTTCTTAGTGGATGAAGAGGTTCCAGCGCAAATTTTTGAAGTCATGAGGGGAGTTTTAGACAATAAATATAGCTTCCTATTATTTTTAAATATTTTCCTTCTTGTTGTTGGAAGTTTAATGGATATTTTTAGTGCAATAATTGTTGTTGTTCCATTAATACTTCCTATTGCAATGGAGTTTGATGTCCATCCAATTCACCTTGCAATTATTTTCCTAACAAACCTTGAGATAGGCTATATCACGCCACCTGTGGGAATTAATCTCTTCATAAGCTCTATTCGATTTAATAAGGATGTCACCGAACTTTACCGTGCATCATTTCCTTTTCTTATTCTTCTTCTCATTGCTCTGGCCATAATTACCTATGTACCAACATTGAGCCTTCTTTGGGTAAAATAGACCCAAGAGGTAATATTGAAGTATTTAATTTTATTGATATTTATATTTTCATTTCAAGCGAAAGCAAATGATACGACAGTCTATTGGACTGGGGAAAGAGATTTTGCTGAATATTTTGGTCCATTAGATCCGTCTTTAGATATTAACTATCGACTTGGGGAAGTTAAGTTTTTGGATGATAAGTATGAAGATACTTTTATTTCAAATCAAATATCAGAAGAGCTTATCGATCTTGATAGTTATATAAAAAATTATATTGAGCCAGGCTTTACTTGCTCTTCTTTGGACTTTGTTGAGTCAGCTGAATATCTACATTATCTTCATCGCTTAGTTAGTATTTCTCTAAACTATGAGTTCCTTAGAAAACTCCACATCTCTTTGTATCAAATAAATGAGGCGGAGGAAAAGTGTTCTCTCGATTACGATAGTGTCTTCAAAAGTTGTAAGCCAAATACTTTAGACATGAAGAAGTTTGTTAAAAGATCAGAAGAATTTTTTCCTGATGTTATCGACTGGGGGAAGTATCCATTACTAAGAAAAAAGTCGAGTTATGATTTACTTGAGAAATACCAAGGGAAAGCTGTTGGGATCGTTAAGGATTATTTTTCTGATGATGATATGGAACAGTCCTTTATGCGCGCATGTCGTTTTGTGAAGAATGAAATCAATACACTCTGTAATGAGAATGACACTTACTATGGGATTAGTAATATCAATGAAATTCATGACTTTCTTGAAGAGACAAGTGCTTTCAAAGTAATTAATCAAATCGGAAGCGGGAAGGCCTGCATGGATCGTTTCATTGTGCTTAATAAGCTTAAGGAAAGCATTGATGATGCTTCTAAGAAAATTTTGAAGGAAGAGTCTAATTCTTTGAATAAGCTAAGCGAAGGGATTTTTTGGTATGGAGCTCTTAGAGAATTTGATGATCTTGGTGTTGCGATCGTTGAAGAGAAGAAAGTCGAACCAGTGGTGGTTGCTAAGAAAGTTGAAGAGCCTAAGGTTGTATCAATAGTAAAGAAAGTTGAACCAAAGCCAATTAGAATATCAATCGCTAAGCCAGTTGCTAGACCAGTTATTAAAAAAGAGGCTCCAAAAGTTGTTCTTTCGGCTTTTCAGGATGCGGTAACGAAGTTTAGACAAGATAAGAAATTAGTTGAAGTTAATATGACTAAAATGAAGTCGGATTATAAATATTCAAAGAAAATTCTTAAAACGTTTAATGGCCCACTACGAGCATATCAAACAAGAAAGGCCCTAACTGATATGAAGAAAATTGATAAGCTAGGTAGTAAAGCAAGTCCACTTAGTTACTTATTCCTAAGATATCTTATTGATCACAATCTACATCAAGGTATTTATAATATTATTGCTGTCCTTGGGGAGCAGTTCTATGTGATTAATGATGTGGATAAGATTGAAGAAGCAGTAAAAATCAAATTAGATAATAGTGAAAAGACAAAATTTAAATGGCAGATTTGGGTATTAGAGGCGCCAATTTAAAATTGACGCCAATATTTTTTAGAACTTTTTAGATAAACTTTTTAATCTTTTTTCGTATGCACTCTTAACAGATAATCCTAAGAAAAATCCTGAGTTATTACCTTCTTCGTCTTTACCAAAAAGAGTAACGTTTCCAACTCTTTTATCACCAACATTGAAAGCTTTAGTCCAAGCAAATCCATAAAGTTCAAGTTTTGGAAGTGGTACCCATACTCCAAAAATACTTGGCCCTACATAGAATGCCATATTCTTAAGTGAATCTACAGAAAATGCAACAGCTGGAAGTGCTCCTGAAGCTACACCTGGAATCATTCTTCCACCAGGAAGAGTTTTTGGATCTAGTTCTTTTACATCAGCAGAAAAAACATCATCAAGAGAAACTGTAAAAGTTAATACCGAACCTACACCCTCTAGGTTTGGATTAAGTCCAAGAAATGACTTCTTGTACTTTGGAACTTTATAAGTTGCCCCTGCCATAATTTCTACGTCTTCAAGTACCATCGAAACAATTAGATTATCTTCTAATAAACTAACGTTTGGTCCTTGAACACCTGGAATACTTACATTACCGCTATCTCCGCATGATACAGAAACAAACAGTAAACTAACTAACGTTAGAAAACCTAACGATCTCTTCTTCAATACATTTACCATTATCTACCTCACTTGTTTGGAATATTCCGAACTTTGACTACTCTTCGGATAAATGAACTCGTGCTTTATAGATAAATAGAAAAAAGGACTTGAGGAAAAGGGTCAGGAAAAAAGTAAAGGCCCCCTTTCAAAGGGAGCCAGTACTTGCATCGTTAATTATTTTGTATTAGTTTTTATCAGCAATTCTTTCAAGTGATTTCTTTTGACTTGAACTTACTGATAGAGCTAAGAATATACCTGCATTCTCACCATTAGCATCTTCACCTACAAGAGATAAGTTACCAACACGAGTCGAACCTGTATAAAATCTTGTTGTTAACATTGCACCATTCATCCCAAGCTTTTTAAGAGGGATCCAAATACCAAATACTTTTGGTCCGATATAGAATGCCATGTTTTTAAATTTCTCAATACTAAACGCGACTGCTGGTAGTGCACCTTCTGAAACACCTGGTATCGCTCTTCCCCCTGGTAGAGTAAGTGGGTCTAACTGCTTAACATTGTCGCCAAAGATATCATCAAGTGATACGGAGAAAGCCATTAGAGTACCATTACTTTCTAAATCCGGAGCGACTTCAATATAAGAGTTTGGATACTTAGGAATTGCATACCTTGCTCCACCTTCAACAGAGATATTTTCAAAGACAACATCGATTAAAATATTGTCTCCAACTAAATTAACTTTGGGACCATTGAGTCCAGGAATGTCTAAGTTCTTCGAGCTTGTTCCACTACCACATGAAGTAAATACAAGTGAAAATGTAGTCACCATAGCTAGGAGTGAAAGTTTTGTTTTCTTAACTGAGTTTCTTAAAGTAATTGTGTTCATGATTAACCTCAAAAGAAACGTTGTTTCTCTTGAAGGCCCTGATCTAATTCGATTAACGTACAACATTTCAACTAACGGACAGCAAGATCACGGGTTATCTCTTCTCGTTTTTGTTGTATGGATTATGACAAATTTGAAAATATGAACAATAGGGTTCTTGATTAAAATTGTCAATTTTGAATGAATTCTTTGAAAAAGGTCTTCTGATTACCATAAAATCAGAGTGTTATATCGATTAACTTATTTAATAAATAAGATTTTAAAAAGTACAAATCCTGAACTATCAATTTTTTAGAAGTGCCCATCCTGCAAGCCATTAGGAAGATAACATCCTAAAGTCCCGTAGGGATGGGCTTGCCGGTACTTCAAAGAGAAAATGATTCCTGATAAAATAAGAGTAGGAGTTTTTCGATGAGAATATTAAATAGAGCACCAGTTCAACGACAATCGGTAGCAAAGCCTTCTATAAAGAATGAGCGTGAGTTCAATCCAGTTGGAACAGATGATAGGCCTATTGTAAAAAAAGAAAAACCAAATGACCTCTCTGCTAGTGATATCCGTGCAAAGTTAGCGAGAAGAAATGAAGAAAAAGAGACCGCTTTGACTGCGAAAAAGCAAGCTCCTAAAGATGACTTTGTTACGGCGATGCCTGATGATCTTGTTGTTGAAAGAAAATCAGCAATTTTAAAACCTGAGAAAAAAGAAGAAGTTGGTGAGGATAAAAAATCAATGCTTTTAAAAAGCGATGTTGATAAGAACAATCCTAATGATCCAAATGTTCAAGAAAAGCTAAAGGCATTATTAAAGACTGGTGGTTTTGCATTTTCACAGAAAGAGAAAGAAGCACTAGCTCAAATTTTAAATAAATAACTTATCTATCACTCATCATCACTAAGCATAGCTTCAACTTTTTTAATCGTGTGAGGGATTACTTTTTCAAGAGTTCCATCAATAATTGTTGCAGCTGAATGATTATGACCACCGCCACCAAGGGCCTGTGCCATTATCCCAACATCAACAGAAGAGATCGCAGAGCGAAAAGATACTTTTACCTTATCGCCAATCTGTCTAAACATACAGGCGACTTTAATATTATCGAGAATTAAGAGATGGTTAATAAAACCATGTGTATCTTCTGCATCACTCTTATACTTATCTAATTGATCTTCAGTTAAAGAAATCCAAGCAATCGATTCATCATCAGTTGTTTGAGCAGAAGTTAAAACCGTACCGAGTAACTTCATATAAGGAACTTTCTTTGTTCCATTGATCATATTATAAGCTTGTGGAGGATTGACACCAGAGTCGAGTAGGTCTGCGATAACTCGATGAGTATTTCCCGTTACTGTAGGGTATCTAAAGCTGCTTGTATCGATAATAATTGATGTGTATAGTGCAAGCGCCATTGCCTTATCAAACTTGATTCCAAGAGCTGTGATAAGCTCTCCAACAAGTTCACCTGTGGCAGCTTTCTTTGAATCAATGCAATGAATTGCAGAAAGTTCTTTTGGGCATGGATGATGATCGATAAAGAGTAACTCTTGAGATTTCATCACAAATTCTTGAACATTTTTCCCGATACGAGGAAGGGAATTTGTATCTGTAACAATGAATAAGTCTATTTTTCCAATTGTATCTTTAACCTCGTCATATGAGCGAACAACATCTTCAGGATCAAGGTACTTATATCTATCGAATAAAGGTTCTTCATTTACACAAATAACATCTTTACCAAGTTTCTTTAGTGCCATGCAAAGAGCTATTTCACTGCCTATACCATCAGCATCGGGATGGATATGTGTCGTTATAACAATTTTATTGGCCGTAGAGGTCAAATCTAAAAATCTTTTTACTGCATTACTCATGACTATTCTTATCGGTAATTAATTTTGGAACTTTTCTAATTGTTTCATTTTTTGGTAGGATTTTAAAGTATTTAAATTTTATAAGGATTATAGATGAATACTATAGTGGAATTCTCGGATATTGAAAAATCTTATCCTGATAAGAAAGTACTTCAAGGCATAAATTTTAAGATTG
>Ga0100393_10003839_pt1 | contig 14004 bp, 12 predicted proteins | sample CryGeymeta201517_FD_81546 | JGI IMG/M metagenome (GOLD analysis project Ga0100393, IMG submission 81546) | Groundwater microbial communities from Crystal Geyser aquifers in Utah, USA - Crystal Geyser metaG 2015-17 | ecosystem: Environmental > Aquatic > Deep subsurface > Groundwater | place... | reverse complement strand
TTTTCAGGATTATTCTTTATTAGATCAGTAATGATTTCAGGATTTTCTGTTAATGTTTTTTCAAGACTACTTTTAAAATTCTTATCTGTTGAACAGGATGTAATAACTAATAATGTAAGAAGAGGTGTAATTATCTTTTTAAATTTTGAATTCATACTAATCTCCGGGAGGTTTCTATTATGTAACTCTTCGAAGATTAGTATGTCATACTTAATGGCCAGAGGTGTGAACTCTCTGTCAAATCTTTGTCAATTAAACTTTAAGCTTATAACCAATTCCACGAACAGTTTCAATTAGAGCATCATCTAATTTCTGACGAAGCTGGAGAACGTGAGTATCAACAGTTCTCGTCGACGGATAGCTTTCATAGCCCCAAACCTTATTTAGAATTTCATCTCTTGAAAGTGCACGATTTGGGTTATCAACGAGAAGCTTTAAAAAATCAAATTCCATTTTTGTTAATTCAACGGCAGCTCCATTCCAAAAGACTTCGCGAGTATCAAGGTCTAGTTTTAAATTTCCAAGTTCAACAATCCCTTTCACAACACTCTTATGAGAGAGTTCTGTTGTCTTCTGTCGCATTTGAACGCGTACTCTTGCAAGTAACTCTCGTGGCTCAAAAGGCTTAGTCACATAATCATTTGCGCCACTTTCAAGTCCGATAACTTTATCGATGAGATCGGTTTTAGCCGTTAACATAATAACAGGAATCAAATTGGACTCACTACGTAGTTTTTTTAAATAATCAATCCCTTGTCCATCAGGAAGCATCCAATCCTGTACCACAAGATTATAATTTTTAATTTCAACAGCAAATGCCTCCTCAAGGGAAGTTACCCATGTTACATCGAAACCTTCCATCTTCAAAAACTCTTGAATACTCTTTCCTAAGCCTTGATCATCTTCTACTAATAAAATTTTATCCATCTCTTCCTCACTTTTTTCTAATCGGTATAAGTAAAGTAAAAGTGGTCGGCTTTTGAATTAACTTTAAACTTCCGCCCCATTCCTTTATAACTTTACTAACAATGCTTAGACCGAGCCCACTTCCTTGACTCTTATTTCCTTTGATAAATTCTTTTGTCAATTCTTCTAGATTTCGCGAAGACTCACCTTCATCTGAAACAACTATCTGCATATTCTCTTTGACGATATCAATCGACATAGAGACTGTTCCTTGTCCATGGGCAAATGCATTTTCAACTAAATTCTTAATAATGATTTGAAACCAATAAAGATCAAGACATGCAACAGGAGGAATATTTAAAAATGAAAGACGAACCTTCTTATCGTAATTCATTTCAATTGGTGTGATCACATCATAAATAATATCTTCGACATAATCACATTCTTCAAAATTGAAACTTACGAGTCCATCAACCCCTTGCCCTTGCAGGTAATGCTTACTCTTCTCAGTAAGTCTTTGAAGACGATAAATCTCAGCAGAAAGTCGAAGAAGATCCTCTTGAGTTTCATCATCATAATCACTCATCTTTCGATTTAGTTTCTCAAAGATAAGTAGTAAGCTTGCCACAGGTGTTCTGAATTCGTGAGTTAAAACCTGTAGGGCCATTTTCTTACGATTCTCTTCTTTCTTGTCTAATCGTATTTTAGAAAAGAGTAGCCAAAGAATCAGTACAAGAATCACAACTATTCCAATAAACGAAAAGACCGTTGAAAAACTTATCATCTGAAAAAGATGCTTTACATTATACCGCCAACAAATTGGTCCATCGACATAGAGACAGGTCTTTCCATGATAGGCCTTAGAAACTTGAAAAGGTGTTGTTTCAAGAAAATTGTTTAAATCATCTCGAAGATAAAAGCGATATTCTAAAATATTTAAAGATCGCGGATAATTTATTCGGGCCAGTAGAAATTCTTTTGTTAAAATAGTTCCATCCCGATTAATCAAACTATAAATAGATTCTTCATCAAGACCTGCTAAAATTCCGTAAATCCCTCCGAGAGGTCCGACTTCTCTTTGTATACCCGCTAATTCTTTTAGGTGAAAAAAACTAAGTAATTCCTTTAGCTCATCCCACTTTATATTTTTACCGCTGAGTCTTTTTTGTCGATAATAGAGATATGCATAGCTACTACCACTTGAGTGCATAAAAGGTGCACGCTTAAAAAACCAAAAAGGTAGTTCCTTAATATTTTGACAACGGTATTGCTCCCACACATTTTCCTTTGATACTTGCATATATGTTCGTAGTTGCTTGACCGTAGAACAATTCTTTGCGGAAGTGAGGATATCTTCGTTTTGGTTTTCAATTATTAATGCTGGATTTAGTAGATCGAGCTGATCATCGTTATAGTAGAGAGAAGAAAAGTTAACAATCGCATAAGGAGTGACACTTTTTTGAAACTCTAGTTTTGTTTTTGTTATCTCAACAAGGTCAGAACTTGAGGCTGATCCAGGACCTTGAAATTTAAGAATATACTTTCCTGAAAAGAAAGCTAAAATTACTGCAGTGAATATAAGTAGAAGATATGGCCTCACGATAAGATCCTAAAACTTAAATAAGTAATTGATGTCACTAATAAGTTAAATTATTGTCAAAATAAGCCCTAATGTCCAAAAAATAGTCGTGCGCGTCGCACGATATGCATCGCGACATGTTTACAAAAAGAATGAAAGTTTGCTACAGTGACTAGAAATAACGAAGGAATTAAATATGCTAATTTTAGGAATCGATCTTGAAGGAATGAATGAAAATCTTGTTGAGTCAGGAGTCAATTTACAAGTCGATCGCGTGACTGAAATTGGAGCTGTCCTTTGGGATACTCGAATCAACTCACCTATTAGAATCTTTAGTGAACTAGTTGATGAGAGAGATAGAATTCCTATGACCGAAGAGGTTATCGAACTTACAGGTATTGACGATAAACTATTAAAGGATCATGGATTAAAAACTGATGAAATCAAGTTAGCCCTTGAAAGATTAGCTATTCTTATCAAGAAGGCAGACTATCTCATGGCCCACAATGGCGAAAAATATGACAAACCAATGCTGACGGCCATGTACAAGAGATATTCGCTAGAGATACCTACAAAGACATGGATTGATACTCAAAATGACATTGAATACCCAAGAAAAATAACTCATAAGAGTATGGCAGCACTTGAGCATGCCCATGGTTTTATCAATCCATTTCCACATCGTGCAGTTACTGACGTTCTTTCAATGCTAAAAATTGCTTCTCACTATGATTATGCAAGAATGGCAACAATCGCTTCAGGACCAAAGATTAAAATTGTCGCAAGTCTTAAGGCTCCAAACTGGAAAGATAAAAATCAAGTTGAGGACTTTAACAAAATTAAAAATAAAGTTGCACGAGCAAGATTTCAGTGGGACCCGGAAAATAAGCAATGGTTTAAAATAGTTCCTAAGCTACATATTGATGAAGGTATTTTAAACTTTGACTTTGATTGGTCAACTCGAGTCTAGTGCGATATTCAACACTAGCATTTCCTCTTTATCGCTTTATTCCTGGCCGCTTTCCACATCCATTAAAAGAAGGTGGCCATATGGAATTCTCAGGCGAACCGCAATCCCCTCCTCTTGATGAGGGGAATTTTAAACAACATACAAATTATCTCTTTAGTATCGACTTACTTAACGAAGGTTACTACTGGGAGGCACACGCTTACCTCGAATCAATTTGGAATGCTAATGAACGCAAAGGGAGTATTGCAAAACTTTGTCAGGCATTAATAAAAGTTGGAGCGGCAGGTATAAAATTCGAACTGGGGAGTCTTCCTCCAACGATAGGTCATTTGCAAAGGGCGATTGAAATATTAACCCCTTTACCTGAAACAATTATTTGCGGTATTGATCGAGAAGATTTAATCCTCGTGATTTCTCATATGCTCAGCGAACTTTCTAAACCCTTCCCAAAGCTGATTATCGAGTTGCGCCTCAAGATTTAATTCCGATAAACTTAACCTCATACAAAGAAGCCACTGGTCTCTTTCCTTAGGGCCGATACGAAAAGGAAAATGCCTCTTTCTCATCATCGGATGTCCAAAGGCCTCGATATAGAGAGAGGGTCCGCCAAGCCATCCAGACAAGAACATAAATAACTTCTCTTTGGCATGATCGAGATTTTTTCCGTGAAGGTCACGGCAGTCTTTTGCCTGAGGATTAGTATCCATATGAAAGTAAAAACGTGAAACAAGATTTTTTAAAACTTTTTCACCACCGATCTGTGCATAGGGCATTAGAGGCTTAGAATCTTTTTTGAAAACTTCTTTTATTTTATTTAATAACTTCATTTATATCCTGAATTGAAAACAGACTAGTCTCTTTTTTATACTTTTTAATTGATAAAGAGACAACACTGAATCCCCCAAGAAATAAAATTTGAACCACTCGATCAAGAAATGCGATAACAATGGCCAATTCAGTATTTACATTAAAAAGAGCTAGAATAGTCACGAGACTAAATTCACGCAAACCGATATTTCCAGGCAAGAGAGAAATAAAGCCAGATGCCAGTACAAAGAAAGTAATAAGAGATATTTCATATAGAGAAATACTAATATTGAAGGCCTGCATATAGATCATAAACTTTGCCATATAGGTAAAGGCACTCAGTGAATAAAAAAGAGAAATCCTGATAAATGTCGAAAGATTTAGATCCTTCATTTTCTTTACCATAAGATAGAAAATGATTGAAAGTAATGCTACAAAACCTGCAATAACGAGTACAAAATAGTCTGTAATCAGTTGGTTCTCATGCCCTAAATGATTCCAAAACAACAGCAGTGAAACTAAGAAAAATAACACTACAAAGAGACTAATCAGGCTTAGAGAAAACATTTTGATAGTGAAGTCTTTATAACCAACACCAAAGTTCCTTTTCAAGACCGTTGCCTTATAAAGAACTCCAGACTTGAAGGGAAGAATTAAGTTTAGAAAATTTGAGAGGATATTAACATCGAGTAAAACGGTTGCCGTGATTTTATTTGCGAATAATAACCTCTGACCTAAGCTTAGAAAAATGTAGAAGAGAAAATAGTTTACAAGTAAACCTACATAAGTAAGAGTACTTACCTCTGCTATCTGGGCCTTATTTTGAAAAAGAAAGAAGCAGATAAAAGCAAAACCTATCATGAATAAGATATTTTGAATGGAGCCAACAAACTTATTTTTCAAGTAAAACTCCATCCTCAAAACGACTTGAAAATATAAATCGGTAGATCAAAGGAATGAGATAAAGATCGGAGATGGTACCAAAGAGTAAACCACTTCCCATCGCCAAGACCATTGGTGAAACAAATGCGTCAGTTCCACCAAGTATTCCATAAACACTTGGAATTAATCCAGCGATTGTTGTGATAGTTGTCAAAAAAATAGGAACAAATCTCTTACTTGCCTCTGCTGTAATATCATCGTGAGACAAACTCCCATCCTTTCTCTTAAGCTCAGTCATTACCTCAATCATCAAGAGAGCATCATTAATAACGACCCCAGTAAAGCCGACGAGTCCGAGAAGTGCCATCATCGAGATTGGCATCCCATGCGCATAGAAAGTAAAAACGACACCGATCATTCCGATTGGTATCGAAGATGATATAATGAACGGAACCCACAGTGATGAAAATTGAATAACCAAAAAAAAGTAAATCAGTAAGATAGCTAAAAAGAAAATTAAAATGACTTCATAATTTGCATTCTTAGAATCAATTTTCTTACCAGTAAATTTTATATCGACATCATAACTTACCTTCTGAGTTACCTTCTTTAAATACTCAAGATCAATCCCTGATGAGGCCTTAGCTATAAATATTGTATTTGAAACATCCCCACCCAAATGATAGACACTACCAAGAGCACGTTGACTACGAATGTTGACGACTTTAGAGATGTCAATATTTCGGCCATCAGCATTTAAGACTTTGACTCCTGCCAAAGGATTTTCAAGCGCATGAGCATCTCTTTTGGCCATGACACGATAATAAGTTCTTTCCAGACCCTGATTAAAAAAGCCAACAATCTCGCCACCGTATACAACGACAAGTGAATTTGTGACATCGACAAGATTTACCTTGAGCCTTGATAGTTCAGAGTAATTTGGCTCAAGAATGAATGAATTTTCTAAGAACTCCACATCATCAGTGATACTTATTCCTTTTTCAATTAGGACTTTCTTTACATCTTCCAAAGCAGAAATTCTCTGATCAAGATTCTTAGAAATAAAGCTTATTTCAAAATCATTTTTTTCGGGAGGTGCACCGGAGTCAATCTTTGTTCCAAAAGTCTTTAATTCACTAATTTTACTGAGTGCAACGAGAAGATCTTTCTCGATATCTAATGCCGTTCTCTTTCTTTGCGTAAAATGTGACAACTCAATCTTTGTATAAAAGCATTGTTCACAGTGATACTGACCTTCAAAATTTCGACCGACACGCGAGCGATAAGTTGTAATTTCAGCTCCAGCAAATGGCGCGATAACTTCTTCAACTTTTTCAACAACAGAATTCGTATAATTTAAAGTTTTACCTCGCTGAACATCACCATAGAGATAAATTCTTTGAGATTGATTCTCTGGAAACATGACAACTTTAAATGTTTTAAAGCACAGAGAAAATCCTAATACAACGAAGGCCAAAGTAAGTAGAGCACAAACTTTATAATTTTGTAGTACATACGAAAGGGAACTCTGATAAAATCCTTGCAACTTGTGAAGCAGTAACTTTCCAAACTGATTTTGCGTTTTTTCTTTTCCAACTCCTCTTAAATGAACAGGAAGAAACAACATTGATTCGACAAAACTACCAACCAAGGTAATTATAACAACCGTTGGTATTTCCTTAACAAACTGCCCGATCATCCCAGGCATGTAGTAAATTGGAATGAATGCAATAATAGTTGTGCAGATGGTACTAAAGATTGGTCTTGCAACTTTAACAACGGCTTCAACAAGTGTTTCATCGCTTATGACCTGTCGTTCATAGATACTCTCAGAAACGATGATTGCATCATCTACAATCATACCGAGAACTATAATAATCCCACATAGACTTATCGAATTTAAGGTTATCCCAAAAACAGGCATTAGAATCCATAAAAAGGCTAAGCTAAAAGGAATACCCATAGCAACCCAAAATGCCATTCTAGCATTAAAGAAAACAAAGAGAACAACAAGAACAAGAACTAGCCCTAACAAGATATTGCCGTAAACCATATTTAATCGGGACTTTGTTTCCAAGGATAAGTCATGAGTTGTCACAAAATTAATGCTCTTATTACCTAGACTCTCACGAAACTCATTAACGACGTTTTTAACTTTATCAACAGTACTTAGAATATCTCCGGATTCACTCTTATATAGCCAAAGCCCGATTCCTTCCTTCCCATTATATCTCGTGATAATATTCTTTTCACTATAACCCGCTTCAATAGTAGAGATATCTTTTAACTGGACACTTTTTCCTGAATCGTTTGAGCGAACAATCAACTCCCCCAATTTCTTTGGTGTATCGAAGCGTGAAATAGTAAGAATTTGTTTCTCGTCAATAAAAGACTCAACTTTCGTTCCAAATGATCTAATATTATTACTTTTTAATACCTGAATAACTTCAGCAAAAGAAAGATTAAGACGATTTAATCTTTCTAAATCAAGCTTAACAATTAATTCTTTGTCCCTCTCTCCACTTATATCAACAGCAACAATATCCTTTATATCGAGAAGCTTTCTTTCAAGCTTCTTCGCAAGTTCTATGACCTGATCTTCAGTCTTTCCTTCCCAAATAATTGCAACGTCATAAATTGGAAAATTTTCAACTTTTAATTCTGTGATACTAGGTCTTCCCTTTACTCGAGAAGGGAGATTTGTCACATTATCGACAGCACGTTGAATATTATCTTTTACTGTTTCAATCTTAGAATAATCAGGATCAAGTACAATAGTTATTGAAGATTGCCCCTCAAGAGATCTCGATGAATGGTACTTAATACCAGAGACTCGCTTTAACTCCCTCTCGAGTAGAGATGTCACATTATTTTCGACATCCTGTGGTGAAGCACCAGGATAAAATGTTTGGATAGTAACTTTATGTAAGTCAACTTGAGGATAGCTCGTTCTTTGAACTTTTAAAACGCCAAGTAAAGAGGCACAAAAAATGAAGATAAATACAAACTTTGTAACAAGTGGTCTATCTAATAAGTATTGTAAAACACTTCTCATTTTAGTCTAACCTTGTTTGAGAAGAGATAAGATCAGCAAGTATAAGGGAGTCCTCTCGAATACCTCTTAGGAATCGACTTTTAAAGTTTCTTTGACTCTCAAGACCTAAGTAGAAAACACCTTTATTTTCAGTGGATTGGAACCCTTCTATTTTTTCTTCATTGAAGAATTTATTAGCGACTGGGCGAAAGCCTGTACAATAAATAATTAGATCGAAATCTCTACAAACACCATCCTCAAAATAGACACTTCGCCCTTCTATTCTATCGATATTTGAGTATTGATTGTTGTTAATATATTTCTTTGCGCCATATCCCATCGGAACAGAAATTGGACGCCCACTAAATTTCATATATAAGTAATCAAATACACTTAGAAATCGTAGTGTAAAATTTTGAATTAGAGGATGGGCCCCAAACTTCAATTTACCTCTAGCGGAGATTGAAACATTCTTACTCTTATCTTTAGCTATCTCTTCAATAATTTGCCCAGCCGATAGTCCCTTACCAACAACCAAAATATCATTATATTTTTTTAATGATTCACTATTTTTATAATCGCTGAAGTGGATTTCTTCGATCTCACAATGGTCTTTTGTAAAATCTGGCGTATAAGGATTAAAGTAATAACCTGTTGCCAGCACAACCTTCTTTGAGAAATAAGTCCCAGTCGATGAAACGACAGAGTAAACGTCATTAGTATTTTCAATTTTTATAACTTTTGAATTCTCTTTGATATTTAATTTCTTAGCAACGGACTCAAGGTAAGAAACCATCTCACTCGCTGAAGTGATACTATTTAACTTGTAATATTTGTCATCTGCTTTTCTAAGAAAGTTAGATTTCCAATAAGTAATTGTCCCTAAATGATCAGGCATATTTGCCCACGAATTACCAATTTGGCCTTGTTCTAGAACGATGATATTCAACGATTTTTCAAGTAGTGCATTGCCAAGGCATAGACCACTAGGACCTCCACCAACTATAATCACGTCAAAAGGCACCATTATATATACCTTTGTATAATTGCTAAGATAGATTCAAAAGGGTTACTTAAGTATGCTTTATAGTATAACTTTATATCCTTTCTCCAAATCCCTAGGGATAACTTCTCAAGAACTCTACTTAATAAAAGTAAACGAGCGAATCTCTTTTCAATCTTTTCAAAATGATCATATATTTTCGCCATTTCAATATTTTCAGTGCGAAAGACTTCAACGGGTAGTACTTCATTACCAATTTGTACATTCCCTATAAGGGCGGCATCGAGGCACTCTTTGAGTTTCAATATCAGGTGACCATCCCTAGTACAAAATTTAATTCCAAGTGAGGTAAAAAGAGTAATCAATACATAGTTAATACAGCTCGAGTGTCTGACTCCCTGATTCGATTCTATATAAGTCTCGAGATTAATAATTTGATCACGAGTGAGATTTTTTAGTCTTATATAAACAACTGCAGGTGGTGTTCGAGGAGTAAATAATTTAGAAAAAGTTTTCATAAAAATGAGATGCCCGTGCATTTCATACTTTCCCGCCAAAAGATACATATGACCATTCTTACGAGAGAATGCAATAAGTACTTCGCTTCTGAGACTAAAGTCTTTAGGAAGTAGCCATCTGCCATAAGCGACAGCATTAGTATTAATATCTAAAAGAAGCGGCTCTCTCATTTATTAAATTTCTCCCATAATTTTCTCATACATTCTCTCCTTCAAACTAATGAGATTCGAAGGGTCATAAAGAAATCCCTTATCCACTTTTCTCTTATCTGTGAAATACATACCTCCGCGATCTCCGCGAAGCCTAATTCTAAAATATGTAAATTTCGACCACAATTTCTCAGGAAATAAATAGTGACTTCTGCCAAGTTCTCCATAATTTCTTTTTTGAAGATAAACACCTTTCACAAAGGGAGCTCTTAGCACAGAGAAATGATTTTCAGTGCGACGTAATTGTTTCGTAGGCTTTATCCACCAACCAGCAATAAGATTGAAGGCCGGCCACGGAGCAGGTGTTCCCCAGTGTAATCTCTTTTTATTACCATTTGGATTGCCAAAGAAAGGAAACCTAGTTTTCATAAAACAAGAAAATATCGCAAATTCTTCTGGATCATAGTTTTTATCACGAAATATAATTGTCGGTTCCCTCTTTTCTTTCATAATCATATAAAGGAAATCTCGATAGAAGACAGGATCAGTGAAGTGTTCAAGAGCATCATTAAAATCATCAAAGATTAATGAGACTCCATTATAATGAACTGTTCCATGAATATAGTTAACAGCAGGCGGCATTCTATTTTTTCGACCATTTGGAAATAGCTCACTTGAACTTGAAGTCTCAACCATCTTTGAGAGGTAAGACATAAGTTTATGAACTATTTGCTCATCTGAATATTTAAACTCTTTCTTTCTCTTTGATTGATAAGCTATATTCTTATACCAAATTAAATTTCCATCTTCAGGGTCAATACCTGTCACAAAAGGATGATCTTCCTTTATAAGTCCTCCAGAAAGAGGTCTAAGCCACATGATATCAAATACATTAACAATTCCATACATATTATGAATATTGTGACCAATCCAGTTGAGCACTGCAAATAAACAGTACCTAATGTCTCGAAGTAAACTCATAAAATCTCCTGATTATGAATACTATATCTAAATAAATTGTCCTCGTTGTGCTCGCATGGAAAATTTATAGAGATGTAAAAATAATTTACAATTTATACTGATATAAACCTGAAATTTGTACTCTTTGCACTGACACAAATAGCATCATTGTGTCAGCTCATTTCTGGCACAGGCAATGCACTATCAATAACAAAATCACATAAGATCAAGGACTTCTATGTATAAATTTAGATTAATTTGTCTAATTATTTTACAAGCTTCATATTCTTGGGCACTTGAGTCCTATAATAATAAAGAAATTAGTGAGGCCAAGGCCGCTCAGTGCCTACCAAAGAACGAAAACGTCCAAGATTACTTAACCAAGAAATACAAGAGAACTTATGAGCCTTTAAAGTGGAAAGGCATCGACATCCCAGCTCCAAGGACAGGACTTGTAAAACTTCTTAATGCCCTCTTCTATTCAGATATTGGCAATCAGTCCCATTACATGAAATTTGACGTTATCAAGAACTATCCAGGAATTGAGAAGTGTAGTTATGAAATATGTATTGCAGACAAAATCTTCGGGGAAGGAAATGGAGCTTATTACCTCTACTTCTTAGATAAGTTTAATTTTAATCTTTCTCCATATGCCACGAAAATCCATGGAAATAGTGACCTCTATAAAGATAGAAATTTCTTTGATCACTCTGAATTAGAAGTTATTAGAAGCGCACTTCATATGCTTCCCAAATCAGTTTTTAAGCATTATAAGTTTGGTACTCATTTTAAAAAGATTGCTCATTACGATGAAAATACAATTGCAGACAGTGCACTACGCTTCTATCAACTCTTTAGTGATATTCCAAAGAACGAACAAATTTCTGCGATACTTCATGAAGTGGCACATAATATTTCTGATATTACAGCTCTTGAAGAACTTGACTATGGGAATGAATGGATACAGTTATCAACTTGGACTAGTTATGGAGATAGTTTAGATCCAAGAGATCTAAAGATCTACAACGATTCAAAAAATTTTGTTAGTAATTATGCACTATCATCTCCGGCCGAGGATTTCGCAGAATCATTTACTGCATATATTGTTAATCCTTTCTTTTTACAAAAAAAGGCCCCGGCCAAATATAAATTCCTAAAAGATAGAGTGTTTAAATCAATCGAGTACAAAACGAAGAACTGTATGACGAGAAAATCAGTCACTCTCTCTAATATCTTAAAAGGTACTGATATCACTCGCATCGCAAAGTCATGTCTTGAAAGCTTTGTAGAAAGTATCCCTACATCTGACAAGACTCTCGTAAACAAATGTATTATTTTAAACTCTGGCCCAGAGGGCAATATTCCACTCGATTTCGATATCGTGGCCGATATGAGCTCAGCAAAAGAGGTACAAGAATACCGTGAAATTTTAAGAGAAATCATTGATCTATTTAATCAAAGAATATTTAAAACTCCATCATACTGCCAAGAACACCCGGCCCTCGCTTTTCAGTATGATGATAGTGAATTATTTGCTGATGGCAGCAATTACACACTACACTCTCAGTCAAAAAATATTTGCCGTTGGACAATGACAGCAAATAAAATAAAAAAATCTGAGATGACTGATGAGAACTTGCGCAAAGAACTTGGTCGAATTTTAGAGCAAAGAATATTTAATTAACCTAGACGAAAAAAATAAATAATATTAGAATGAGTTTCATTAAATCAAAAACAAGGATTGTTAATGAAACTCTCACTATTATATATCTCGATATTACTTATCTCTTCTAATTCTCAAGGCGCTCTCCAAGCGAAGAAGGAATTGCTATTTGAATGTCCCCATAAGAAAGCGAACTCTCCTGTAGATCGCCTTTTTATTTATAAGACAACCCTTGGGTCAAGAGTGAGTTATGAAGTTGAAGTTCAGGCCTATATTAATGGTCACGATAAGAGTTTCAAGAAAAAAGTTAATCTCGTTTCAAAGTATGATGGAAAAATTATTGAATTTACGACGGGAAATTTTAGAGTCAAGATTGATAAAGTTAGAGAAACTGAAGGCAAGTACTGGGCATTTGCTCGTGTTCCTCAGTATGACATTCATTCTTTTGACTGGAGCTGTAAACCACAATAAAAAAAGGGACCCATTTCTGAGTCCCTTCTCCATTCACACACTTGAATTATCTTAAAATTAGTTTCTCTCACCTCTAAGCATTCTAAATGCATCAACTCGACCGTCGATTGCATAAGTAGAAAGTGATGAGTTTCTAACTGTAGATTCCATTAATCTTGTCTTGGCATCAGAGAAGTTGATTCCCTCTTCTTGAGAAAGTAATAGTCCTAAAACTCCAGAAACCATTGGCGTTGCCATTGAAGTTCCTGACATTTTTTGATATCCGCCATTTTTAACTGTTGAAAGAATATTTACACCTGGAGCGAAAACATGAACCGACTCTCTTCCGTAGTTTGAAAAGTTTGCCTTATTACCTTTCCCATCCATTGCACCAACAGTGATGACGTTTTCAACTTTATAGCTTGCTGGGTAACTTGGCTTTGAATCATTATTATTAGATTCATTTCCAGCTGCAGCAACAAAGAGAATTCCAGCATCTCTAGCAGCTTCGATTGCTTCTTTCAGAGCTTCAGATCTTTCTCCTCCACCCCAAGAGTTAGACATAATATTTGCACCATTTTTGATTGCATATTCAATCGATTGGATTGCTCCAATAGTTTCTCCACTTCCACTATCTGAAAGAAACTTAATCCCCATAAGCTTAACTTTACTCATTACACCCATTACACCTTCTCCATTATGAGAAGCTCCAATAACACCTGCGCAGTGAGTTCCATGAGAATGTCCATCTAGAGGGTCTGCATCATTATTTGCAAAGTCATAACCATAGACGTCATCGATATATCCATTTCCATCGTCATCAACGCCTGCTTCACCATTTTTTTCAGCATCGTTTATCCAAAGATTTGCTTGAAGATCAGGGTGTCTGTAATCGATTCCAGTATCAATTACAGCGACAACAACTTCTTTATTACCTTTTTGAATTTCCCACGCTTTTTCAGCGTTAACATCTTCACCGGCCTTACCTGTTGAGAACCAACCACCACTATTTGTTCCTGTATTTTTAAGTCCCCACTGCTTTGTAAACATTGAATCTGTTGCAGTTACAACTTCACCAGAAA
>Ga0100393_10003805_pt1 | contig 14079 bp, 14 predicted proteins | sample CryGeymeta201517_FD_81546 | JGI IMG/M metagenome (GOLD analysis project Ga0100393, IMG submission 81546) | Groundwater microbial communities from Crystal Geyser aquifers in Utah, USA - Crystal Geyser metaG 2015-17 | ecosystem: Environmental > Aquatic > Deep subsurface > Groundwater | place... | reverse complement strand
AGAATATACTGCGCACATTGCGTCAGCAACACATTGCCTGGGCTGCTATTGGACACAGCGCGGCAGCGCAAGAAGCAGCATCTCGTGGCGTGGAAGAAGTGCTTCCATTTGGCGTCGTGTCAGCTACGTCTGATCCTTGGTCCGACTACGGTGCGAAGAACAAGGATAGCCATCCGATGTTGCTGGAGTTAAAGCGCACCATTGCTGGTGTTTCTGGGATGTTCGAGGTCCTCGTCGACGATGCTGCAATTGAACTTGGAGGCGATAAAAGCAACAGTAGGGACCCCTCAGTGCTTAATGCACTTCTGGCTGACATTGTTGAAGGCCGTTCGTGGTTTCAGGGGGTTTCACAGCCGTCTGGAAAGGAAGGACAGCTGATGCTGTGGAGTATACTGACGGGTCTCATGTCAGCGATCCCTTGTCATGTTGCAAGAGATGGACAGATTTCCCAACGGAGTGAAGCGCGTGCATCCGCTGCTGCTATGTGGGTCGCCAAGGGATGTGGTTCCCAGGAAAGGAAATTAGATGATCCTCCTGCTCCTCTGGCTGTGAGGAGAGTGTTGGATGCTGGTAAAGCTGGAAAGGTAGTGGCCATTGAATCAGGATGGGGGACTCTAGATCCTTTTGCTGCCGAAAGCAACCACGGGGATGTTCCATTTCGTCCTGCTGTAGCATGTTCGTTCCTGTACACTCCTCTGCTAGCCTGGGACCTGAATACTTTTGCTGGTGCCATTTTTTCATGTGTCCTGGTGAATGACGTGGCGGATTTGCCAACAAGCGAAGAATTGCTACATCTCGCGCAAGTATTGCTTGTTTCCAGAATGGTTCAAGCTGCCATTACTCCAGTTGGTATCGTGCTACCCGACGAAATGGATGCTGACTGTACTGAAACTTGGACAGGTCCAGACATTGAAAAAGAAGGCGGAGCCTTGGCTCAATTCACCCTACACTGTCGCGAGAAGGTCCGAAGTAAATCGCTCTTGCCCAGTTCAGGGCTTTCCGCCGTTGAGGGCGATTTGAAGGCCTCTCAAGTCTTGTGTGCCCTTGGTGATGCCATACTTCCGTTTGCGAGATCGCTTGTCCTTCTTTTGCGCGGCAGTACTGCTCTTATCAGAGAAAGATGCCGACTGAGTCAAATAGAAACAAAACCAAGTCCATTTGACAAGGTTTTGGACGAGGTTATTCTTGGTTCCGAAATTATGACGTGTGAAGATGGCTTTTTCATTTATAAAGCTTTGCAAGCCCCCATGCCAACAACACTCACTGACACTGCTAGTCCCTGGTGGCCCCAAGTTGATGGCTGGCTCATAGCGGTGGCTGGATGGGAGCTCCATCACGGGACTCTGGGCAACAGCGTCGTTCCTATGATTACGAATGGAACGATGCAAGATTACAGCAATACAAACCTGCCACAGTCATCTGCTGAGAAGGCATCTAATGGCCAGAATCAAACTCGCAACTCTGCGGAAGCAGCTGGTAGTGCCGCCTCCAAAGGATCGGCAAGTATGATAGATAGTGAAGAAGAAATTATGGATATTGACAGCAACAACGAGGGGGGAAATGAAGTTAATTTTGTTCAATACAACGGGATGGGAGAAGAGGAGGAGTCCGACGAAGAGCTCATGGAAGGAGTCGAGCTCGACAATGAAGAAATTGCTGTCGTTGGCTTTCCGGAAGTTGCCGGGGGTCTTGCAGTCAATCCTTCCAGAAGAACCGCTGGAAACGATGGACCAGGAGACTCGTCAGACGAGAATAGCAGTGCTGGTGGTTCTATTGTTGCCGTAAGTCGCTTGGATCGTGCCTTTGCGCACGTCTCTAGGTCGCCTATTATTGCCTATCAACCAAGTCTTTTGGCTTTGGCGGGCATTGGTGCTGTGAGACAGGGTACTTTCTTTGAGTCTGATTTGGCTATATCCGTCATGGCAGATTTGAGTCATCTCGGTTTAATTCACAGGCGAGATGTTCCTACTTTCTGTCTGGCGCGGCTACCAACTTCGTTCGTCGAGCTCTATAGTATCGTGAACAAAGTAAAAGGCCGAGACGAAACGACTTTGGTGGACGACACGGACGATGCCGGAAATGCCGAAACAGCTATTTGTCTCGTGTCTGGTGCGGTACTTAAATCTGGTTCTTCGCGTCGATCTTTCTCCCGGTCGGTGAGTATTTGCGCTTGTTTGAATTCGCTTTCTTCGTTTTAAGGTTGACTTTGTCGTTGTTTAAAAAATTGCTTACAATGTTTTCCTGTGGTACAACAGTCTCGTCCGCCTGGTGCCTGTACCCTGCACGCAAGGAAGAATGGATCTGGCATTGGAATGTTCTTTTTGGTTCAAAAGTGCACTGTCCTCTTGATGCACAACAACAAATCGGCATACTCCGCCAGTATCTATGTAGACGAACACGGAGAAGAGGACCCTGGTTTGAGACGAGGACGACCTTTGTTTTTGAACGAAGTTCGTTACAGAGCTCTGGAAGGACTGTGGCGGCAGCAGGGCATTCCACGAGAGGTTGCTCAGATCCGCTCCACTTCGGATCGTGTGATTCGAGATAATTGGTATTGAAAGTGCCAAACTAGCAGATAATTTTCCTGTTGTTTCTGTTAGACCTGCTGTTAATAGCAAAACGATTATTGCGTAATTGGCCTCCTTCAGTTGTACTTTTGGCCTGGAAACAGTGTGGTAGTCTGTACTATGATGACGTGGATGTACTCGCCCGGGTGATTGCCCACCTGACGCACTTCAATTATTTATAATTTTTATGTTTGTTGTTGCCCTGTAATTAACCAAGCAACCAGATCCCACTCATCACCACATCTTTTGTTACTTTTGCTAAGCGTTTGCTTGCGATGGCGATATCATATCCACAACCCACAACAACCTCAATCAAATAATAAAATTATTATTTAATTTATTGAATCACAACATCTTTATTAGCTAGCTAGCATAGTGATCGCAACCATGAAGTTCCTTTACCTTGCAACTCTCTTGTCCACTTTGAACTCTGGTTTTGGATTTTGCACTGCTCCGAGTAGTAGTAGTAGACAATCGGCAGGACTCTTCCAATCTTCGAGGGTTCCACTAGTCGTAGGTGCCTTTCAAACCACGGCCCTTTTTGATATGCGATCCAGCCGCTTGGAGGGAAATATGAGGCAACCTAGCGCCGAAGAGGTGGCCTTGATGGATGAAATGATCACAAAGCTGGCAGATGCCAAGCCATACGAACTCCCTAATGCTGTTCGCAGAGCTTTCAGGTACGTCGTAAAAAAATTGAAAATGAACGGACTTGAATGCGGTTCGTGTCGAGTGTCGGATAGGGGTAGATTCCTTCAAAAATCAGGTGGAAAGACTCATGTTTTCTCTTGCTCTGTCGTGTCTCTACCAGGGTCGTTTCTTCGCCACAGTTCTTTCTGCGGATTGCTGCACTCACCGATGATGCCGAGGATGGAAAGGAAAAGGAAAAGCTCGCTGCTTTGGCAAGCAATTTAGTCGCTACACTGGAAGTGGTCGTCGAAACGACCGAGGAACAATTGGACGAGCGAGCCAAAGATGTAGAAAATGTGGTCAAGGCCGCGGCGGAACCAGATTCTGGAGAATTTTTGGTGCCTTTGATTCCGGAACGACTGCAATCAATGAGAAAAGCCCTGGAGGCACTGGATGAATCCGCATTGGATGAGGGATTTTTGTCAACAATCGACGCGTGGATGAATAAATCGCATCTCGATGGTATGGATTTGATGGTGCAAATTCTGCAAACATTGCTGCAAATGTACGCCGGTACCAAGATTTATCGTGCTAGAAAGGCTAGTGGGTCGGACAACTCCAAACCAGAAGCACAATTGTTCGACAAATTACTGAAGATGGAGAGTGACCAGTGGGAAGCAGAAATTCGTAAAGCAGCGGAGGATGTGCCACCTGCAGCATTGAAAAGCGAAGTGCAGAAATCAATAGAAACCATTGTACTGGGTCTAGAAACCGGGTCAACCGCGCAGCAGGTGCAGGCAGAGTACCTTCGAGAATTGGTAGCTCGCATTGAACGAGTGCAGAAATAAATAAAACATTCCTACTGGACAAAAACATACTTTACGTAGCTACATAACAATGGTGGCGTCGGAACAAAAAGTGAGCCTATTCGCGCTTCCAAAGCAATGTGGGTAACTTTTCATGTCGCTGAAAAGTTGATGTATGTCAGGGCGAGGAAAGTGAGCACCCTTGCAAATACCAAAAAACCACCAAGAATAATGGCATTCGTAACTACGTTGTCACTCGAATATCGACCGCCAAAGAATGAGTAGACAAACTGGGACACGCTGCCGGAGCATTCGCCAATCGGTGTGGTTTCGTCGCATCCCAAGTCGTCAAAAAAGTCTGAACCTTGCTCAGCAAAGACTGTCCGTGTGTCAGCAGTGTAGAGAGACACAATCAATCCCTCATACACAAAGTGCCCAGGAGTAATCCAGAAGGGCACGTTGAAGAAACCTGTCATGAATTGAGGTCTAACAATGAGCCCCGAAAAGAAGTTGTTCAAGCCAATGAAGACACTAGCCAAAATCTGTGCTGCCGGCATGGGCTTCACAAGGCAAACAAATGCTTGTCCAAAATAAGAATAGATGGCAATGTTGAAAGTGAAGAAACCCTTTGGAAGCAATAAATGAATTGGATGATGAGAAAAGAATGATGCATCAAAACTAGCGTTCTCAGCTGACTAATGAAAAGGGAGATAACATAAAATCGAAGCTTGCTTACCCAAAAGGCAATCGCCTCACTGACTGAATCGGCGTCCAGCCCGGCGACTCCGATAAATACAGTACAGAATAAAAATGATGACAAGATAATGAACCATTTTTCCGAGTTTCCTAGAGCCCACGCAAGGGAGAAAGAATCAATCACACCAGCTGCTCGGTGTATATAGTGCATATCACGCACTCGCGTCATGACTGGCAGAACACTGACAATGGCGAGTATCCCCACAATAATGAAAGAGAGAAAGATGACAGCAAACTTCGCTCGCATTTCGCTCTCCGAAAAGGCTTTTGCGTTTCGCCTCGGCAGGAAAATGGACCCCATGATACAGGAAATGATCAGTGAAACTACCATTCTTGAGCCTATAAGGAAAAAGTAATACACGAGGAAGTGAGAATGAAGCTCGATGGAACAGTTTTGTAATCGAATTCATGTGTCTAGCACATAAACATACGGTTGTAGGTCGGACTACGCCAATAAATCGTTGCTAGTCGACTATTGGCAAGCTTCTGTCTGGCTCTTGCCGGGCAGGCAAAGACGGAATCGAATGCAACCTTATCCTTTGGATCTGGGTTAGATTTCCTCAGCGCGATTTCGGCTTTTAGGTCCGCAAATAGCTGCGACTGAGCATACGCTTGTGCGAGATCCACACTACAGTCGCTGGATGGAAGAACACTGAGGACCCAATTGGCGGGGTTCTCGCCAATATGAATTGGATGAGCTCCTCGCGCTTCCATGTATTTCACCAGATTGTGACTGTCCTCTCCTAATTCTCCAAAGAAGACAACCTCGCCTCCAGGTCTCAGTAATAGGAGATCGTGCTGTGACAAGTACTTGTATTGGTGAGAGAGAGAGAGAGATCTAACAATGATAAGCCTACGAGAAGGTTCGCTGTACTTACAAATAACTCAAAAACGGCTGAACTGGGTTGATGAATGGTACAACAAATAGTTCTTCCTTCGTCCGCTATCTTCCGCAACATCTTCACAACGAGGAAGGCACTTCGTGCGTCCAAGCCACTTGTCGGTTCGTCGAGGAAAATTACCGATGGTGACGCAGCAAGTTCCACTGCAATAGACACACGCTTTCGCTGTTCGAAGCTGAGGCCTCCTTCTTCACTGCCAACCAAGCTGTCTGCAAAAGATCCCAATTCGAGAGTTCTTATGACTTGCTCTACAAAGCATTGTTTTTTCCGATCCGATGCTACTACCTTGGCGTCAATTCGAAGCCTCGCGCTGTACAAAAGCGTTTCTCGTACGGTGAGTTCCGGTGTTTGCACATCAAATTGTTCTACGTAGCCCGAACACCTTCGAAAGCCAATGCGGTCTTGTTTGTAGCCATTTAAAAGTACTTCTCCACTGACTACGCCATCATTTTTTCGCATGGCCAGGGTCTCCATCAAAGTTGTTTTTCTAAATAAATAATAAATAGACAAGGGTCAGAATCTGCTAATGTTAACAGCAAGCAGCAAACCCTACAAAACATTGGCTTACCCGGCACCTGGTAGGAGATGATGCATGGCAAGCAACGCAAGGCAAGGCGAGGCAAGGCAAGAATAGTGAGTCGATAACAAATACAAGCCAACGACTACCAAGACTTGCAACAGCACACCGCACCAGCATCGGTTCTTACCTGAACTACCCATGAGAGCGGTCATTCTCCCAGCTTTAAAAATGCCATTCACATTGTTCAAAAGTCGTAATTTCTCCTTTCCGTTAGACGCCTTGACGTCGTAGCAAATGTTTGAAAAAGTTATTGTCACAGGCTTAAAGGGAATTTCCACTTGATCATGCTCGCCTTCGGCACACAATTCAACATTGCTTTCAGAAGTTCTGGTCTCTTTCGAAGACGATGCGCCTGGAGAGCTTCTGGCGAAGGTCAACCCCAGGGCAGTCAGTAATAGGCACAGAAAGAAATGGGGAAGCATGTAGAAGAAGGAGTACGAAACCCACTCCTGGCCAAATACTTTTTCATAATCTTTGCCGTAGAGAAATCCCATCTCTGCGAGAATAGAAATGCCGGTGCCTGAATACGAATTCGACTGAAATTCATTGACCAACAACGCCCGGTATGCCCAGGCAAATGGGTTCCACCAGTAGATCCACATGTAGTAATCTGGTATTACATTAGGTGGCACAATGAATCCACCAAATAGTATCAGGAAGAGTAACAAACATGCACACATTACCTGCACTGTCGGCTTGGTTGGCGCGACAGCGGCAAATACTGACAGCATCTGATTCATAAGCGTCGAAAAGGTAAACAGGATAGCAAGAAATGTAAAATACCTTCCTGTGGTCGGGTTCAAGCCGACCATCCAATACAATATGCTTCCAAATACAATGATATCCATAAGCATCTGAAGGCCAGAGGAGGAGAAGGACAACGCGAGCATAAATAGGACGATCGCCAAATAGTTGCACGTCATGCGGAAGGGCAGTATAGGCTTACCTGAGGCAGCTGTGAGAGGGTTCTACCAACGACAAAAGGGTTGGCTGAATAGAAGTTCGCGTCGGCGTGCTTTCGAAATATGATGCGATCGTCAATGAGGGAGGGCGCCGTAGTCATTGCTCCTATTGTAAAAGTATTGGAGAGGACAAGGGGTACAGGTAAAGTTTGGTCAGGTAATTCGCTCAAGCTTTTTACTGATTTAAGATAGATTAACGCTGCTTACCTAACATAATAAAGAGCATACCCTGAAAGAGGGCTCCAAGAATCGACACAGGATCTTCTGTCTGAAAGAAAACTCCCCCGACACTAATTCCCATGATTGCATTTTTGACAAAGTTAGCAATCAATACCCTCTTGTCTCGTCTCCAAATGGTTAGATTTCGCATCAGGTTCAACCAAGATGCGCGAAAAAACGAGTTGGCATATTTTCTGTTGACGCCGTGCCAAGAAGAAAGATACGTAACTGTTCCACCATGCACGGGCCCTTCTGGATTCCTTGTCCAGACGTACTCATTGGGAGTTTTCAATGCATGGTCGATCTTTCTGGCGTAGGAACTCTCGCGAAACATTTCAGCAAGCTCGGATGCAGTGTACGGATTTTTTCTAAAGGCTTGCACCTCGGGCGGAGCTTCAAACAAGCTTGCAGCGTCTGGAGTTGCCACAAGCTGTAAAAAATCTGCCACGTCCATGTGGTCTGGAGGCCTGTAACCAAGCTTAGCGAAGTAGTCGACCACAAAGCCAATGGGACCCGCAAACAAAAGCTGGCCTTCCGCGATGACAATTACTTCATCGAAAAGACTCACCGTCTCCGGGCTCGGTTGCAAAAGTGCAATAGCTCGTGACATTTTTTGTATTCGACCAAAGTGATTTATCAACTCTATCATTTCGTATGTAGATGCTGCATCGAGACCTGTGGAGATTTCATCACCGCACAAGACGGGAGTCCTATCCATTAGCATCTCACCAACTGAAAGGTAGAGACAAAAATAAAAAAGGTAAGGCTGAAAGATGATCTTGTATCAACTAAAATATGCAGCAAAAGCACAGCATATATTACCTGTCACTCGGCGACGTTGACCTCCACTACAGTTCGGGGGAGGACCAAAGGAAAAACAGTGGTTAGACGACACAAGCATCTATCCTGCTGGTGGAAAACGAAATCGGCCACAACAGACGTCACATTGGATATTACCTGACACCCCTGACTTCTTCCGATCCTACAAAGACGTCCTTGACTTCTGTCAACCCAAGGGCTTCTAGGACTAAATTAACGTGAAATCGTTCCGCCTCGTGTGATTTTAGTACCTTCTTGGCTTCTTCGGGAGACATCCAATTCTGCACGCCAGCAGTTTTGCACTGAAATCCAAATTCCAGGGTTTCGTCGACTGTCAGTCGTGGTGCATGTCGATCCTGCTGATCGATATAGGCCACAGCATTTTGTATAAAAAATTCCGATCGATCTTGCAATGTTTTTCCATTGTACGACACTGTCCCCTCCATGATATCATTTTTGCCCGGCCGCAAACGTCCAGAAATGGCTCTCAACAAGGACGTCTTTCCACTTCCTGGGGGTCCCAAGATTAAGTACATTTTGCCTGGTCTCAAAACGAGACTAATATCTTTTAAGATGGGTTTCATTGTGGGCAAAGGTTTTGGTATTCCCTTCCAAAGTCTTTGTCCCCACTTGTATAATCTGTAAATTTGGGACGATCGCCATACTGTCGGAATCTTTGACGAATCCGGATGCACTGGGACTTTGTACGTCAAACTGTCCAGTCGTACTTCAACGGGGAATTCCACCGTATCCATTCTATATTTTTGGACGAGTTCATGTTGCGCGTTTCTCAATTTTTGCTGATGTTCCTTTTCGGCTTTAAGTTCTTCTGGAGAAGCAAAAACTTCTTTTAATTCTCGGAGAGATGTGGACAAGAACCTTCCCGACAAGACCGAAGACCATGCCTTGGTTCGTGGCACCATTGAGGACGGCAATGGTGTTGCTACGTCCCGTCGTTCATCATTGCTGACAGCAGCAGCAGTTGCAGTTGCAGCAAGAGCCTCCGGTGTACTCGTAGTAGTCATACTTGCATTCGCATTCGCATTCGCATTGGGATGGGGCTGATAATCTTGGATGTCATCAAAAGAACTGGCGTTGCGACTCATGGATGATAGGGTCGATTTCAAGTAGAGTCTCATAATATTTTTTCGTCGCAATAAGTCTCTCAAGTGATCCCTTCGAATCGTTTGTCGTAGCACCGTTTCGTGTCGATCCAACATGGAGATGATACGGGGCATATCATCATTCTTATAATTTGATGTTGGTTTGCCGTCATTATCGCTATGACTATTATCGGCAAGGTACTCCTCGGGGTCACCTCCAATCGACGACAGGGAGGGTAGTAACATCATGGCCACATCATGAGCTTCCGAGTGATCGCACGATGACAACGTACGAGCGCGCTGTCTGTTCTGTGGCGAACTTTGTACGTCCTGTAAGGAGTCATCCAGCATCCATTCGGACGCGCAAGCACCTTCTGTCTCGTCGTGAAACATATCATCATCTCTGTGCCAGCTCGTCGTCTCAAAGAAATCACTTGCAGCACTTGCAGGGTGGTATCCATTCTTATTCTTATTATTGTCTCTGATACTCTTGCTGGTGCTCTTTTGAAAAGTGCTCTTTTGAAAATAATGTGCCTTGGAATTGTCATCTTCCTCACTCTTTTTGGATGGTAAGTGGTCGCCGTCTCTGTCTTCCATGTTTTTCCTTATTCCACAGTGAAAATCTCACAATGACCGTTGTAAAGAAAGAAGAAAAAAAGAAGTGTAACCCGCCACCAACAAAACGTTTGAAGGGAAGGGAAAAGGCTTTTCGAACAGCTCTGGTTGCGAAAGCAAAGATATGGTGTGCTGCACTGGTTGGTTGTCTGAAGGATAACGATAGTGTCGAAGGAGGGAGGTGGAAGCAAGGAAGGAAGAATTGCAGCATACATTCCGAGTGCTATTATGATGTATGCGATGCAACCAAAAATAAATAATAACGAGTACTCCGGAGTAGCTAGCAACCAGTCAATCCCGTGAAACGTTCACAATACCGCTAAGTATTTGGAGTAAGTGTGCAGTTACAGTTTACTTGACTATTACGAGTAGTAGTACTCGAGTACTACTAGTACTAGTATTAGTACTACTAGTAGTAGTACTGCTACTCTACGGTACTCGGAGCGAGTAGTCTAGTTAAGAACAGCCACCACCACCAGCCCAGCCATGCAAGCAGTACTGTAAGAAGTGATACACCTATCTACCCGGGCAGCTTATTCGAACAGCGTTTTGATAGGTCATCCTTCCTTTTTTTGAGGAGGAGAAGGCCCAATGATGATGGTAATAATCATCATGATTATTTGTTATTATTAGTATTATTATTATTTTGTTGTTGTAACGACAACCGACTGCGACTTATCAACTAAGCAGCAATAACTTTCAATACTAGTAGTAACAGTACTCGAGTACTCGTGGTGCGTACCACCAGTAGTACCCCGCATAAAGAGCAGCAATACAATTCTATATTTATTCATATAAATATATATATACATAATATAATATTATTATAATCACCATGGCAACATCAGGAAATCTTCGAAGGTAAGCTGATGGTGATCTGCAGTAGTAGTTACTGTAGCTACCAGAAAGAAGAAGGAAAATAGTTGCAAAGCAATGACTGTTATTATTACATGCGTGAATCAAAACCTGTCACAACTGTGCACCGAAGTTGCATACATCATGCATTCACTCTCTCAATATTTTCTATTTTTCCCCCTCCTCGACACTAACTAAAAATTCAAAAAGTGATGGTATGCTCACAGCAGCTGGTAAAGGACAGAGCTGCATACCCACGGCCGAAAAGAACCTACAGTTTCGAAAAATTAAAGCTATTGCGGCCAATCAGGTCTGTTTCGATTGTCCGGCACCTAGACCAACCTGGGCCAGTGTTACCTTTGGTGTCTTTCTCTGCTTGGATTGTTCGGCGACTCATCGTAATATGGGAGTCCATACCACCTTTGTCCGGTCGGTCGATCTCGATGAATGGACACAGAAACAAATTGGTGAGTTTCGTTTTGTTTTTTAGGTCTCTCATTTGTTGGCGTGTCCGTCGCCACTGTTTTTTTTTTTTCAATATGATTGTTTGTTTGTTTGAGATGGTTTGTGCATTGTGTGTGTGTGTGTGTGTCGGGAATATTATGTAAAGGCACATGCGTTCAGAGTTCAGAGACTTTGCAGAGTGATCATCTAATATCATTTGTTTTGGTCTTTTTCGATAGACGCTATGAGAATTGGAGGCAACAACAATGCGCAGACCTATTTCCGAAAGCACGGAGCCACGAGTTTGCATTCTAAAATCGAGAAAAAATATACCTCTAAAGTTGCACAGGCCTACAAAACAGAACTCACAAAATTGGTCGAGGCAGAAGCTGTCAAACGGGGCGAAGGATTAGCTGCTGCCAATGAAGCAGGCGAAGGAGCTGACTTGTTGGCCCATCTAGAATTGGCAGACAGAGCTAGCACAGATTCTGAAGCCAGAACCAAATTGGCAGCTGCCCGGTCAGCAGGACATCAACAAGCCATTCCACAGGCCAAATTGGCTTCCAGTCTAGCAGGGGCTTCCAAACTAGTGGTTACCCCTCCTAACAGTGGTGGAGTTCCCAAATTGAAGCTCATCAAGCCTGGTGCCGGAAACAAAGGAGGTTTCAATATGATGAAGAAGAAACCGGTCGGTGCCAGTAAAATGAAACTTTCCACAAAATTGGGGGTCAAACCGGAAGCAGCTGCCACAAACGGAACAGCAGCTGCAACAGCAACAGATGATTTTGATCATTTTGAGGCGCCAAAGGAAGAGGCATCCGAACCGGAAGCACCTGCTCCTACTCCTGTAGTCCCGGCTCCAGCACCGGCTCCTGTCAAACCGAAGGAATTTTCCATGAAGGAGGGAGTCGACAAATTGAAAGGCATGAACAGCGACTTCTTCTCCAGTTTTTGAGATTCACAACATGATGCTGGATGTGCAAGATTAAGAGATCGATACTAACAATACACAATTTAAAAAAACCATGCAATTAGCTTGAGTAGTGTGGTGCGACGCGATGAGATCTGGTCGTATATTCATTTGCAACCGCAAACCAATGCAAAACAATAATTGAAAGCCAATCCCTTCTTCAAGTACATCATGTAGCTATTAGAAATTTCATTCTATGCATTTTCTGATTCATTTTTCAAGTCATTGCTGATTTGCATAATGCTTGCTCATGTACTATTACTATAATTTATAATGTCTACCAGAATGCACACCACCCGATGAATAATTGACACAAATTCTCACTCGAAGTAGCTTGAACGATAAGCCTCTGAACTTGCTCCGGCACATCCACTGGCTCGGAAGTCTCATCAAAATCTGGAAAGTCGGTTCCCGTGAGCTTGTCTTGGACACGTCGAATGACCTTTAAAGCCTTCTCGTTCAAGGCCACTTCGTGAGCTGCTCCGTCTTCGCCACCCAATAGGCTAAGCACTTGGCGGTGGCGCATGCTGCGTTCCACACGTGACCTCGCAATCGATCCTTCTGCAATGCTTTGATCACTCTTTTCTGCGGCGATGCTTGCAATTCTGTTGTCCGTATCCAGAGCTGAGGCCATGTTTTGAATGTTTGTGTACATTTGCAGTGATCTCGCTCTGGCTGCACTCATACCAGCTTCCTTTCTCGAAAAGATTCGTCTTTGAGGTAGAACGGCGGAGCCAATACCACCATCGGCCAAGAATGCGTTTCTATCATCCTCTCCTTCTTCGTCAATTCCTTCCGTAATCGGATTGATCATGCCGACTCCGCTCTTGTTGAGATCAATTGGGACGCCACCATCGTTGGAGTGGGCAAGGCCGGACGAGGTCGCATCGAGGCCTGTAATATTGTTGGAGAGCTCCTCTTCAGACTTGCCTGGTGACAAGTCCACCAGTCTCCAGCTGATGAGAGGATCGTAGACAAAAGCTTCCAACATAGCAACCAGAGAATCTCGACTACCCCGAAGCACGGTCATCGTTCTCTCGCAGGTGCTTCGATAGCTCCCTTCAATTCCAGAAACCTCCATGGCTTTCACAAGCATCCTAGTGAGTCGAAATGGGACTCTCTCGGGATATTTATCTCTTGACATGGCAACTTCAAAGCAGTCTCCTGGGATGAAAGAAAAAAGGTGAGTCACGTGATTTCGAAAGTCATACGTGCAATTGTCCTAGTAGATACATAACAGAGAGACCTACCAAAGTCAATATGAAGCAATTTACCACTGATCTTGTCGAGCATAAGATTTGAAGGATGCCGGTCTCCCAATCCTAAAATATACCCCACCATACTCATCACGGCTAAGCTACGAGTATATTTATTCCGGCGCTCTAGCCACTCTTCTGAATTTGTGGATTTGCTCCACAGTATCTCGTAGATATCATTTCCTTTCCCTGTTGTCCTTTTGAGAGCTTCAGTAAAAATTTCCACCTTCTGCATCACCGTGCAGAGATCAAAGTCTCCAGTTATTTTCAACATTTCTTTATTTTCCATGTTCAGAGCGATGCGTTTGCTTTGTCGGTAGTCTCGAATGAGGCTGCGGGAAATGAAGAGGAAGAGAATAAGCAGGTAGCTCGTTCAAGAAATAGGGAAAGGGAAAAGAAGAAAAAACAAAGGGAACTTACGAATGAAAAGTGTCTGTATTAGGGACCCATCCCACGAGACCGCAATTCGTTGACAAGCAACTGATAGGATACCTTTGGATTTTCAAATCGTGTTTCTTTGTTCTAGGGTCTCGGACGAGCAGAGCATTCACAAGACCAAACAGTTGCATTACTCTCTCGTCTTGGCGCAAATCTT